>SDBT01000828.1_pt1 | contig 51066 bp, 49 predicted proteins | sample 2277101 | NCBI WGS metagenome assembly SDBT01 (sample SAMN10404973, study PRJNA504765) | marine sediment metagenome | isolation source: marine sediment core GS10_PC15, 103 cmbsf | place: Arctic Ocean: Southern Knipovich Ridge | collected 2010
TGTGGACCTAAGGGGACTCGAACCCCTAACCTCTTGCATGCCATGCAAGCGCTCTACCAGTTGAGCTATAGGCCCGTAATTTGGTTGAAAATATACCATAAATCTGTTAAGTTGAAAAGGTTAAAACATTAATTTTGCCCCCGTAGTTCAATGGATAGAATAGGAGACTCCTAAGCTCTAGATGTAGGTTCGATTCCTGCCGGGGGCACAACACGAAGAAACTTTTTCTAAAAGAGGTTAAAATAAAACTATGAATATACCAGATGAAGTAAAAAATATTATCCAGAACCTCAAAGAAGCTGGGTTTGAGGGATATATTGTCGGAGGATGTACTCGTGACTTTCTTTTAGATATTAAACCAAAAGATTGGGATATCACTACCAATGCCAAACCTGAAAAAATCCAGGAAATATTTTCGGAAAGCGTTTATGAAAATAATTTTGGTACTGTTGGAGTAAAAACTGATTCCGAAGACAAAACCCTCAAAATTATTGAAGTAACTACATATAGATTAGAAGAAGAGTATACAGATAAAAGACATCCGGATAAAATATCTTTTACGACAAATCTAGAAGAAGATCTCGCTCGAAGAGATTTTACAATGAATGCTATTGCTATGGATATTGACGGTAATTTCGTTGATCCATATAAAGGAAAAGAAGATATAGAAAATAAGGTGGTTCGGGCGGTAGGTATTCCTAATAAGAGATTTAATGAAGATGCTTTAAGATTATTAAGAGCTATACGGTTGGCTCATCAACTAGATTTTAGTATTGAAGAAAAAACATACGATGCTATAAAAGAACAACATCAGCTTTTACAGGCAATATCTAAAGAAAGAATAAGGGATGAATTTTTAAAAATACTTTCCCATACTCCCCTAGAGTGGATTAAGGAGAAAAAGGAAGGAGAATATGGAGATGAAATAACTGATGAAGAATATAAATCCGGTCCCATAAAAGCTTTCAATATACTTCGAGAAACGGGATTGCTTTCAATTTTTCTTCCGGAACTTGAAGAGGGGTATAAATTAGAACAAAACAAACATCATGTTTATTCTGTTTGGGAGCACAATCTTAGAGCTTTAACCTACGCAGTTAGAGAAAACTTCGATTTGGATGTAAGGTTGGCGGCGTTATTGCACGATATTGGAAAACCAAAGACCAAAAAAGGAGAAGGATCTGATGCAACTTTCTATTCTCACGATGTGGAAGGTGCAAAAATAACAGCACAAGTAATGGATAGACTTAAATTTTCTAAGAAACAGACAGAAAAAGTCGTTTTACTTGTACGATATCATCTTTTTCTGTCGGATCCTGATCAAATTACCGAATCTGCTGTAAGAAGAGTAATACGTAAAGTAAGAGAAGAAAATATTTGGGATCTTATTAAAGTAAGATTGTGTGATAGAATCGGGTCTGGTGTTGTTAAGGCAACCCCATACAGATTAAGAAAGTACTTAGTTATGGTAGAAAAGGCTCTTAGAGAACCGATTTCTTTGAAACAATTAAATGTAAATGGGGACGAGATAATGAAAGAACTTGGTGTTGAATCAGGAAAAAAGATTGGTTTGATCTTAGGAACATTAATGAATGATGTTTTGGAAAATCCAGAAAACAACAAAAAGGAGATTTTACTTGAAAAAGCAAAAGAACTTAGTAAATTATCTGACAAGGAATTAGAGAAAACAGCAAAATCTGCTGTTGAAAAAATGGAAAAAATTGAATATAAAAAAGAAGAAGAAACTAAAGGAAAATACTGGGTCAACTAACGGGCTGTAGTATAGCGGTAGTACGCAGGCTTCGGGAGTCTGAAGCTCGGGTTCAATTCCCGGCAGCCCGACATATATGAAGGGAATTTCCGACATTCCACTAAAAAAATTTGTAATTTACGGGATTTTAATCCTCTTTATTTTATTACACGTATTTTTGATATCAAAAACTATGCTTTATGACGAGTCTGGTGATATGAAAACGGCAATAGCTGGTTATGGAGATATCCCCTTTCATTTAACTCAAGTAACTAATTTCGGATATGGCAGCTTATTTGATTTGAACGAACCGATATTTACCGGAACTAAAATAAAATACGCCTTCTTTATAAACTGGATAAGCGGATTTTTACTTAAAATCGTAGGCAATTTACGATTAGCATTACATTTACCGACTATGGTTTTTGCCGCTCTAAGTATTTGTTTTACTTTTCTTATTTATAAAAAGTTTCTCAAAAAAGAATGGTTGGCGTTGATTGCTTTATTGATTTTCTTTTTAGGTTCGGGTTTTGGAGCGTATACATATATAACTGATCAATTGATCGGATCTTCCTTTTCTGAATTTAGTGATTTTTTGGTTGATAATAATATCTCGACCGTTACTAGATGGGATGCGGAATATCCCCAGCAAAATATTGCATGGGGAGCTCCTTTAACCTTAGGGTTTCTCCATCAAAGAGCGTTTTTCTTGGGGTATTTCCTTTTCTCACTCTTTTTTTATCTACTTTTGCGATTTCAAGAAACGAAAAGAAATAAATTTTTCTATCCTCTAATCATCATATTAGGACTCTCTCCTCTAGCACATTATCATTCATTTTTGGCTATGGGATTTACAATGGTTCTTTTTGCAGCATTTAGTTGGTATAAAGAGGATCGTTATCTTTTCAAAAAAGCAGTGATGATTTTAATACTTGCGATGATCCTTTCAATGCCCCAAGTTATTTATTTGATTGCCGGGAAAGATAATATCGTTACCGGAGATAGCTCCTTTATCCAGCCGAGATTAGGTTGGATGGCTGATTCTACGATTGGTTCTGTGAAATATCCAAGTGAGAATCCTAGTCTGTATGAGAAAAGTATTGCGTATAAAAAATTCCTTTGGGTTAATTTTGGTGTGATCCTTCCTATGTTTATTATTGCCGCATTCTGGGGGTTAAGAAAAAAAATACAGTACGAAAGACTCAAATTCTTTATCTTAGGAGGAATATTTTTCTTTGCTCTCGTTCAATTATTCAAATTCCAGCCTTGGGATTATGATAACAATAAATTATTGGTATATTATCAATTTTTTGCTGCTCCTGTTTTAGTATTCTTTTTTATGTATTTGATGCGTTTTTGGAAAAAAACGGGATTAATTTTATTGACCATCTTTTTTATACTTTCCGTCCATTCAGGGATAGTCGATATTATCCCTAGACTCTTGGTTCCTACCGACAAAATTCCCGTAGTATTTAATAGGGATGCCATAGATATGGCTACATATATCCGTCAAAATGTTGAAGAAGATAGTTTAATAATGACAAGTTCTACTCACTTAAACCCGGTTAATTCCTTAGCCGGAAGACCTGTTTTAGTAGGATATCCTGGTTGGCTTTGGACAAAAGGTATAGATTATTCTTCAAGAGAGAAAGATCTAAGAGATTTTTATTCTAATCCTGATAATTTTGAAATTTTGAAAAAATACAATTTTGAATATATACTTCTTGATTCAACAGCAGTATATAATTGGAAAGCCCAAAAGAGTATGTTTGAAGCGAGATTTATGAAAGTATATGGGGAAGGTAACCTGGTTTTATATAAGGTTATGGGCCTGTAGTTAAGTGGTAAAACGCTGCATTCGCATTGCAGAGGCGGGAGTTCGATTCTCCCCAGGTCCACAATGTAACAGGTAGTCATCAAAAGTCTTTTAATAGTCTAATTTCTAGAGTTTTCCAGGACTAGTCCGTAGCAGATTGGAAAACTTTTATTATTTTTATGAACAAAGAACAGCTCCCACAAGCACACCTAAAAACACGTTGTTTGACAAACGGTATGGAGGGTTGTATGATAGGGATACAGTGTGATTAATTAAAAAGGAGGTAATTGTGAGAAATAATGGTATTAGCCTCGGTTTGCTATTTGGTGCATGTATCTTGCTGATCGGTTGTTATGATTCTGGCAAAAGTTATGGAATCCCAGGCGATGTAGATCTTCTCATTACCGTAGAACGTGAACATCGTTGGAATCCTAACAGTTCTTTCAGTGTTTTTGCTACAGAATATGAGCGTAAGAAAACAGAAGAGGGAGATATTCTTGTGTTTCGATGTCCGTGCTTTCTAGGAGGAGCGGTAGGAACTGGCTTTTTCTCGCCACCAAGGCCATTAGTCACTTCAACGCAGATCGTAGCATTAACAGAATTAAAGATGAGACTTCTTCCAGATGCACAATATAATATAGATATCGTAGAAATTTCTAAATAAAAAATTTACCTACAGTGCGGATGACCCCGTACTTTTTAAATGCCAAACTATTACACCGCTAAACTAAATCCATACAACGTCGTATACGCATTCTCTAATAAATCCATTAATGACAAAGAAGCAAATCCGGATTTTGTATAAAAAACCTATATAATTCCAGTAATAAAGTTTTCCATACGTCCCGACATGGTCCACAAAGAAAACCTACTTGATTCAACCATATTTGTATGGTATAATATATTCGTACCTAAAAAACTAAGAAACAAGGAGGAAAAAGTATGTTTTTTTTACCTGGAATGGAAGTTTTGCTTAAGTCTTGGGGAAAAGAGTATCCTATTAGGGAAGATGGCTATATTGGAGCACTTCCCCCGGGTTCTCGTATGGAGCTTGAGATCCGAACCAAGAGAGAGGGTTTTTTGGTCTTTCATGTCAACACCGAGGGGGATGACTTTCCTGTGATGTCGGCGGTAAATCTTGCTCGGAGAGAGAACGAATCTTCCATCATTCGCGGATTATTCCGGAAGAGTATTCCAATCGTCTACCCAAAGAAAGGAAAGAGGGTTCCTATAACCTATCCGGATAAAAATAATATCCGGATATTCGATTCCGAAACTATGAGTGTCTATACTCTTGCTGTCGTGTCACAAAAAGGGAATGGTTTTGTGACATTTGAAAAGACCTTTGAGTTCGAGCCTGGTTTGAACGAAAAAAAGGAGGCCGTTATTTTCCATTCTCGAGAGTGGCCTTTATTGGTCTTCATGATAGAGATATTTGTAGAGAAGCCTGCACAGCTCAGGCCAAAAGAACCTCCTAGCTATATAAGCGACTCCGGACTGGTCGGAGTTGTTGAGTTCTGGGACAGCCCCAGAGGGGTTGGAGGTGTCTGGATTCAGTTCGGGGATAAGTGGAAGGTGATCATGGCTTCGGTCCACTGGACAAAAATAGTCCGAGAGGATGGCTCCAAAAGGATTTTTCTTCAACCAGGAGAGACTATCAAATTTAAAGATGTGGTATCTCGGCGGCCAGGTCCGCACCCCAGCGAATTCAAATACGAATTAACTGGCGTTCGAGCAGGAATCGCCTAACGCTACTTCCTTTGGGGGGTGACTTCACTGGTCATCCCCCTTTTTCTTTACAAAAAGCTTAAAAAATGTTAAATTTATCGAACTTTTACCTCTTGGAGATGTGCCAGAGTGGTTTAATGGGGCGGTTTCGAAAACCGCTGTACCTTTATAGGTACCGGAGGTTCGAATCCTCCCATCTCCGCCAATTTATTATGAATTTAAAGAATAAAAAAATTTTGATTTTTGGGCTCGGAGTACTTGGAGGAGGAGTTGCAACTACTAATTGGCTTCTTAAAAAAGGAGCGCGAATTACGATTACCGACCTAAAAGATGATAAATATTTAAAAAAATCCCTTGGGAAGATAAAAGGGAAGGCTGATTTAGTTTTAGAAACACATAGAAAGAAAGATGTTAATGAAAATGAAATAATTGTATTTAATCCTGATATTTCTTCCAAAAACTCTTTTGTTAAATTAGCTAAAAAACTTGGAAAACAAATCGAAAATGAAGCCACTCTATATTACAAGTATTTTGATAATCCTAAAATTGCTGTTACGGGCACTCGGGGGAAAACAACGACAACCAATTGGATTTCTCATTTTTTAGGTATCCCTGTTGTGGGTAATTCGTCTACTAATCCCTACCTAAAGATGATTAATAGAAAAACAAAGGCTTCCGTAACAGAAATCCCCTCTTTTCTTCTGGAGTTGTTTAATTCTTCCGTTCCGGCTCCGCATATTGCGGTTGTTACTAATATATACAGAGACCACTTGAATAGATATGACTCGTTTGAAGATTATGCAAAGACTAAGGCAAATATATTTAAATATCAGAAAGAGAGTGACTATCTAATCCTGGATTATAAAGATAAATGGACAAAATTTCTTTTAAAGCGAAAACCCAAGGCGCAAATTTTATATTTCTCTCAAGAAATATTACCCATAGATGTTAATGGAGTATTTCATGAAAATGGTTATATTTTCCAACAAGCTAATGGTATAAGTAAAAAGATATTGAGCACCAAAACATTTGTTAAAAATTGGGGTGAACATAATCTAAATAACCTCATGGCCGCCTCTTTAGTGGCTAATCTATCCGGAGTTTCTTATACAAAAACGTCAAAAATGATTCATGGGTTACCCCAAATCCCCTTCAGATTAGAGACTATATATAAGGATAAGAAGATAGAAATAGTTAATGATACTACCGCAACTTCTCCAGAAGGTGGAATTGCGGCGATTAATAAATTTGCTTCACCTCACTGTGTTCTGTTATCTGGAGGAACTGACAGAAACCTTGAATTTAAGGAATGGGCAAAAATTGCCGGAAGTAAATTAAAAAAGGAAAATACCTTACTTTTAAAAGGAAGTGCAACTGATAAGATGTTAAAATATTTAAAAGAAGTAAAGACATTTGATTCTTTTGAAGATTATGTAGCCGATGGGCTTAAGAGGGCTTTGGGATATAGAAAAAGTGTGTTATTGTTCTCGCCTGCATCTAAAAGTTTCGAAAAATTCAAAAACGAATATGATAGAGGAGAGCAATTTAATGATATTATAAAGAGAAACTACAAAACGAAAAAATGAAAATAAGATAATGAATATGACAAATCAAATCACAAGACCACCAATAGTTGTAATTTTAGGGCATGTCGATCACGGCAAGACCAAAATTTTAGATTACATAAGAAAAACCAAAGTAGCTGAAGGAGAAAGTGGTGGAATTACTCAACACATTGGAGCATATCAAGTTGAACAAAACGAAAAAAAGATTACGTTTTTGGACACTCCAGGGCACGAAGCTTTTTCAGCTTTGCGATCAAGGGGTGCAAATATTGCTGATATCGCTATTCTAGTTGTTGCAGCAGATGAAGGGATCAAGCCTCAAACAAAAGAGGCTATTTCTATCCTTAAAGAGGAAGAAATTCCTTATGTTGTTGCGATCAATAAGATTGATAAAGAATCCGCCGATTCTCAAAAAATTAAATCTGAGCTTGCTGAACAAGAAGTACTTATTGAAGAATGGGGCGGTAAAATTCCTGCCGTGGAAACATCAGCAAAAACTGGACAAGGAATGGACGATCTTTTGGATATGATATTACTTTTAGCAGAATTAGAAGAACTTAAAGCCGATCCTACAGCCAATGCCGAAGGCGTTATAATCGAATCTAGACTTGATAGTCAAAAAGGATTGATTGCTACTTCACTGGTTAAAAACGGAACATTACGTAAGGGAGATATAGTTGTTAGTGGTAGTAGTATTTGTAAAGTTAGAAGGTTAGAAGATTTTACTTTTAAACAAATTGATAAAGCGGGACCATCTTCAGCTGCTATAACTACTGGTTGGGATTCCGCTCCCTACTTGGGAGGGAAGTTTGTAGTTGTATCTTCCCCATCTGAAGCGAAGAAACTTGTAAAAGAAAATGTCGAACTTACTCCCCCACGATTGTTTATTACTGAAAGCGGAGCACAGACCGGGGAAAAGAAATTGTTAAAAATTGTTATAAAAGCAGATGTTTTTAGTTCTCTTGAGGCGATTGACCAAGCTTTGAAGACAATAAAATCCGAAGAAGTCGGATATGTTGTCGTATCAAGCGGAGTCGGTAATATTACAGAAGGAGATGTTACAACTATAACCAAAGATAAAGGTACTATTTATGGTTTTAGAGTAGGAGCTGTTAATGCTGCGGAAAATATGGCTCGGAGAGAAGGAGTAACGATAAATACTTACGATATTATTTACGAAATAATAGAGAGTATAAAGAAGGATCTATCGGAATTATTAGAACCGGAAATAAATAAAATTCCTTTAGGAAAAGCCAAAATATTGGCTACCTTTAAAACTACGGACAGATATCAGATCATTGGAGGAAAAGTTATGTCGGGGAAGATCGTAAAAGGATCTCTATTCGATATTATACGTAACTCAAATGTTGTAGCTCAAGGTAAAATTATTCAATTACAGCACAATAAAGCCGATGTTGAAGAAGTTACCGAAGGTCTTGAATTCGGCATCAAATTTGAAGGTCCTCAAATAGTGCAGGAAGGGGATGTTTTGGAGATCTACCAAGAAGAGAAAATAATCCGAAGTCTATGACGGAAAGAATCGACAGAGTAAATAAGGTTATAGAAGAAGAGGTATCACAAGCTCTTCTACTCGAACTTGATCTAGAAGAAGGTGTTTTGGTTACCGTTACCAGAGTCGATACTACAAGAACCCTAGAACATACAAAGGTATGGCTCTCTATATACCCGGAAAATAGAGCGGAAAATGTTTTTGAACAGATAAATAAGCAAATTTATGACATTCAGCAAGTTGTTAATAAAAGACTACATATGAAGCCTATTCCTAGAATAATCTTCAAAATTGATAAGGGAGGACAGTCTGTCGGAGAGGTTGAAGAAACCTTAAAAAAGTTGTATAATAAGTAAAAAGTGGTGCGGTGGCCGAGAGGCGAGGCAAAGGTCTGCAAAACCTTTTTACACCGGTTCGAATCCGGTCCGCACCTCCATGCCGGGGTGGTGGAATCGGTAGACACGCTTGATTTAAGCTCAAGTGGGAGTAATCCCGTGTGGGTTCGAGTCCCACCCTCGGCACCAAAAAGAAGTTGACTTGCAACTTCTTTTTATATATGAATAGTATAGTTCCTAGATAAGGAGGTATATGTGTTAAACAGATCTAGTCCTAAAGAATATGGTAAACATGGATATATTATCCGTGATGGAGTTTCCGACTGTAAGTATAAATGTGGGTGTTGGGTAAGGCCTACTTACTCAAATGGCCCGCCGGGTCTTGACCCTTTTGGTTGTTGTCCTAAAAACCCAATAGACGGTAATCTTCTGGGCGGGAATAAGGATTATGAAAGTGTTATAGCTAGTCGGATCCGAGATTTAGAAACATGCCTTCATAAGGCTGAAAATTGTTTGAAAGAATCTGAAAAACGTCTGAAAGAAGTAGATCCAGAGAAATTAGCACTTGTGGCGAAGCTTAAGTCTGCAAAGGCAGCGCTTTCCGAATACGAAAAGCTTATTAGTGAAATGATCAAACTAATTGATGGTGTAGATTATTTAATAACCAGCCTATGAGCTGGTTATTTTTTATCGTGAAATTTCTTATGAACCTCACGTAACTGTTTATCTGTTACATGAGTATATATTTGGGTGGTTGTGAGGTTTGAATGTCCTAGTAATGCTTGAACGGAGCGGATATCAGCCCCGTTTTGTAATAGATCTGTCGCAAAGGAATGCCTTAATATATGAGGAGTTATTCTTTTCCCTACTATTCCAGCTACTACAGAATATTTTTTTATCAATCTTTGAATACTTCTCGGGGTTAATCTTAGATTTTCATATTTCTCAAATTTCGCATTTTTAGGAATTTGTATAAATAAAGCATCGTCTACATCAGGTCTTTTGTTCAAATATTCTTTTATTCTCCCTTTCGCTTTATCGGAAAGAAAAACTAATCGTATTTTTCCACCTTTTCCTCGTACAGCTACTTCTCCCCTATCTATATTAATCTCATTTCTATTTAACGAACATAATTCTGAGACACGAAGGCCGGTAGAAAAAAGAGTTTCGAGGATAGCTTTATCGCGCAATACTCTTAATTCGTCTCCTTTTGGTGCGTTAAGAAATCTTTCCAGGTCGTTAGTGTCAAGAAAAGAGACTTCTCTTTGATCTTGTTTTGCTAGTTCTATTTTTTCCGGAGGCACACATTTAACTCCTATTTTAGATAAATATTTAAGAAAAGCACGTAGTGCTATTACATAATAGTTTTGGGTAACTTTTTTAAGCGGTTGACCTCTTTCGTCAGTAACTCTATTTAAATGAAGGCGGTATTTTCTAATTAAATCCTCGGTTAATTCGGAGGGGTTAGATATTTTTGCAAAACTAAGAAACCTGGAAAGGTAGCGATTGTAGTTTTCTATGGTCTTTGAGGATCTATTTTTTTCTATTTCTAGATATTCAAAGAATTGAATTTTGTAATTTTTCATATCCATGTCGCACAATATTATTATATTACAATATAGTTAAATTGACAAAATCTAATTTTTCGGTATTCTTTATCCAGTTATTTACAGATGTGAGGGTTGGCTGAATGGAAAAGGCGGTTGACCGGCAAACCAATATAGGGGTTCGATTCCTCCCCCCCACTCCACCCTGTTTCTTGAAAGGAGAATAGAATGAAGAAATATAGAGAAAGACCCTTTGAATTGTCATCAAAAAAGAATCTGAGGACTTTATTGATTACTTTAGCGGTAATTGCTTTGTTATTTTGGCTTTTTCTTGGATATCCGAAAGTTGTTTTCTAGGAGGTATGTCATGAATCCTGTGGGAATTGCTATATCGGCTGAGTTTATAGACTGCCGCAATAAAGAACTTCTAATAGACTCCGAAAAACTTACGGGTATTATGGAAATGGCGATCAAATCTGCAGGGATGACCTGTGTATTAGTTAAAAGTATAAAAACTCCACCAGGTCTTAGTATGTTCGCTTTGCTTACGGAATCCCATGTCGCGATACATATATATCCAGAAGCGTGTCATGCTTCTATAGATGTGTTTACATGCTCTAAAGATAGAAAAAAACCCGAGAAAATAATAAATGTTCTCAAAGAGTTTCTAAATCCGACAATAATGAGAAAAGCAACAGATTTTAGAGGAAATTCTATCGAACGTATAGAAGAAAATCGTATCACAGCTCACTCTACTCATGGATTTCAAGTAAGTTATCAAATTGATAAGATTGTTCACAGAGAACAAACTGACTATCAGGAAATTAAGATAATAGATAATCCCAATTTTGGAAGAATGCTGTTTCTAGATAACGATCTACAAGTAACTAGTAGTGATGCATTTATATATGACGAAGCAATGATAGATCCTATCTCCACTTTAATTCGAAATTCCAGAGTTGCTATTTTAGGGGGAGGAGATGGAGGAATTCTTCGAGAAGTGTTGGAATACGGTCCCATGGCTGTTTACTTGGTAGACATAGATTATAAGGTTATTGAAGCATCGAAGAATCTTTTACAATCTATCCACCGAGATGCTTTCTCTGATTCTAGAGCAAATATCGTAAATGATGATGCAAATAACTTTCTGGAAACAAATCAAAAAGATTTTGATGTTATAGTTTATGATCTCACAATGCATCCGGAATCCTTGACACATATGGATAGAGAAAAGTTTATCGACGATATTTTCTATGAAATAGCCGATAATTTAAGAGAAGGCGGAGTGGTCACTCTTCAATGTTGTTCCAAACACGATAGCGAAACATATATCCTAGTAAAATCTATTTTGGAAAAGAATTTTAAGGATATAGTCCCTAGAAGTAAGTTTATTCCTTCTTTTTGTGAAAGCTGGATTTTCATTTCAGCCGTAGTCAAATAACTCTTTACAGAGTTATTTTTATTTGGTGTAACTTTGGTTATGTTTTTCAACAGAAAGGGAAAAATATTATAATTTACGTATTTTTAAGCCAATATTGACTAAACATCGATTTTCTTATACTATCTTGTTGAATCGCAGTTTTCGTGATATTGTAAGCAAGTAAGCAATCGCTTATCTTTTAATATGTTAAAAGCAAAAGACAAAAAAAAGATCATACAAAAACATTCTTTACATGAAAAAGATACTGGTTCTAGCGGTATTCAGATCGCTTTATTTACTAAAGAGATCGAACGACTTACTAAGCATTTAAAGAAGCATCAAAAGGATAACTCTTCTAGAAGGGGTCTTTTGAAAATGGTTGCAAAGAGAAAGAGATCTCTTGATTACTTAAAAGAAGAAGCCCCAAAAAAATACAACTCTGTAATTAAAGAATTGGGTCTACGGAAATAAACGGCATGGCTTTGCCCAATCAACATAAAACAAAGGCACTAAAAAGAAAGACCCTTAGAGTAGGGGCTTTTGTTGATACTCAAAACCTGTATCATTCAGCTAAAAACCTATACAAAGCCAAAGTTAATTTTAAGGAAGTGCTCAAATCCGTAACTAATTCAAGAGAATTAATAAGGGCTTTTGCATATGTAGTTAAGACCGAAACGGGAGAGGAAAAATCCTTTATAGAAGCATTAGAGAAGGCAGGATATGAAATAAAAGCTAAAGATCTTCAAATATTTCCTGGAGGATTTAAAAAAGGTGATTGGGACGTAGGTATAGCAGTTGATGCTATTCGTTTATCAGATAATCTGGATGTGATCGTAATTGTCTCTGGAGACGGAGATTTTCGTCCATTAGTTGAATATCTACAATTTAAAGGCAAAATAGTCGAAGTTGCCGGATTTAGAAAGAGCACCAGCTCCAAGATCATTGAGGAAGCCGACTTCTTCCATGATCTTGAGGTTGGTGTTGATAAATATTTAATAAAATAATGAATAAGATTCAAAAGTTCGAAACAGAAATAGAAGGAAAAAAATTAGAAGTTACGCTTGGTGAATTGGCTCAGCAAGCTGATGGTTCATGTCAGGTTAGATATGGTGGAACAACCGTATTAGTTACCGCAGTAATGGCCAAAGAAACTAAAGGTGGGGATTATTTCCCATTAATGGTTGATTATGAAGAAAAATTCTATGCAACAGGTAGAATAAAAGGTAGTCGTTTTATTAAAAGAGAAGGAAGGCCTTCTGAAGATGCTATCTTAACTGCAAGATTGATCGATAGGTCAATGAGACCTAGATTCGATCAAAGAATTAGAAATGAAGTACAAATCGTTGCTACTGTACTGTCTTTTGATCGGGAAAACGATGCTGATGTCTTGGCTCTATTCGGTGCTTCTTTGGCATTGATGATTTCTGATATCCCCTTCGCTGGCCCAATTTCGGGTGTTAGAGTAGGACGAAATAAGAAACCACAAATTAATCCTACATACGCAGAACGAGAAACTAGCGATTACGATATAATCGCTGCTGGGACAGATAAAAAAATAAATATGTTCGAGATCGGAGCTAATATTGTTCCGGAAAAGGATATTTTAGATGGTATCACTTTTGGATTTAAGGAAATCCAAAAATTAAATAAGTTCCAGGGAGAAATAGCCAAGAAGGTCAGCAAAGAGAAAAGAGCTATCACTGTTCACGATATTGATCCTGAAATGACCAAGAAAATTGAGAGTTTCATAGACGGTAAAATAGAGAAGGCAATATATATCAAAGACAGGAAAAAAAGATATGCCGCTATTGAGAAACTTGAAGCAGATCTAAAAAAGTCTCTAATGGATGACTATGAAGAGCATATGGATGATGTGGAGCATGTATTTCATTCTGAAGTAGATAGAATTGTTCATGAAAATGTTCTAAAAAGCGACAAAAGACCAGATGGGAGAAAATTAGATGAGATTCGACAAATAACCGTAAAAGCAGGGGCATATCCTCACACTCATGGAATGGGATTATTCCAGAGAGGTGAAACACAGGTTATGTCCATATTAACCCTAGCTGCTCCATCAGATGCTCAATTGATCGATACGATGGAAGAAATTGATACTAAGAAGACATTTATGCATCACTATGGATTTCCTCCATATTCTGTTGGTGAAACAGGAAGAATCGGCGGAACTGGTAGAAGAGAAATAGGGCATGGAGCTTTGGCTGAAAAAGCACTCAAGCCGTTAATTCCTTCAATGGAAGAATTCCCGTATACCATTAGGATGGTATCAGAAACACTATCTTCTAATGGTTCTTCATCTATGGCATCTGTTTGTGGATCATCTCTGGCCATGATGGATGGAGGAGTTCCATTAAAAGAGAATATAGCAGGAATTGCTATGGGATTGATGCTTTCTCCGGATGGGAAGAAGTATAAGATTTTGACTGATATCCAGGGGTCTGAAGACCATTATGGAGATATGGACTTCAAGGTTGCTGGCACAAAAGGTGGTGTAACCGCAATCCAGATGGATGTAAAGACTGACGGAATCGATCTAACTATTCTTAAAGAAGGGCTTGAGCAAGCTAAGAAAGCAAGATTAGAGATATTGGATAAGATGAATAAGGTTATTAGTAAGCCTAATCAACTATCTGAATATGCACCTAGGATTACTTCTATAAAGATCGATCCTGATAAGATCGGTGCCGTCATTGGTTCAGGAGGAAAAGTTATCAATGGTATTATAGAGCGCACTGGTGCAGAAATTGATATCGAACAAGACGGAACCGTTATGGTTATAACTCCATCTAAAGATGCGATGGCAGCTGCTCTGAAAGAAATAGAGCTTTTGACTAAAGAAGCTAAGATAGGAGATATTTACGAAGGAAAAGTTGTATCTTTAAAAGATTTCGGTGCTTTTGTTGAGATATTACCTGGCACAGATGGATTACTTCATGTATCCGAAATTTCCGATAAAAGAATTAAAACTCCAGCTGACGTTCTCAAGATGGGACAAAAAGTTGCTGTAAAAGTGAAAAAAGTAGATGAACATGGTAAAATAAGTTTAACGATGAAATTCTAAATTTATTTTACTTATGGACGGGGGGAACGATCAACAAAAAACAAACAATTCTTCTCTAAGAGAAGAAATAGCAAACATACTACCTCAGCAAAAAGAAGCTATAAAACCAGCTCCGCTTAATCCTGTAAAGCCTGATTCTACACCAATACCAAAGAAGGATGATCCTGAAGAGCAGAAACTTGTTTTTAGGACTATGGCATCAGATCTAGAAAATGTTAAGAAGGGACAGACACCGGGCGGTTTTGGTGTTAAGAAAGCAGAGAGATCTGTATTAAAACCGTCTCCAAAAATTGGATTGGAGTCAAAAAAAGAAGCTGCACCAATAACTCCTCCTACTGAATTACCAAAGCCAAAAATTTCTTTACCTACACAATTACCGCCTAAAATTGAAAGGCCGGAAACTACTACTCCTCCCACAGCTCCTCCTAAAAAAAGGGGAGGTGTGTTGAAATGGGTTATTATAGTCTTGGTTTTAGCAATTATTGGATATGGGATTACTTGGTTCTTGTTTATCCGGGATACTGAAGAACCAGAACCATCCCCTACTCCTACCATTACAGTTACTCCAGCACCACAGTCATTACAGGATGTATTTGGAGTCCTAGGTGAATTTGTTGTAACTTCGGATCAGTTCGATCCATTCAAAGAATTATTATTCAGTATCGATGCTCAATTAATTGAGTTAAATGAGACCAAAGCTTTTGTAATAGTTGATGAACAAGGGAGAATATATGAGCTTAATGACGCATTAATGCTATTAGGAGTAGATTTACCGGATAGCTTAACCTCAAATATAGATCTAAGAGATTATGTGATGATTGTATATGGTCAGACGGAAGAGTTTGATAATCAAGGTAATCTAGTAGTAACTTCTGGTTCTGCTGCCAGGTTTAAAAGAATCGGCTTTGTAATTAAGATCAATGATACTGCTGTGGTAGAAGAGAGTATGCTCCAATGGGAAGACATAATGGTGGATGAACTAGGTAATTTATTTAGTCTTGCAGATAGGAACCCCTCTGGTGCATTTGGTAGTAGTATATATAACGGCGTCAATGTTAGATATAGAAACTTCCCTCACCCTGACCTAAGCATAGACTATGCACTCGCTTCCTCGTTTACGGGAAATAATTATTTGGTCATTACGAATTCGAGAGAGGCAATTTATTCATCTGTGGATAAACTGTTGGGATATCTCGGAGAGTGACAAGGGTGACAAAATAGGTGACAAAGACATTTGTCACCTATCAAGCTAAACCTGTCACCTATTCTGTCATTGGTGACAGCTTTTTATTTTATCCACAATAGGTGACATTGACACCTATGTCACCCTAGTGATAGAATTTAGTCAGTACATTCACTAACCGCATTATCAATCCGTCTAGCGGGCGGTTGGTTCTTTTTCACCGGGGCGCAGCTTCCATAACAAGTTTTCATATATTTGTGGGGCCGAGTGCCCCTTTTTTAATTCTTGAATTTTAAAATTGAAGGTGGTACTGTGATAGTGTTAAGTGTTTTAATATGAAGAAAGAAGATTTAGAAAAATTAAAGAAGCTACTCCTTAAGGAAAAAGAAAAGATTGAAGCTGAATTAGGAGAGATAGCAACAAAAGATCCTAACGCCAAAGGTGACTATGATGCCATATTTCCTGACTATGGTAGTTCTCCAGATGAAAATGCTCAAGAAGTTACAGAATTTGATAAGAGAAAGTCTCTTGAATATAACCTTGAACAAAGGTTGGCTGATATCAACAGGAAGTTGGAAGAGATTGAAAAAGGAACTCATGGAGTTTGTAATACTTGTGGTGAGGGAATAAATCCAAAAAGAATCGAGGCAGTACCGACAGCATCTCTTTGTATTTCTTGTGCGAAAAAGATATAAGTTTTCTATATGGTGACAGAAATTAAAATACCGTGGTGACACGGTATTTTTCTTTAGTGACAAATTAGTATGCTAACATATTCCGTGCACCATGGGTTTCGAAGTGTAAGTGACAGCCCGTAGAACGTCCTGTGGTGCCCACGGTTGCGATTTTTTGTCCTTTGGATACTGATTGCCCTGGAGAAACTAAAACGTCCCACAGATGAGCATATAGAGTGGCTGTGCCGTTTGGATGTGAGATCTTTATATACCTACCATATCCTCCATTCCATCCCGAAGCTAATACACTAGAGGTCTTTCCTTCTGCTGATGCATATATTGGTGTACCACATGAACTGGCTACATCAATTCCATTTCTACCATGGAACCATTGAGAAATTCTTCCTACCCCACCAGTAGGATGGAAGAAATATCCAATTAGTTTAGGTAAATTAGCAAACGGTACAGTTCTGGCATATCTGATTCCACTGGTTCCGGATGGTATAGTATTTATTTCACCTCCAGGAACAATTATATCAACTCCGATTTTTAAAGCTCCATTTTTAGACAAAGTATTAAATTCAATTATCTCATCTATATCAGCTCCATAACTACTAGCCAGCGAACTGACGGTGTCCCCGCTTTTAACGGTGTGTATAATACCTGACACAGGTGGTATTTTAAGTTCTTGTCCTAGTTTAATGGAATCGGCGTTTTTAAGATTGTTAGCCCAAATAAGGCTGTTGGTTGAAACGCTGAAGTCTCTAGCAATTAATGACAACACATCTCCCTGTTGTACTGTATACTCCATAATCTCGTTTCTTTGATTTTCTATATCATCAAAAGACTCGATAACAGCTCCATATGAAAGTATTGAATTTTGCTGAATAGTTCCAAGTAGATATTGGCTATCTCCCCCATCTCCGCCCAAAGCGACATTAACGTTAGAAAGACTATTTACATCTATAACCGCAGTTTGAGGATCTGGGTTGTAATATGCCGAAGTTTCTTCTCCCATATAGTCTTTGAAGATATTATTGAAAAATATGTTTTGGTCTTCTTTACCATGCCCTTTTACGGATAGAAGAGTTAGGGATATTACGAAAATAAAAAACAGGCTGAAATACTCGCTTTTAAATAGCTTTTTCAGCCCTGAATCCTCCTTATTTTCGGTTGTTGGGGTAGTATTCACTGGTAAGCAAAAATCCTCTTATTAGAGAATCAATGTGCCTTAAATTGTATATTTTAGGCCAATTTTGTCAATATCTAGTGTGGATATGGCTATTTGACACAAAGAGCTTAAAAATGGTATAATATATGTAAGAAACTGAACTTTGGCAACTGAATATATCAAGGAGAAAGAAGATGATGAAAAGGAACATGGTTTTGACGGTTTCGTTGATGGCTTTGCTAGGCCTTTTCGTTTCAGAGATGCCGGCACAAGCGCAGGTTAGTCCGAGGGAAGTCCTTCACGCCATGCAATATGGCGACATTTGGGGACCCTCCCGTTACCAGCGGTGTCAGGCAGCCTTACGTAACGGCTGGCATAACCCAGGAGAGATGCCCTCTAGCTGTGTTGCTGTTATGACGACCGTTCCGCGGTTTGCGCGACAGTATAACAATCGGCCTGGCGGTTTCTTCAATCGTGGTGGCTATAACATGAATTACGGTCGCCGTGGTGGATACTACGACAACAGTGGTCGTTGGTGGCCATCCGTAGTAGCCCGAGGAATTCAGACGGCTGGTGATGTGATCATGAGTAGCCAGAACAACGGTACCATCCGTGAAGTAGAGAGAGGTCGGAATCGACTAGAACAGCAACGGATCGACGGCGACCAGGAAATTGCTCGTCGACAAGAAAACCGTGCAGATCGAAGGCTTGGTATGGAAGAAAGGCGACAGGATCACGAGCTCAAACAACTTGAAGGGCGTTATACCGCCAAGCAAGTTGGCTCGATTTCTCAGCCTTCGGAAACTAACCGTACTCTGTATAACAACTCTTCCTGTGAGATCTCGGTGTACCGGAACGGTCGACTGAAATTTACCCTGCCCTCCCAAGAATCCATCCTCATCCCCAATTTTACGTACGAATGGGAATCGGATGGATGTGATGTCCAAGTGGGTGAGATAACCATCTCATCTCCTAGGAGGTAGACTATGCCAGAGATTAAAGGAAGCGCAGTCTATGTCGAGGACGGGACCAAAAAGACAAAACTCTACGACGAGAAGAAACACTCCTGTGGTGACCCTATGTGGAAATGGGTCACCAAGTATATCTACATGGTCCTTCCACTCGGGACGTTATGGATATTGAGCTGGATAGTTCTCTTGCTCAGTACCACAATCCTCTTGTACCTGTATCTAGACTGCCGTAGCCCTTGTTCGGTAGCCGAGGTAACTGCCCCTCCTGTCTCTCCAGCCAATGTCGAAGAGAAGGTGCAAACACAAGAAGAAGCGTCTGTATCCAATACTTTGGTGAACCACGGAGAGATCAACGTTTCCACTTCCGCCCCAAATCCTGCCTCAGTGCCACCTCCTTCTTCTGAAGCGAAGGTGATCAAAATAGAGAGGAGGATAACACGGGGCATTATCCCCTTCGTACAATAGGTTCCCCAGAGCCTTGTTCGCATACCAAAGCGAGCAAGGCTCTTTTCTATTTAAATCAGCTATTGAAAAAGCTTGAAAAATATGGCATTATATTCATGTGGAATACGTTTCTAATAGTATCGAAGATACACAGAGACTAGCTACTCAGCTGGCGGAGAAGTCAGCCAAGGGAGGAATTGGCCCTCTTGTTTTCGCTTTAATGGGGGAATTAGGTGCTGGGAAGACGATGTTTGTAAAAGCGTTTGCTAAGGCTTTAGGGGTAAAAGGGCCTGTTACCTCCCCTACCTTTATTTTGATGCGTCCATATGAAATAGATTTTGGGAAGTATAAAATGCTGTATCACGTGGATGCGTACAGAATCGATTCATATGAAGATTTCTCCCCCACTGGGTTGGGAGAAATTCTTGATGATGATAGGAATGTTGTAATAATTGAATGGGCTGATAGAGTGAGGGAGCTAATCCCAGATAACGCTATTTGGGTTCACATAAAACATATAGGAGAAAATACTAGAAAAATTGAAGTCAGCGGCTTATGAATAAGAGATTAATTTTAATAGACGGACATGCTTTATTTCATCGAGCATTCCATGCTTTGCCTCCTTTTAGGTCTCCGAAAGGAGAAGTGGTTAATGCTATATATGGATTTATATCCATATTACTTAAAGCCATTAAAGATATAAAACCGGAGTATATAGTATCTACTTTCGATTTGGCTGCCAAAACCTTTAGACATATAGAATTCGAGGAATACAAAGGGCATAGAAAAGCAGCTCCAGATGAACTACATGCTCAATTACCTAGATTAAAAGAGGTATTGGAATCATTCGGAATCCCTATTTACGAGGCCGAAGGGTTCGAAGCTGATGACGTTATCGGCACTATAGCTGAGAAACTTAAACGAGAGAAAGATGTCCAAGTAGTTATTTTAACGGGTGATCTAGATACTCTTCAATTAGTAGAAGGGGAGAAGATAACAGTCTTTACTCCGAAGAAAGGAGTATCCGATCCTATTTTATATAATGAAAAAGCTGTATTTGATAGATTTGGCTTAAGACCAGATCAGATGATTGATTATAAAGGATTGAGAGGGGATCCTTCAGATAATATTCCTGGAGTTCCAGGAATAGGTGAAAAAACAGCCACAACTCTTCTTAAAAAATATGAGAATATTGAAACTCTTTATGAAACCTTAGAAAGAGGAGAGGCTAATGATATTAGTCCTAAGATACAGGAAAAGCTTGTAGAAAATAAAGACAAGGCGTTTTTAAGTAAAAGAATCGCGACGATAGTTAAAGATGTGAAAATGAAATTCAGCCTTGAGGATACTGATTGGCAAAAGAGATATAAGGTCAAACATGTGGAAGATGATATTAAGGATCTGGGATTTTTTAGTCTTTTGGAAAGATTGCCCCATAGAGAGAAGGATAAGAAATCGGATACTGATGCCAAAATAGAGTTAATCGAAGGTTTCGATAAAGAAAAGGTCCAAGATCGTTTTACTTTCAATATAGTTGGGAAATCCGTATATATCTCAATTGATCCCAAAACGGTATATGTAACAGACTTGGAATCTATTAAGGATTTGTTTAAAAATGAAGAAATAGAAAAAATAGGGCATGAGATAAAACCTCTTCTTAAAAAGTTGATTTCATTGGGTATTAGCCTCAAGGAACCGTATTTCGATACAGCAATTGCGGCATATCTTTTAAATCCTGGAAGGCGGGATTATTCTTTAGAAAGAGTATATTTTGCAAAATTTGCTAAATCTGTACCGGTTGATGATAGACTTTACCCTGCTCTTATATGGGAACTTTGGCAGAATGTGACAAAAGAATTGAAAGATCAAAATATATGGAATGTGGCTAAGGATATAGAAATGCCGTTAGTTAAAGTATTGGTTGATATGGAGCTTAAGGGAATAAAGATAGATATTAAATCTCTTGAGGATTTAGCTAAAATTGTAGATAGAGAAATATCAGGACTTAGAAAAGAAATATATGAGCTAGCTGGTGAAGAATTCAATATCAGTTCTCCAAAACAATTAGCCGAAATTTTATATAATAAACTGAATATTCAAGGAAGGATCAAAAAAACAACCGGTGGTTCTATGTCTACCGCAGCTTCTGAGCTTGAAAAACTTAGAGACAAACATGAAATTATAAGTCACATTATTAAATATAGAGAACTCCAAAAACTTAAAACAACATATATTGATCCATTTCCTTCTTTAGTTGCAAAAGATGGGAGAGTACATACTACATATCGTCAAACTATTACTTCTACAGGGAGGTTGGCTTCGGCAGATCCCAACTTACAAAATATTCCAATAAGGACGGAATTGGGACAAAAATTTAGAGGATCTTTTGTTGCTGACAAGGGATATAAATTAGTGGCTTTTGATTATTCTCAATTTGAATTAAGAATCTTGGCTCATATTTCAGAGGATAATAAATTAATTAAAGCATTCAAAGAAGGGGATGATATTCATTTACGAACTGCATCAGAAGCATTTAATGTGAATCCTGAACAAGTAACACCGAATATGAGAAGACAGGCTAAGGTTTTAAACTTCGGCATTATTTATGGTATGGGAACTCGTGGTTTTGCTCAAGCTGCAAAAATAGATATGGAAAAGGCCAAACAATTTATTACTCGTTATTTTGAGGAATTCAAAGGTGTTGCTGAATATATAGAAGGGACTAAAAAGAAAGCACATGAACAAGGTTTTGTGGAAACATTATTCGGGAGGAAAAGAGAGTTACCCGATATTCATACAAGCATTCCAATGCTTGTAAGTCAGGCTGAGAGGATGGCTGTAAACTTGCCTATTCAAGGGACACAAGCGGACTTGATGAAAATGGCCATGATTGCTGCGTATAAGTATTTGAAAGATAAGTATCAGGAGAATGAAGTAAGAATACTTCTTCAAATTCACGATGAATTAGTTTGTGAAATAAAAGAAGATAAAGTTAACGATATAGCCAAAGAAATTAAAAAAATAATGGAGTCCGTGTATAAGCTCAAAGTTCCTGTTATTGTAGATGTGAAAGAAGGAGATGATTGGGCTGATATGGATAAAATTATCTTTTAATATGCCTGAATTACCAGAAGTCCAAACAACAGTTAACGACTTGAGTAAAAATATTATCGGTTTGAAAATTACCGATGTATGGACTGGCTGGACGAAGGCTTTTAAATCCAGCTCATTTGACAAATTCAAAAAAGATGTTGTTGGTAAAAAAATTATTGGAGCTAGACGTAGAGCTAAATTTATTATTTTAGATTTATCTGAAGGAAAGTCTCTTTTAATGCATCAAAGAATGTCAGGACATTTATTATATGGAAAATGGGAAGAAAAGAAGAAAGGATCGTGGGTTGGTGTTTCACCGAAATTGATAGTTGAAGATCCAAAAAATCGTTTTATTAGACATATTTTCTTTTTGAGTAATAAAAAAATGTTGGCCTTTTCTGATTTAAGAAAATTTGGAACTATATCTTTAGTGAATACTAAAGATATGGACAATATTAAAGAATTGAAAAAATTGGGGCCGGAGCCGTTGGAAAAAACCTTTACGTTCAAAAAATTAGAAGACCTTATTCCCAAGAGAAAAGGCAGAATTAAAACTTTATTAATGGATCCAACTTTTATTGTCGGAATCGGTAATATATATAGTGATGAAATATTGTGGCATGCGGGAATTGACCCTCTAAGAAAAATTGGCGATATAGAAGATAAAGAATTAAAAAAAATATACAGGGCTATAGTTTCGGTTCTGAAACAAGGATTGAAACATAGAGGTTCAAGTATTGATGATTATAGAGATTTGACGGGGGACAAAGGTAGCTATCAAAATATGACCAAAGCATATCACCAAACAGGAGAGAAGTGTTCCAAAAAAGACGGCGGAATAATCAAAAGAATAAAAATTGGCGGTCGTTCAGCCCATTTTTGTCCAAAACACCAGAAATAATGATAAATTTTAAAACATATTTAAACTCCGCATGGGAATATGTAAAAAAATACCCAACTTTTTTTATCGTTGCTGCTTTTATAATAATCGCTATTATTAGTATTCCATTTTTGGGTTCTAAAATAATTGAATATGCTCCCCGCCCGGATAGAAAATTACCGCAAAGCACACTTACTGGGATTGTTTGTCAAAACTATAACAGAAGACCAATAGCGGTAATGTTGGCTAGCGATCCTTCTGCTCGTCCTTTAACGGGAATTAGTAATGCTGAAATTGTTTTTGAAATGCCCGTTACTCCTGGAGGGATAACTAGATTAATGACTATATATCAGTGTAATGAGCCTGATGAAATAGGTTCGATTCGTTCTGCGCGTGATACTTTTATTGGTATAGCTATGGGACTAGATGCTATTTTCGCTCATTGGGGTGGAGAAAAAATAGCTTTGGATAAATTAGAAGGTGGAATAATGGATAATATTAATGCTTTGATTTACGAAGGAAGTGTTTTTTATAGAAAAAAAGGAGCAAGACCTCCACATAATGGTTTTACAAGCTACGAATATTTATACGATAAAGCTGTAGAATTAGAGTATAAAACAACGACTGATTTTGAAGGTTATCCTCACTTAAAAGGAAAGAAACAGATTGGAGACGAAAGAAAGGTGATTCGGGCATATAGTGAGCCGTATAACGTAGAATGGTTCTATAACGAAGATACAAATACATATGATAGATTTAAAGCGGGATTGATGGAAATTGATGAGGCGAATGGGAAACAAGTAAAAGCAGATGTAGTTATTGTTATAGAAACTACAGGGGTTGCCACTAATGTTGATTATTATGAAGTAAACATGATAGGTTCAGGGAGTACTACTGTTCATCAAAACGGTGAAGAGATCAAAGGGAAGTGGGAGAAGAAAACAGAATCTGCACCCTTGAAATTTTATGATCAAAATAATAATGAAATACCTTTTAAACCAGGAATCGTTTGGGTTGAGATAGTAATATGATCGTATTTCTATACGGAAAAAATGTGTACGGTTCTAGAAAGAATCTTACCGAAATAATTGCTAAATATAGAGAAAGACACAAAGAAAGTGTTAATTTTTTTGAATTTAATTTTAGTGACGGTGAAGATTGGGATAGATTGAAATCAGCTGTCCAAACCATGCCTTTATTTGCAGAAAATAAACTTATTGTAGTTAAGGAGATATTTGCTTCCAAAAAAGCTGATGACTTCAAAGCTTTAATAGAGCAGAACGATTTAATTAAAAGTGGAGATATATTTCTTGTAGTGTGGGAAGAACTTTCTTTGTCAGAATTGAAAACAGCCTCTTTTTTGTCGAAAAATAAGGACGTAAAACAAAAAGAATTTACGCTACCTAAAGGTAAAAAATTAGAAAATTGGGTTGAGAAAGAGTTTATCGAGAGAGGACTCAAGACAGAAAAGAATACAATCAATAAGCTTTTAGTTTATACAAACGGAGATGTAATGAGATTAGCTGGTGAAATAGATAAATTGGCTGCGTTCAAGAGAAAAGGGATGGTTAATGAAAAAGACATTGATTTACTTGTAATACCGGATATCGAACAAAATGTTTTTAAATTAACCGATGCTATTTTAGCGAATAATAAAGATAAGGCTTTTGCGGTTTTAGAGAGATTTGTAAATAAAACTACTGATAAAAAAGTATTGATTAATATGCTTGCGGTAGTTGTGGCGCAATTCAGAAGCCTTCTTATAATAAAAGATCTTATGGATAGGGGAATATCAGTTCCACAAATAGCATCCAAGGCTGGGATCCATCCATTTGTGGTTAAAAAATCAGCCGCAGCTTTATATAGATTTGATATGGAAAAATTGAAACATATTTACAAAAAACTATCTTCTTTGGATGTAGCTTTAAAATCAAAAAATATAAACCCGCTTTTACTTTTTAATATGTTTCTACTCGCTGTTTAGGTTGATGGTCTTTATTAAACAGCGTATAGTTATATTTCAGTTCTTTAGGAGGGGAAAATGCCTAAAAATATAACTTTGATAGATTGTTTACAGGCATTTATTGCGTATAGCCACAAAAAAGGGATAAAAAGTTTCCCTTTTCCCTTTGATCCTAGTTGGCAGTTACTATTCTATGAATTTGCCAAAGAATTTTCTCAAGAATTGAGATTTGATTGGGATGGGCCTCATCCAGTTTGTCAAAAATTACGACAAGCAATTACGCAAATGTTATATACCTTTCGTATTTTTACAGAAAATGATAATAGGCGGTTGCAATTAAGTAGTTCGAATATAACTCGTCCGTGGGAGAGGAATTTTGAGGAAAATAGAGAATTATTTGACCTAGTCCAAAGAATGTATGAACATGCTCGGGATATGGAGAATTTTTTCGAGCATCCTACTGTAGTTTTGTAGACCACACCTTGCTATTTGCAAGGTATTTTATTTGACTAATTACATATTTTGTTGCACAATGTAAGTACTATATGAATGAGAATATACGAACAAGTAGAGCTTCTGATCTTAGAGATAAAAAAGACAGAAGGCGATATAGAATCTATGAAATAATTCCAGGCTTATTGGCCTGGATTACTTTAGGTGTAGTTTTTTTATTGGCGTTTTCAGCTCCATTAGCAGCTGCAATTTTCATTATTCTTTTTGATGTATATTGGTTGATGAAGATCATATTTCTATCTACTCATTTAAGATCTTCATTCTTTAAAACAAGAAAGAATATGAGGATAAATTGGTTTGAAAAATTAAAAGAGGTTGATGATTGGAATAATATATATCATTTGATCATCTTACCTTTCTATAAAGAAGAGATAGGGACTGTAGAAGATACAATAAAAGCATTAGTTGAATCTAATTATCCGAAAGACAAAATGTTTGTTGTCTTAGCTAGAGAAGAAAGAGTTCCTGAGTCCGAAAAAGTCGCAAAATATATTGAGGAAAAATATGGAGATAAATTTTTTAAATTTATGATTACGAACCATTCTTTGGTTGAGGGCGAACAGGCGGGGAAGGGAGCTAATGCTACTTATGCGGGGAGGAAGGCAAAGGAAGAGATCGATAAATTAGGGATTCCTTACGAAAATATATTAGTTTCTAATTTTGATATCGATACAATTGCCTATCCTGAATACTTCAGTAGGTTGACCTATGTATTCTTAAATACACCGGATAGATTAAGATCTTCATATCAACCCATCCCCTTTTATTTTAATAACATTTGGAAAGCTCCGACTATAGCGAGAGTTATGGGATTATCAAGTACTTTTTGGCATACACTTCAGCAAGAAAGATATGAACATCATTTAACTACTTTTTCTAGTCACTCAATGCCGTTTAAAGCATTAGTGGATGTTGATTTTTGGCAGGTTAATATGGTTAGTGAGGATTCGAGAATATTCTGGCAATGTTATTTAAAATATGACGGTAATTACAAGGTAACTCCGCTATATTACCCAGTATCTATGGATGCTGCTGTGGCGGATTCTTTCTTTAAAACAACTATAGCTTTATATAAGCAGCAAAGAAGATGGGCGTATGGGGCTGAAAATATTCCGTATTTTCTTTACGGATTCCATAAAAACGGGGCAATACCGAAATTTAAAAAAATTAGAAGAGCTTTTACCAGTATAGAGGGTCTTCATTCCTGGGCTACTAATGCTTTGATTATTTTCTTTTTGGGTTGGTTGCCTGCATTGGTTGGTGGTCCTCAATTTCAATCTACAGTGATATCTTTAAATCTTCCATTTTTGACGGGATTAATAATGGGAATAGCCATGTTTGGTTTAATATTTACCGTTATTCTGAGTTTGCTTGTTTTACCGAAAAGACCGCCTGGGTTTAGTAAATTTAAATATATTGAGATGGTAGCTCAATGGATATTATTTTATATTACCGTTATTGTTCTTGGTGCTATTCCTGCGTTGGAAGCACAGACGAGACTTATGTTCGGTAAATATATGGGATTTTGGGTTACACCTAAAAAGAAACTACTTTAAGAGTATAGATTTGTTTTTTATTCCAAATGAGCTCTTTTTTTGAAATCTTTAAGAGATGCTTTAAGTAAGGGATTATTATTTAACATAGGATCTTTTTTAAGTAAAAGCTTCACTTCGGTGCGGGCTTTTTTAATTAATACCATATCCGATAAAGAGGCCATGGTCAGATCGGGCATACCTGATTGTTTTGTTCCTATAAAATCACCGGGGCCTCGTATTTTCATATCCATTTCAGCCAATTTAAATCCGTCGCTATACTTAACCAAAGCCTCTAATCTCTGCGTTGTTTCTATTTCAGGGGCTTCTACAAACAGTAGAGTATATGATTGGTGTTCCCCTCTTCCAACACGTCCTCTAAACTGATGAAGCTGGGATAACCCGAACATTTCGGCTCCTTCGATCATCATTACCGTCGCATTGGGGATATCAACACCCACCTCTATTACTGAGGTTGATACTAAAATATCCGTTTTTCCTTCTTTAAAGTTATTCATTATCAATTCTTTTTCCTTTGATTTCATCTTTCCATGAAGCATCGCCATTCTAAGATCGGGGAAAATCTCTTCGGAAAGCTTTATATATTCCTCTTTTACTGCTTTAACATCCGCTTCGATTAATTTCTTTTGTTTTGTTTTTTCTGAAGCGTTGCTATTTATTTCAATTCTTGGGCAGATCACAAAAACTTGACGTCCGCTTTTTACCTCACTCCTAAGGAATTGATATGTTTCTTTTCTTTGCTGGGGTTTAATGACCCTAGTTATTATCTTCTGTCTGCCTTTCGGCATTTCATCCAATAAAGAAAAATCGAGATCTCCATAAATTGTTAATGCCAGAGTACGGGGGATAGGAGTGGCGGTCATCGAAAGAAGATGCGGAAATCTATCGTCGTTAGTCATTTTAGCCAAAGTTGCTCTTTGCTCTACGCCGAAACGATGCTGTTCATCGATTACGACTAGTGCTAGGTTTTTAAATTTAATCCCATCTTGTATTAATGCATGCGTCCCTATAGCTAAATCAAGCTCACCTTGATTTAGAAGCTCTATAAACCGGGGCTTTTTAATATCGTATTCTAATTCGTTCTCTAAAATTCTTGCCGTTGATCCGGTTAAAAGCCCAATTCTAATATCCCATTTTTTAAGGGTTTCTTTTAATGAGTTGAAATGTTGTATTGCCAATATTTCCGTAGGAGCCATAAAGGCGGTTTGGAAACCTGTTCTTGTCGCTTGAAAAGCAGCAGCTGCGGCAACAATAGTTTTTCCGGAACCTACATCTCCATTAAGGAGGCGGTTCATGGGATAGGATCTTTGAATGTCACTCAGTATTTCCCAAGTTGATATTCTTTGAGCTGTCGTTAGTTCAAATGGAAGACTTTTAACGAAATCTCTAACCTCTTCTTTATTGAAGGGGATTGATATTCCAGGCGATTGTTTCGCTTTCCTTCTTTGAATAAGAGCTTGGAGTTGAAAAAGAAACAATTCATCGAAAGCTAATCTTTCTTTAGCTTTTTCTGTATTCTCTTCAGAATCAGGAAAATGGATTTGTCTTATTGCTTGAGATAATGATATGAATCCGTATTTTTTTCGTACTTCTGGAGCTAAAGGGTCTTCTATATTTTCAGTTAAACTAAGTACTGGTTTAATAAGGAATCTTAGATATCTAGAAGAGAGTCCTATAGTTTCAGGATATATAGGAATAAGTCCCCCTGTGTGTTTTAGATCTGTTGATGTTCTCTCGTGAGCTGGACTTACTAGATATAACCCGTATTTTTTGTCGTATTTTGTTTTTCCGGAAAGAGTAATAGCCAACCCTTTTTTAAATGTTTCTTTAAGGAATGGCTGATTAAACCAAGTCGCTTTAATGGATTTTCCTGTTTGATCCAATATCGTAGTAGTTACGATTGTCATTCTTCTCCTGGGGGAGCGGATTAATGAAGTGCTTTTAACGATTCCATGGATACTTACTTTTTCTCCTGCTTGAATTTCGTCTATATTTACGAATTTAGCGAAATCTTCGTAACGACTGGGGAAATGCCATAAAAGATCACGTATAGTTTTAATACCTAAATGATGAAGTTTGGAGAGAATTTTTACTCCCACAAATCGAAGTTTTTCTACTGGGGTATTAAGAGTGATCACCCTTATATGATTACCATATTTAATAATATCAGCAAATGAGTAATTATCGTGTCCCCTCGGCAGGAATCGAACCTACATCACGAACTCCGCAAGTTCGCGTTCTATCCGTTAAACTACGAGGGGATTAGAATTTCATTTTTCGTAAGAGTATATCTGATATTTCCTCTTCCTGATGTTTTTCGGGAAGATATTTAGAAATCATTGCCCTTGTCTCTATGGGGTCCTGATCTCCTAAAGGGATTTTGATATATGTGGAAAACATTTTTTTACTTTTAATACTAATTTCCTGGACTTCGGGAGTATAATGAATCCAAAACGAATCCAGTTCAGAAAATTCATGATGTCTCTCGCCGGCACTGATACCTAGAGGAGTTACGGAATACGTGATATCCCTTGGTTTTTTACTGATTATAAACATGGTTGTTATTCCAATTAAGCCAAATACAAAGCCGGTTAAGCTTGAGACATAGATTAGAGATAGAACAACAACAGCCGCAGTACCTACTCCAAAGTATATATACCAATTCTTATTTTTTTCATAGTGGACGAATTCCGGAGCTTCCCATTCCTGATAAAGGATATCTGTTTCATATTCTACAAGTTGCGGTTGCATTGGATAATCTTCGGGAGGAAGTGGAACTTCTGGTTGTACAACAGGAGATAGAGGTTCTTCCTTTTTTTCTTCGTCTTTATTTTTGAGATCTATAATATGTGACATTGTCTTTATTATACTCTTAAATTAACAAATAAAAAAAGGGTTTATTAATGCGGAGAGGGAGGGATTCGAACCCTCGAGGGGCTTTTACACCCCTAACGCATTAGCAGTGCGCTGCTTTCAACCACTCAGCCACCTCTCCAATATACGAACAAATTCTACCACATTTAAGGGGTTTTTTCAACCGTGAGCTATTGTTATCCCTATTACGTTTTTCGCTCCATTTTTCTTAAGAATTCTTGCACATTCATTAAGAGTTGATCCTGTGGTTGTTACGTCGTCGATTAAGATATAGTCTCTATTTTTTAAGTTAATCCCTGGGTTTATTTCGAAATTAGCCTTTATATTCTTTTTTCTCTCTTCTTTGTTTTCAATATCAGCTTGGGGTTTAGTATATTTTATCCTTCTAATTAATATATCAAATTCCCAGTTAAAATATTGAGTTATATATTTTGCGATTAATTCTGCCTGATTGAATCCGCGCCAATTTAATCTCTTTCTAGATAATGGAACGGGAACAACAATGGGAGAGAATAAGTTTAATTTTTGTTGTTTTATCATTTTAATCGTTATCTCACTAAGCGGTTGAACTAAACTTTTTACGAATCTATATTTAAATTCTTTAATAACTTTATTTAAAAGAGGGTGGTTAAAACTTGCTGCTGAATAAAGACCATCCAAATATTGTGTTGAAGTATCTAATATTTCTAAAGGTATTGAATCAAAACATTCATTACAAAGGTAATTTTTTTCTTTTTTACACCCGATACATTCTATCGGAAAAATTAAATCGAGAAAAAATTGTTTTATGTTGATTGGTTTCATAATTTCTGTGGTATAATAATTTTATAAATTAATTTTATAAATCTTGGGACTTTTTGGATCAAAAAGCAAATTAGGAATTGATATAGGGACATCCTCTATTAAGATTGTTGAATTGGAAAAAGATGGAGGGCGTTTTAAATTAATTAATTACGGATTAGTAACAACCGAAGGAGGAAGTAGAAAGTTTGCTGCTAAAAACGTAAAAACTACGGTTGACGAAGAAATTACCGGGGCAATTCAAGAAGTTTCGGGAAAAGCTAAATTTTCAACCAAGGATGTGGTAGGAGCAATACCGTCGTTTTCGACTTTTTCGACAGTAATAAAAGTTCCATTCATTTCCGAAGAGGAATTGGAAAAAACTATTCCTATCGAATCACGAAAATATATTCCTTTACCTGCTGACGAGGTAGTTTTGGATTGGTCTATTATAAATGTAATCCAGGGAAAGGAAGGGGAGACTAAAAAACAGCCGGAAGTCGAAGTATTTTTAGCTGCGGTACCTATTACGGAAACCAATAGGTATAAGAATATAATTAAGCATGCGGACTTGAATGTGCGTGCTCTTGAACTTGAAAATTCTGCTTTGATCCGTGCATTGCTTGGAAACGACCAAAGCCCTACATCTATTATTAATATTGGAGGACGAAGTACTTCCATATTAATAGTTGATAAAGGAATTGAAAGATTGACCAGAAATTATGAAATTGGAGGATTTAAATTAACCAATGCGATTTCCAAAGCATTGAATGTAAGTTTGGAAAGAGCAGAAGAATTAAAAAGAACTCAGGGATTATCAGCAGGAGATAATGTAATAAAAGAGGCGTTGACTTCTTTAGTTGATAATATGGTTATGGAAACAAAAAGAACGATTAATTCGTATCAGGAAAAATCAGGTGCAAAGATCGATAAGATTGTAGTAGTGGGGGGATTAGCTAAGATGCCCGGCTTTATAGATTATTTCGGGAAGAAGTTGGGAATCTTTACTTCCATAGGCAATCCTTTTGCTCGTGTTGTGTATGATAAAAGGTTGGAAAGTGTGATTGAAGAGATGGGATCTTCTTTTGCAGTTGCTGTTGGATTAGGCATGCGTGAGTTATGAACAATAAAAAATTTGATATTTTGGTATAATTAATTAAATGGCTGAATCAGGAGGATTACAATTATTGCCCGAAAAGCGACGTCGCGTTGATATAAAAGGCAGAAAGAAAAGAGGCTCAATTGTTTTGGGTATTTTTCTTGTTGCTATAGTCGTGGGTGTCTATGTCGCAGCGGGTTTCTATTTATCTTCGCTTAATGATGAGCTTGCCGGTTTGGATAATCAGGTTTTGGGTATAGAGCAAAGAAGAGATAAAGAAGCTGAAAGAGATATCAATATTCTCAGTAGCCAACTATCTTTAATAGGAGGACTTTTGAATAGTCACGTATTTTGGACAAAAGGATTTGATAAAATTGAAAGATTAACTATTTCTCGACTTGAATATATATCTCTTAGTGTTGATACTAATAAGGGTGAAATTACTGCAAAGGTACAGGCGGCCAGTTATTCTGATTTAGCAAAACAAATATCTGCGTATTTCGCTGACGAGACAATTAATGAAGTGGATGCGAGCGGAATTTCTCTTTTATCAGATGGAAGAGTTGTAGCCAATTTTTTAATTAAATTTGATAAAGATAAATTTTTATATAATTTATGAAATCACGAGGTTTATTCGGTTCAATATTAATAGCCGCAGCATTAGCCGCTTTATTTATTTTGGTCATTCCTGCGTATGATGAAATAAGGGCTGTTCAGCAAGCAATTAACGAAAGAGAAGCTGTATTAGGTGATCTAGAAGATGCGTTAAGTAGTGTTAAGAAACTTAAATCAGAAATGGCCAGCAATAGTACAAATGTTGGTAAAGCGGGCGGTATTGTTACAGGACCTAAAAATAATGATGAAATCATTGTTGCATTAGAAGCTATGGCTAATGAAAGCGGGATTCAGCTTTCAAGTATTGAAATGGGCAAGGGAAAATCTGAGAAACAATACGAAACCATTACTGTTAAACTAAGTGGTGTGGGGATATATAGCGGAATTCAGCTTTTCTTGGATAAAATTGAAAAAAACACAAGATTATTTGATGTAGTAAAATTAAGTCTAGCCAAAACCGGTATTGGCCTTAGGTTCAATATCGAATTAGGTGTTTATTATTTGGAATAATGGCAAGAAGTGCAAAAATTAATATATTTGGGATACTAATAGTATTTTTGGGATTAATCGCAGGTATTATTTACTATTTTGGTTTGATTAAACCAGAACCTCCTGCGGCACCTAAAACATATACGGATTTATTAAAGTTCAGGACGGTAAAGTTTAATTTCAGTGCTCTTGGAAATGAATCCTTTGAGAATTTAAAAACATTCGGCAATATTCCTGTTAGGCCGGGTGTAACGGGACGGGAAGATATTTTTGTTTCGTTCTAATATTTAAAACGGGTTTAGATAAATAACTGTTTAAATTTCGCTGTTTTGTAATTGCCAACAACAATCCCCCAAAGTTTAATAAATAAACTTCAGGAGCTTAAGAAAATAGATACACAACAAGCTACTGAGTTTTCCGAAAAGGCCAAAATCGAAGAAGAAGATTTTGGTCATCTTTTAGTTAAAAATAAAGTGATCTCCGATGAAGAACTATTGAAAATAAAGGTAGATTTATATAAATTTCCTTCGGTAGACCTCTCAGATATAAAAGGGTTGCCTAAAAAGGCAACAAAACTTGTTCCGGATAAGATTATCAGTTTTTATAGCATTCTACCTTTTGCTTTAGAAGAGGATGTTTTAAAAGTAGGAGTATTAAATCCTGAAGATATTAATGGATTAGAATCACTTAGACTTGTTGCGACTAAAAACAATGTTTCTGTAGAGAAATATCTTATTTCTTATGGTGATTTTGAGAGACTAACCAAGGGATATAAAACTTTGGCTCGTGAGGTGGGACAGGTATTGGAAGCAATTCCTGAAAAAGATGGCGTCGAGTTGGATCTGCCCAAAGAATCATTAAGAGAAATTACCGCTGAAGCTCCTGTATCCAAAGTTGTAGGAGCATTAGTAAAACATGCTGTAGAAGGAAGGGCTTCTGACATACATATCGAGCCTTTTAGAGACGAATTAAGAGTTAGATATAGAGTAGATGGTGTTATGGGGGTAGCTTTGACCTTACCTAAAAAACTTCATTCAGCTGTTGTTACGAGAATAAAAATTCTTTCAGAATTGAAAATCGATGAAACAAGAGTTCCTCAAGATGGAAGATTTGGTACGACAATAGAAGGAAGAAAAATTGATTTTCGTGTTTCTACACTACCTACACGTTATGGAGAGAAAGTAGTTATGCGTATTTTAGATCCTTTAACCGGGACTGTTGATCTTCCAGGATTAGGATTAACCGGATATTCATTAGAAGTTGTTGAAAGAAATATGGAAAAACCGTTTGGTAGTATTTTAATTACAGGGCCAACTGGTTCCGGAAAAAGTACTACTTTATCAGCTATGATTCGTAGAATGAATGAAGTAGGAGTAAATATTATTACTCTCGAGGATCCTATTGAATATTATATTGATGGGGTAAACCAATCGCAAGTTTTTGAAGAAATTGGTTATACATTCTCTAGTGGTTTGAGACATGTTTTACGACAAGACCCTGATATTATAATGGTGGGGGAAATAAGGGATGCTGAAACGGCTATGTTGGCAGTTCATGCTGCATTAACAGGGCATATAATGCTTTCAACACTTCATACTAATGATGCGACTGGTGTTATCCCGCGATTAATCGATATGGACGTGGAAAAATATCTTTTGGCTCCCACACTGAATTTGGCGATTGCTCAGCGTTTGCTGCGAAAACTATGCCAATCATGTAAAGTTGAAGATAAGGCTAATGTTGCAGAAGAAAAAATGATTAAAGACGCTATAATTAGTATGTCGGCAACTGTGACTAAAAAACTTCCGAAATCCAATTTTACTATCTATAGACCTGCAAAAGATCCTACTCAGTGTAAAGAGTGTGTTGGAAAAGCATATTCAGGGCGTATGGCTATTTTTGAAGTTTTGGAAATGACCGACAAATTAGAACAAATAATTTTAACTAATCTTTCTGAGGCAGAAATACGAAAAGAAGCAAAGAAACAGGGTATGATAACGATGTTTCAGGATGGGATTTTGAAAGTTTTGGAAGGATTTTTATCAATAGAAGAGCTTTTACAGGTGGCTCAGGAACAAAAAGAAGATTTACAGGTAACATAAAATGGTTGAAGATTTCAGAAGTTTATTAAATGATTTTTTATATGTAACTGCTCAACAAAGAGCTTCTGATTTGCATTTATCTCCTGGATATTATCCAACTATAAGAGTTAATGGGAAATTAATGGCTTTGAGTGATAAAGGAATACTTGATCCTACTATGATTAGTGGGCTTTTAACTTTTGCGATGCAGGAAAATGGGATAGATAAAGATAAATATATTACCGATGGAGAAATTAGTTTTACTTTTTCACTTGAAGGAAAAGCTCGATATCGTGCCAGTGCCTATAAAACAAGGGGATTTGATTCCTTGGTGTTTAGATTTATTCCTGAACACGTAGGAACTTTAGAAGATTTGAATTTACCTAATCAAATTACTTTTTTTAGTCGTATTTCCCAAGGCTTAGTTTTAATGGTTAGTTCTGATGGACATGGGAAAACAACAACTGCCGCATCGCTTGTCAACTTGATAAATAAAGAAAGATACGAGAAAATAATGACAGTAGAACATCCGATAGAATATGTGTTCTATCCTGAGAAATCAGTTTTTGATCAGAGAGAGGTATTTTTAGATACTCCGTCTTTTAAAAAAGCTTTGGAGAATATCTCTAAAAAGAACATAAATGTTTTGATGATTGATAATATTGATAACCAAGAGAAAATGAACGGAGTGCTTGAAGTAGCGGAAGGAGGGGTTCTGGTTATAGCGACTATTTCTGCTCCAGCCTCTGCACAAGCAATAGAAAAAATGATTGCTTTAACCGATCCTCGGAAAGAAAGTGAAACAAGATTAAGAATTTCAAATATTTTATCTGGAGTAGTTTCCCAAAAACTTATTCCAAGGATAGAAGGAGGGATGATACCGGCAGTGGAGGTAGTGGTTGCAACACCTGGAGTAAGAGAGTTAATACGGGAGAAAAAACTTGGACAATTAAATTTAGTTATAGATACATCATCCGAATACGGAATGATGTCTCTTAATAGAGCTCTTGCTGAGCTGGTTAAGCGAAATGAAATTTCAATGAGGCAGGCGGAATTTTATTCCCTTAATCGCACCGAACTAAAATCTTATATTAGATAATGCCAGAATTTATTTATAAAGCACAAACCCCGGAAGGGAAGATAATAGAAGGAACAGTTGACGCTGGTTCTGAAAACCAGGCTATTAGTACATTGCATAGCCGGAGTTTGGTTGTTATTTCTATTAAATCTGAAGAAGAGCTTGGTTTGGCGCAAAGAGATCTTGGACGATTTTTCCAAAGAATAAACAATAAGGATATCTCCACATTTACACGTCAGTTGGCTACTTTAGTAGGAGCACAAGTTCCTTTGCTTGAGAGTCTGAAAACTATGGAAAAGCAGACCCCAAAGGCTCATTTTGCTGAAATTGTAGGAGATGTTGTACGTGAGGTAGAAGGAGGGGCCTCTTTATCTCAAGGATTAGCTCAACATCCTGATGTTTTCTCTAATTTTTATGTAAGATTGGTTCAATCTGGTGAGTTAACGGGTAAACTATCGGAAACCCTTAATCAATTAGCTTCCTTTTTGGAAAAGGCGAATTCGCTGACTAGTAAGATAAAATCTGCATTATCATATCCGATTTTTCTTATGGTTGCTTTGATTGTAGTAATGTTTGTTATGATGACCACCGTAATGCCGCAACTACTTACTATTTTAGAAGAAAGCGGTGTTGAAGATTTGCCGATAACGACAGACATAATTGTGGCGATTACTAGTTTTGTTAATAGTTATATTCTTTTCATAATTGTCGGTTTAATAATTACTATTGTAGGGATTGTTAAATGGATACAGACTCCTGGTGGAAGAGAGTGGTGGGATGCATTTAAAGTCAATGTTCCTAAAATGGGGACTATCGCGAGAGCGTTTTATATGGCAAGATTATCGGAGAGTCTTTCAACTCTAGTAAAAATGAATATTCCTATTTTAGATGCCTTGAAAACAACTTCAGATCTTGTAGGGAATGTCGTATATAGAGATGTTCTTTTGGAAGCGGCTGAAAATGTAAAAGGAGGCGGTAGTATCTCAGAAGTATTTGCGAAATATGAAGAAATTCCGCCATTAGTACCTTCTATGTTAGCGATAGGAGAGAAAAGTGGAAAAACAGATTTCATGCTTGATAATTTAGCGAAATTTTATAACGAGGAAGCAGATAATGCGGTAGCTTCACTTACACAAATTATAGAGCCGGCACTTATATTAATTTTGGGTGCGGCTGTCGGTATTCTTGTTTCAGCTATCCTACTTCCAATATTTAGTTTAGTAGGAGCGGCGTAAAATAATAAATTATGCTTAAAATTTGAGATTTTAGGGGTTTAATCTTCAAAAACCCTAAAAGCTTAAGCTTAAGCTTATAAAACATAATGGGAATTACATGGTGGAAGAAAAGAGAAGGTTTCACCCTGGTCGAATTATTGGTTGTCATAGCTATTATCGGTATTTTGGCAACTTTACTTATATTGCAATTAGGTGTTGCAAGACAAAGGGCGAGAGATGCACAGAGAATTTCAGCTGTTAATCAACTTCGTACTGCGTTAGAGTTTTCTTACGAAGCAAATAATGCATATCCCGACACTTTAGCAGAGGTTGGTACGTATATGCAGGGCGGTGCAATACCAACAGACCCTGTAGAGGGGGATTATGGTTATTTGAAACTTTCAAATGTAACATATCACCTATGGGCTGAACTTGAACAAAAAGCATCAGCTCATGCCTCCGATTTAGATTACGATTCTTCTGCAGGCGGAGGAGTAAATGGTGCCACTGAAACTTGTGCTGATTCAGTCTTAACGGATAATGATTGCATTTTCGACGTTGGACAGATTAATTAAGTGCTTGGAATATTTTTCCTTTTCGGTTTAGTAATAGGTAGTTTTATTAATGTCTTAATATATAGGCTTCCGCGTCGTTTGGGTGTAAATGGAAGATCGATTTGTACAAGCTGTAAATCAAAGATTACGTGGTATGATCTTATTCCGTTACTAAGCTTTGTGTTTCTAAAGGGTAGGTGTAGAAAATGCCGTAAAAGCATTTCCATAACCTACCCTTTAGTTGAATTACTGACCGGTTTGATATTTTTTCAGTTTGCGAGTTCTGTTTCTTTAATAACAGCTAATTTAGTTTATTTAGTTTTTATATTTTTTATTCTTTCTTGTTTTGTGGCGCTTTTATTTATAGATCTCAAATATTATATTTTACCTAATGTTATCGTCTATTCTATTATTGTCGCGACTATCGCTTATTTTGTTTTAAATCCTTCGGGAGTGGAAGATCAATTACTGGGAGCGGCTTTGTGGGGAGGTATGTTCGCATTAATATATTGGGGTTCTAAGGGAAAATGGATCGGGTTTGGTGATGTCAAATTGGCGGCGGCGATTGGTTTACTTTTCGGCTCTTTAGATGGGTTTTTTGTTATTTATGTTGCGGTTGTAGCTGGCGCCATTGTTGGTATTGCTCTTTTGATAGCGAAAAAAGCAAACTTGAAGACAAAAATTCCTTTTGGGTCTTTTCTTTCCGGGTCATCCATTATTTTTATATTATTTGGTAAAATTATATATAACATCTTTAATATATTTATATGAACAGTCAAAAAGGATTTTCACTTATAGAAATGATAATGGTTACAGCCATTATTGGTATTTTGGCTACTATTTTAATTTTAAATTTTAGAGCAGGAAGCGGAGAGACAGCATTAAGACAAGTTGCGCAGCAGATTTCTTCTGATGTAAGACGAGCGCAAACGATGGCTTTGTCCGGAAGAAGATATGATGGACAAGCAAGATGTGGCTATGGAGTAACTCAGATAGATGAACAGACATATCAAATTTATGTCGGTCCAGATTCTCAAGGTGTCGATTGCCACTCGATCACGGAGAAAAATTTTGATACAGAAGATCAAATTGTCGAAACCATAGGACTCATAGACAGCCAAATAAGTATAGTGGGGACTTTCCCTGATATATTCTTTGAGCCGCCGAATCCGACAACATATATTGATAATAACGACCTTATAGCGTCGACGGAACCTGCAGAAATTATTTTAACAACAGATGCGGAGGATATAAAAAAAATATGGATCTATCCTTCCGGTTTGATCGAAATTGAATGAGAAAAAATAAGGAACAAGGATTTACGTTAATCGAGACAATGGTTGCCTTGGGTCTTTTAGTGTTCGTTCTTACTGGAATGGTTTCGTTGATCCTTTTAAATATTACGAATGCTAGAAATATTGAAAAAAACCTTATTGCCGGCAATTTGGCCCAAGAAGCTTTGGAGGTTGTACGATCTATGAGAGATAACGATTGGCTTGAAGGACGGGATTTCGGCTATTTTTTGCCAGTTAGTGGAGAGGAATATGGGGTGCAGTGGGATGATGTCGATTTTTCTCGTGATTTGGACGAGAATCTTCCTTTGAAGTTTGATGGAGATTCGGGGTTATATAATTATGATAGTGGCGAGGAATCATTGTTTAAAAGAAAGGTTTTATTGGAAATGGTTAGTGATCAGGAAATAATGGTGTTGGTTACTGTTGAATGGGTATTAAAAGGGAGAACTGCCGAATTACAGGCAGAATCCCATCTTTTTAATTGGTATTAATGGATAATAAAAAGGAACAAGGGTTTACGTTGATTGAAATGCTGGTAACGGTAGTTGTTTTTACTACCCTAATGATCATTATTAGTGGTATTTTTGCACAAACTTTAGATTTACAAAGAGTTGCTTTTAATTTACAAGCTATTGAGGAAAATAGCCGTTTTGCTTTAGAGACCATGGCAAGGGAAATAAGGTTTGCAAAACTTATCACTCCTTCTACGGCCGAATGTCCCGGAACTGATTCTTTAAATTTTACGCATCCTACTAATGGAGAAATTACATATAGTCTTATCGATGGTCAGATCCATAGGACTGTAGATGGGATAGACACAATCTTAACTTCCGGGAGTGTTAATATAACTAAATTATCTTTTTGTGTAATTGGTGCGGAAGAAGATGATAATATTCAACCAAAGATTACAATTTTGATGTCTATGGAAACGGGTGCTAAAAATCCTCAGGATATAGACTTACAAACAACCATAACAACTAGATTGTTGGATATATCTATACCAATAGCTACTCCGACAACAGCTCAATACGAATGGGTACAAACCGGAACAGGTTCTTTACCTGGATTTATTATGCAAAATAAGGCATGTAGAGTTAATCTAGGAGAAATTGCTATATTTATACCTCAAGTTATCACATGTAATGAAGGAACTATTGGAAAACATGTGGTTGCCGACATAGGTTTTGCATATGTATATACTTCGCAAACAAGCACCTACTGGAGTGGTTTTGCGGCAGCCGTACTAGAAGATAAAAGTTTGATTCGTCTAACATCATATAATTCTGATATTGTCTGTACGGGTGTAATCATTCCAGCTGATTCATCTGCAGGGACAAAATATACATGTCAAAATATAGCAGAGTAGATTAAGAATAAAGCCAAAATAACTATTTTATAAGAATATCTTTTATGAAAAATTATAGAAAAAATGAATCAGGCGTCGTATTGTTGTTTTCTATAATTTTGATTTCAATAATGCTAGGTGTCGGTCTTACGTTGTCATCAATTTTTATCGGTAAACTAAAGGCATCGATTGACGCCAAAAGCTCCATAGGAGCGTATTATGCGGCCGATAGCGGTATAGAATGGAAACTTTATGAGACAAGAGTTGCTACTGAGACATTTTCAACCATTTTAAATATTGGATCAGAATTCGAGATTGAAGAAGGCGATGGATATATTAGATCCCTAGGGACATACAGGGGAGTGTCCAGAGCTATCGAGGTTATTGATTATGAAGAAGTTGGCCCAACACCAACTCCAGAAATAGAGGTTAGTCCAACACCGACTTCGGAAGTTACTGTAACTCCTCCGCCTCCGCCAGCTTGTAGAGATACAGTAGTTGGATGGGATGAAGTCGATAGATGGACTAGAAAATTTGAAATTAAGGGAATTGGTGAAGCTCCACTTAATTGTTGTCATTGTAGATATCGAATTTTCATAGATTATGATCCTCGACATCAATGTATTGTTGATGGCGTAGATGTCGGTAGACCGGGAGGGTGTGATCGATATGATTCTGGAGACGTATGCGTTATTATGAACCAACGTGACGATCGAACGTGTTATGGCTACGATCTCACAAGTAGCGATGAGTCAATGTGTGAAGCCGATAGTGTTCATTGTCGGTAGTCGACCAAATCTTCTTTGTTGCGGATATTCTCTAGTTATCCCCATCTTTTGAATGTGTATAAGATGTAATTTAGTGTATAATTTAGATAAATTATGAAAAAATTACCAATCATATTCTCATTTGTAATGGTCGCTTTCTTTGTTTCCTACGTTATATCCGACGCTGCATTTATTTCGACGATAAGACCGCAGAATTATGGCTTAATGGAAGGAGATTTAATAAGCGCATCTGACTATGGTGACCCCGATATATATATTATCAATGGGTATGGGTACAAAAGATTGATTCTAAAACCACAAGTCTTCGATTATTACGGACATCTTGGTTTTGCAAATACAAAACAGGTACCTCCAGAAATAAGGGACTCTTTTGAAACATCAAGTTTAGTTAGAAATTGTGAAATTGGTGATCCTGCAGTATATAGCTTAGAAGCGGTAGGAGAAGATGAGGGTGTACTCCATTGGATAAATATGACTGGAGACCAAGCTATTACTGAAGATCCAGACTTCTTCAAAAAAATATTTTGTATAAACAATAATGAATTCAATCTATATTCCGTAGGTTCGGAATATACAAGTTTGTCTCAAATTCCATCATATATTAGAGGAACTACGGTAGCACCCGTAGTGACTGGTAATCAATATATTTTAACTAAATATGCGAAAAATATTACTTCTGGAGATGATTCATTCCATGCCAATGCGGTAAATGCAAATTCAGGAGACACGATTATTTTCTCTATATGGGCAAGAGGACAAGGGGGAGTAATTGAAAATCTAAAGATCACTGAATTTTTACCAGAAGAACTCCCATATATCCCTGGTAGTTTAACTATTAGCGGAAATTCACAAGCTAGTGGAGATCTTTTTAATACGGACCAAGGATTAACAGTTGGTAATCTAAATGTCGGAGGGAAAATCGCAATAGTGTTTAGAGTAATAGTTGATGGCGTAGGATCTTTATCAAATGTTGTACGTTCTGTAGCAAGTAATCTTACTCAACAGAAATCAGTAATTATGACCGTTAATACTGGACCAATAGATAGTCCAACACCGACGCCGGAAGGTTTTGCTAGGGCTGAGTTAACCGATCCAGTTCCCGGTACCACAATTAATGCAGCTACAGTTACATTTAAATGGACAAGCGGAGCTAATGTAGAAGAATATTCTCTTGGAGTAGGGACAACACTTGAATCCGTAAGTGCTGCTCCATGGGGAGATATCTTCGATGGGAATACAGCAGCGACATCTCAAGAAGTAACGGGTATTCCATTAGGACAAGAAATACATGTACGTGTTTGGTCTAAAGAAATAGATGGAGCATGGTTTTCAAAGTTTTATACATTTGAAACTGTTGCTGGTGTAGATCCAACTCCAACTCCGTCACCAACACCAACACCACAATTTGAATGGATGCAAACTGGAACAGGTGATTTTCCCGAATTTATTATACAAAATAAAGCATGTAGAGTTAATCTAGGAGAAGTTGCTATATTTATACCTCAAGTTATCACATGCAATGAGTATACTGTTGGGAAACATGTAGCTGCCGACGTAGGCTTTGGATATGTCTATACTTCACAAATGAGTAATTATTGGAGTGGTTATGCTGCAGCTATATTGTCAGATAAAAGTTTGATCCGGCTAACGTCATATAACTCGAATCTTGTCTGTACAGGTGTACTTATTCCGGATGGAGTAACTGCAGGAACAAAATATACGTGTCAGGACGTAGCGGGAGTAATTACAAATCCTCTACCTTCAGCGACACCAATAGCTACTCCTATAACAGATCCTAATGATCCTGGAGCTGGAGGAGGTCATGTAACGTGTGGAAGTGATTATGGTGGCTCTATCGAACCAAGATGTCCTAGTTATCTTCGAGAATGTATAAACCCTGGCACTGTCGAAAGCTATTGTGATTATGGATGTACTAGTAATAGTCAATGTTCCGGTAGTGATATATGTGAAAGTAATGTATGTGTAGAAGCAGGAACAGAAGAAACTACTACACCAATATGTGTACCTGCCAGTGGTCCTCCCCTTAATCGTTGTATAGATGCATATAATAGTGCTTCATGTGGGGAGACTGTTAGAGCAAGAGAAACTACATGTAATACTTTAGTGGCATGTGGTCCTCAATACCCACAGTATACAGAAGGAAGATGTTGTACACCTCCTAGTATAGCAGCTTGTTTCGAAGCTTCGCGAAATACTTATTGCGGAGAAGGACCTGTGATGGCTGATGACAGTTGTGGTGATTTACAGACATGTGCATCACCTGAGGCGCAGAAATATAGGGATCCGTCACACTCCGTTTGTCTTGCTGCAGGAGCAGAAGTTTGTAGCGGTACATTAGAAGTGTATGGCATGACTAATTGTGGTTATACAGTAAGATGCCAAGGCTATGTAGGACGCAAGGATTGTTCATTCACTTGCGACAAATATGATGGTGATGCTTGTAGTCAAGAAAGAGAATGTTGTGAAGGATCCTGTACAGGTGGTGTATGTGAAATAGATTTGTAAATTTATTAGTTTTGTCTGTTATGTGTAAGAAAAACAACTCCTATTTATAGGGGTTGTTTTTACACTCATAACATAGCTAGTAAATAAACTAGTAGCTATTTAAACACAATTCATATCAAAATCTAAGCTTTTAACCTTGTTTTTAGCGCTATTTTTGCTAAAATAAGTTAATCTTATGACCAAGGCTGAAGCTAAAAAAAGAATAGATAAGCTGAGAAAAGTGATAAATCATCACCGCTATATATATCACGTTCTAGATAAACAAGAGATCTCAGAGGCTGTTTTAGATTCTTTGAAAAAAGAACTTTTTGAATTGGAACAGCAGTATCCAGATTTAGTTACTCTTGATTCTCCGACTCAAAGAATTGGAGGAGAGCCTCTAAAAAAATTCAAAAAATTCAAACACCATTCCCCTATGCATTCTTTTAACGACGCTTTTAATAGAGAGGATATGGAAAATTGGGAAGAAAGATTCTCTAAATTAATAAATAATCCTCTTAAGGATGGATATTATTGCGAACTTAAATTAGATGGCTTAGCAATCGAATTAGTATATGAAAAAGGAGTGTTGGTCACAGGAGCTACGAGAGGAGATGGTATTATCGGTGAGGACGTAACGGAGAATTTAAAAACAATTGAAGCTATCCCTCTTAATTTAAACGAAGCTAAAATGAAAGCACCTAATATATTAGTTGTTAGGGGAGAAGTTTTTTTAAGTAAAAAGGATTTCAAAAGAATAAATAAAGAGCAAGAGAAAAAAGAATTAAAGATTTATGCGAATCCGCGTAATTTAGCGGCTGGGTCAATTAGACAATTGGATCCTAAAATAACTTCGTCAAGAAATTTGGATTCTTTTGCATATTCTTTAGTGACAGACTTGGGGCAAAAAACCCACGAAGAAGAACATGAATTACTTAAAAAATTAGGATTTAAAATAAATTCACATAATAAGCATCAAAAAGATCTTGGTGAAGTTCAAAAATTTAGAGATAAATGGGAGAAAGATAGAGAAAAATTAGATTATGAAATAGATGGGATTGTTGTGATAGTGAATAATGAAGAGAAGTACGAAAAGCTTGGAGTAGTAGGGAAAGCTCCACGTAGCGCAATTGCTTACAAATTTTCTCCGCCGGAAGCTGAAACTATCGTTGAAGATATCATAGTCCAAGTAGGGAGAACGGGTAGTTTAACTCCTGTTGCTGTTTTGAAACCGGTAGAAATAGGTGGGGTTATGGTTTCTAGGGCTACATTACATAATTTAGATGAAATAAGGAGGTTAGACGTGAAAATAGGAGATACAGTGATCGTGGGGAGAGCAGGAGACGTTATCCCTGACATTAGAGAAGTGATTAAGGAATTAAGGACGGGGAAGGAAAAAGAATTTCATATGCCTAAGAAATGTCCCGTATGTGGCGGTAAAGTTGTTAGAGTTCCTGGGCAAGTGGCATATAAATGTGCAAGCAAAAAATGTCCAGCGATAAAGAGAGAAGGAATTTATCATTTTGTTTCCAGGGGGGCTTTTAATATCGAAGGTGTTGGACCTAAAATTATTGATCAATTAATGGATGCAGCTTTAATACGTAATGCTGCCGATCTATTTTTTCTTAAAAAAGAAGGATTACTTAATTTACCTCGTTTTGCCGAGAAATCTGCTCAAAATACCGTTAATTCTATACAGGAAAGTAAAAAGATGCCTTTACATAAATTTATTTACGCTCTTGGGATAGCGAATGTAGGGATTGAGACAGCTACGGATTTAGCAAGGAGGTTCGGAACTATGGATAAATTATTAAAAGCTTCCGAAGAAGAATTAGATAATGTAAAAGATATTGGAGAGGTTGTGGCTAAAAGTATTCGTGAGTGGTTTGAAGATTCGTATAATCAAAAATTACTTGATAGACTTAAAGAAGCTGGAGTTAACCCTGAACCTATTAAAATAGCTAAAAAATCTTCTAAGCTTACAGGGAAAACATTTGTTTTTACTGGTAGTTTAGATACAATATCTAGAGAGGAAGCGGAAGAAAAAGTTAGAGAAATGGGTGGAGATCCAACTTCGTCTATTTCAAAAAATACTGATTATGTTATTGCCGGCTCAGAACCTGGATCAAAATACAATAAAGCTAAAAAATTAGGAGTTAAAATAATTGACGAGAAAAAATTCTTAGGATTAATAAAATGATTTCAAAAGAAGAAGTAAAAAATGCAGCTAATTTAGCCAGAATAAAATTAACGGAAAAAGAAGAGGAAAAGTTTAATAAAGAACTTTCCTCTATTTTAGATTTTATCGATCAGCTTAATGAAGTTGATACGAAAGGTATCAAACCAATTGATCAGGTTACTGGTTTAAATAATGTAATGAGAGAGGACGAAGCTCCTCAAACGGCAAGTAAAGAAGATAGAGAGAGATTGATTGGGCAAGCTTCGTCGACAAAAGACAACCTAGTTAAGGTTAAAGCAGTATTAAAATAATGGATGTAAAAGATCTTACAATCGAAGATGTTAAAGGGTTAGTAGAAAAAGAAGGAGTTACTTATGAAGATATTCACAAAGAATATCTTACTTTAATTAAAAAGAATGAGGAATTAAACGCATTTTTGAATATTTTTGAAACAGGAACAGGTATTCCTTGTGCGATTAAGGATAATATTTTAATAAAAGATGAGATTTGTACTGCCGGTTCGAAAATTTTGGAGAATTATAGATCTGCTTATGATGCTACGGTTATTAAGAAATTGAAGAAAAAAGGAATTTCTTTTATCGGTAAAACAAATTTGGATGAATTTGCTATGGGAGCCTCAACAGAGAATTCAGCTTTTGGGCCGACAAAAAATCCTCACGATTTAACAAAAGTTCCTGGAGGATCGTCCGGTGGTTCGGCTGCTGCTGTTGCGGCAGGACTTTGTACTTTTGCGTTGGGATCTGATACAGGAGGTTCTATTAGGCAACCTGCCGCATTTTGTGGTGTTGTTGGCTTAAAACCGACCTATGGGCGGGTTTCTCGTCATGGGTTGATCCCTTTAGGCTCTTCTTTGGATCAAATAGGGCCTATTACCAAAAATGTTTACGATGCGGCTTATATAATGAATATTGTTGCGGGGAAAGATAAAATGGATGCAACGACAGTTGATGTGGAAGTTCCTGATTATACTCAGAATTTAAACGATGGTGTAAAAGGATTAAAGATTGGAATACCAAAAGAATATTTCGGAGAAGGATTGGATAAAAAAGTTAAAGAAACTATTGAAAATGCAATTAAAGATTTAGAGAAAGATGGAGCAGAAACAATAGAAGTTTCTTTGCCGCACTCCAAATATGCGGTCCCCACTTATTATATTGTTCTTCCTTCTGAAATTTCTGCTAATTTAGCCAGATTTGACGGTATTAGATATGGTTATTCAAATCAAAAGGGAGATAATTTAATAGACGTATATCTAAATTCTCGAGAAGAAGGATTTGGAGATGAGCCGAAAAGAAGAATAATAATAGGTACTTATGCGCTATCAAGTGGTTATTTTGATGCATATTATATTAAAGCTCAGCAAGTAAGGACATTAATTAAACAGGATTTTGATAAAGCTTTTGAAAAAGTTGATATATTAATAGGTCCGACTACACCTACTACCGCTTTTGGTTTAGGAGAAAAAACAGATGATCCAATAGAAATGTATTTAGCTGATATTTATACTGCTGCTATTAATTTAGCAGGACTTCCGGCTATTTCCATTCCTTGCGGGAAGGTTGATAATTTACCTGTAGGATTACAGATTATAGGGAAACAATTTGACGAACCAACCGTCTTAAAAGTTGCACATACATACGAACAACTTAAATTATGATAGATTATCAGACTCCGATAAATAAAGGGCTTAGTGTTATAGACGCATCATATAAGGATGCTTTGATGTCTTTGGGAAATAATCCTGCTTCCGATATTTCAAGTACTGTGTTTGATAAAATAGCTGAATTTGATTATGTGGGCTTAATTTCCATTCTTAAAATTTTAGCGATTAGTGTATCAGCCATTATTTTATTATTCCTAATAGTTGTTATTTACAAAGCAAATAGATTTGGGAAAGAAGGAGAAAAGATAAAAGAAATACCAGAACCCGCTAGCGGGGGAATGCTTGTGGGTAGATGGACTGAAATAATGAATCATATGCAGTCAGAAAGAGAAACCGAATGGAAACTTGCAATTATCGAAGCTGATAATTTGGTAAATGATATTTTGGCTAAAGCAGGTTTTCCGGGAAGTACGATGGGAGAAAGGTTGACTGGTATGCGTCACGAACAATTATTGGCACTTCCTGGTGTATGGAAAGCTCATCTATTGAGGAATAGAATTGTTCACGAAATAGATTACAGCCCCAGATATCAGGAAATTCACGAAGCACTGAAATATTATCGAGCGGCTCTTGAGGAATTAGGTATTATGTAAATAAAAAAGCACTCCAAGAAGGAGGCTTTTTTATTTGTTTTAAGCAGCTTCTTTTAGTTTTCTTATTTCTTCCTCTCTCTTACGTTTTATTTCTTCCAATTCTTGGCGTTTCTTTTCTTTTTGTTCCTCCTGTTCTTTTTTTTCTTCTACTAGTTTTTCTAGTCTCTGACGTTCTTCTTCCTGTGCTTTTAAATACTCTTCTTCTTTGCGTTTTCTCTCTACTTTAGCTGTTTCTTCTCGTTCACGCTTCAATTCTTCCAATTCTTGGCGTTTCTTTTTTTCTATAGCCTTTCTCTCTTCTACTAGTTTTTCTAGTCTCTGACGTTCTTCTTCCTGTGCTTTTAAATACTCTTCTTCTTTGCGTTTTCTCTCTACTTTAGCTGCCTCTTTTTGTTGTGCCACTTCCTGCTCTTTTTTTATTCGTTGTTTTTCTGCTATATCTTCTGCTTCCCCCAGTATTCTTGTTGTTGATTTTTTTGCTCCTTCTTCTATTCGAGCTTTTTCTTTTTTAGCCTCTTCTGCTATTTCTTCTGCTCTACCATGAAGTTCAGCTTCCCCCATCTTCTGTTTTAGATCTTGTTGTTGATTATCATTAGCCATAATAGGTTAATTATATATGAGAGAATAATGAAAGTAAAATACCACCGATTTGGTGGTATTTTACAATAGCATGTTGCGGGAACAAGAGGACGTTAGAACCTGTTCTAAAGTAGTAAAATCAATTTGGGAATATTATTTAGATAGGAAAGAGGGATAGAGACTGGGCTTTTGGAGGTTTATGTCCCCGTTTCGGTATGAGAAAAAAGTATTAAACCTAAGAAGGCGTCATGCACAAATTTTAAAACAAGCTTATTTAGGGAGAGAGGTTATTATATACTTGTCTATTTGCCGTTTTAACCCTCCTTTCAATATTGAATTAATATATGTCTCAATTATAATTTATAATGCTTAATTTAGAGTAATTTTCGTATATTTCAGTACTATTATATAGTTTAAAGATATAAGAAGTATATAAAAACACCTAGAATACAGAGTTTGGACACGATAAGTAAGTATTTAACCCTTTTTCTTTGTGGTACCCATGCTCTATAATCCCAATAATCATATAGAGGAGAGGGGTTTAATTGTTTTATTTATAAATTTATGGAATCTCTACTTACTCATATTCCTAATCTAGCATGAGCTAAATCAAAAAGCTGTTTTATATATGAAGACCCATATATACCTAAAATAAAAGGGATAACAATAACTGTCCAGGCAAGATAATATTTCAATAAAAGTGCTTGTAAAAGTCCTAACCATCCGTGTATGTTGTCCGCCAACGGATTAGCAACAGAAGGTAGCTCATACCTAATAACTTCGGTAGGTTCCATAGTTATGTATCCTTCTTTGACACAAGATTTAAAAATATTATTATACTCATGTATCCTTTTTTTTAACTTGTCTGCACTATCCTTTCTTCGCCACCGCAATATACTAGAAAATCTTCTTACTGATTTTTGAGCTATTCCTGGATATTTTGGATGAATTGGAGACCCAGCAATAAAAAACCCTTGACTCAATAATACTTCTCTCCCTGATGAAAGTTGTTTTGCCGGGGCTTTAATACTGTGACGGGTTATTTCTTTATCGAGCTGTTGTAAAAGCCACCATTTTCTTATGAATTTCCACATATTTCTATATTATTTTTTCCTATTCTTTACATACCAAAACGTTACGAACAAAACCCCAATAATTATTAGGGATAAACCCTGGTCGCTGTAGTAGTAATAAGTTGTTGGATCAATACAATCGAAAATTCTACGACTACTACCTTCTCTCTCACAAAACTTTGAAGCCTCGAAACTAAATAACCCGTAAGTTAAAAGTCCGAATCCAACAAATAAAGATAAATTGTTTTTTACGATTTTTAGATTTTGTTTTACCCAATCCATATTACCTAAACTATTCTCTTTCTCTACTGTCTTGTCAAGGGGTGTATAATATCAATATATAACCTATTGTTCACCAGAATAGCCCTCTCAGTATACTTTTAGAGCAATCAGAGCACCTAGATCCGCAGTTTAAGAAATAAAAAACTATGCCAATTAATAAAAGAGGCGTCTTATGGGGTTAAATATAGTAGGTTGAGTTATAACTAAAAATCATCCTATGTTGGTGGAGCGGTTTAATTTAGTTAGGTTCCTGGAGTCGGTTCTGGCGTTATCTCTGGTGTTGGAGTTGGAGTGGGTTCTACAGACGGCAAAATATCTAAAATCTTTGTTTTGGGTTTTAGAGTAGGCGTAGGAGATACTTCAGGTGTTGATTCAGGAATAGGTGTTGCTTCCAAAGTAGGCTCTGGTGTTGGGGTAAATACTGGAGTTGGTGATGGAGAAAGTAATGACTCCGGTGACGGTTCAGGGGAAGGTTCCGGTGTTGGGCTTGGTGTAGGTATTGGGGTAGGCGTCGATGTTAATATCGGAATGTTATTATCTGATTTCAGAAGTGATTTTAATTGATCTTTCGTAAGACAAAAATCTTCCAAACAAATTTCTTTTGTGGTAATTCTGTCTTTTTCAAATATGATACCAAACATTTCTCCGAACTTCTTCACAATGTTTTTGAATAATATATTAAGATCAAAGATAACTCCCGTATCTTCATCAGTAAGAGAATCTGAAGGAAGTGAACCAGTACTGTCAAAGCTCATACTTGCAAT
>SDBT01000829.1_pt1 | contig 51049 bp, 47 predicted proteins | sample 2277101 | NCBI WGS metagenome assembly SDBT01 (sample SAMN10404973, study PRJNA504765) | marine sediment metagenome | isolation source: marine sediment core GS10_PC15, 103 cmbsf | place: Arctic Ocean: Southern Knipovich Ridge | collected 2010
TGGCCTGGTTGACAAGTGATGCGGCAGTGGTGCCAATGATTGGACCGCAATTATTGTCGATAATCATGTTGTGTCTGACCAATGGAGAGACAGACTCGATTTCCTCTCCGACAGGCTGCTAGCCCCCTTATGTATGGAATTTACTTTGGGCGCCTAACCCTACGTTGTGCCAAATGGCGCGTATCCCCAGATATAGGATGCCTGACATTTGGCACAACCAAGCATTATGCCGCCATTTCCCCGTATAAAACGCTATACAGCAACGGCGCACAGCATCTCATACACAAAATCGTGGGCCACGGCTCGCCAGTGCCCCCAGCCCGTGCGGGGCGGCGGCACGTGGCGCAAGTCCTCGGCCACAGTGGGCAGGTCGGCTATCGGCACGTCTCGGAATTCGCTGATGTCTTCGGCGGTCTGGGGAAGCCGCAGCACGCCCTCTGTGCGCGAGAGGTGGAAGATGTAGGAGACGAAAGACAACTCGTGGGAGGTGTAATGGATGCGGCAGTCCAAGACGCCAAGGAAATGGGCTGTGCCCAGGGTCAACCCCGTCTCTTCCTCCAGTTCGCGGGCCAGAGTGGTTTCCACGGCCTCATCCAGGTCTATGCCCCCGCTCAAGAGGCGGTAGACACCCGGCTCGTACCAACCCTTGCGGTGTAGAAGCACACAGCGCCCCGGCCGCTCGATGGCCAACACCACTTCGCCCCGACGGTCTCGGGAGCGATACAGCCGGGTGGAGAACAGGTACTCATCACCCTCGATCTCGATAACCCGTATCTCCGACTGACCATAGGCCACGGCCAGGTGCTCTAACTCGCGCTCATCAATAGGGCTGTAGCTGCTCAAAACACGCTCCTTTTAAGGACGCAGATGAACGCTGATAAACGCTGATTTTTTTATATTATCTGCGAGTAAGCGAAGCGGCATCTGCGTCCTATGAGCCAGCAAGCCAGCGCATAGATCCTTTGCGGGAGTTGTCAAAGGCTTTGCGTTTGATCTGGGGCTTGGGACCAAAGTTGAGCAACAAACCGACCTCGTAGGGTGTGGCCTTCAGGTAGTTGAGTAATTGTGCCTCGTGTTCCTCCAACAGCCTCTTCACTGCCTTCAACTCAACGATCACCGCGCCTGCCACCAACAGGTCGGCAAAGTACTCGCCTACCACTTCGCCGTCGTAGTAGACCACGATGTGCGCTTCCTGGATCACTTTCAGCCCCAGTTTGCGCAGTTCAATTGCCAGCGCATTCCTGTAGACTTTTTCCTTGAAGCCGTAACCAAGGGTATTATAGACTGTGTAGAACGCCTTGATGATCAATTCTGTAATGTCAGTGTGCTTGAAGTCCAACGGGCGCCTCCGCGTAAGAGAAAGAAATCAGCGTTTATCTGCGTTAATCTGCGTCCATTTTTTCGGTTTCTCTTCGCCTTTCTTTTTCTCTTCTTTCTCCTTCGGCTTCTCCTCGGCCTTCTTCTTCAGTTTCTTGGGGGGCTTCATGCCTTTTAGCACTTCCTTGATCTGCGCTTGCAGCGACTTGAAGACCTCGTGGATAGAGCGATTAGCGTCAATGCGCACGAAGCCGAACTCGTCGGCTATGGCGTCGAACTGGGCCAGCAGCCGGGTTTGATATTCGACGTAGCTATCGTAGTAGTCTCGTCCGGCCAGAAAATCCACCCCCGATTCCCAATAGTCGAAGCCGCGGACGTTCAGCACACGGGGAATCAGGTGCATCAGGTCGGCTTGCAGGTAGAAGGCGGCGTCCGGCACCAGGGCGAAGCCAAAGACGCTGCGGAGCCAGGCCGGATCGGCTCCCCGCGCCTGGGCGCGGGCGATGATGGAATAGATATAACGGTCGGTCAGCACCACGAAGCTGGCCCGCAGGGCGGGGATGATATCACGCTCCAGCCGGTCCACGAAGTCGGTGGCATACAAAAGATTCATCGTGGTGTCGCCCAGCGTATGCCCCTGCATGGCCGACTTGATCCCCTTTCCGGCCAGTTTGCCCCGCTTGAGGCCGGTCGCTGCCACAGCATAACCCTCTGATTCCAGCCACTCTCTGAGAAGGGCGATTTGGGTCGAGCGCCCCACGCCGTCCGTGCCTTCGAGGACGATCAATTTGCCCGGCAGACGCTTTTTCTTGAGGCCGAGCAGTCCGTGTTCATAGAAGCGTACCTCTGTCATGTCTGCCCTCCTGCGGTGACCATCTCGTCCAGGTAACGACCGTGCAAGCGCTCGGCGGCCAGTACCTCGCGCCAGCCGCGCCGTTCAGCGCACAAGGCTTCACCCAGATGGGGCTCGACCACCTCACGTACCAGGTCCTGCTGCTCCAGCAGCGGCAGGGTGGCGTCTACGACCGTCAGCTCGAACTCGTCTATCATCTTCTCATACTCTTCCAGGATACGGCCTTGAAACAACTGGTAGCTCTCGTAGGGATCACTGCTGAGGCCTACATCCAGCCCAGCCTCGTAATATTTCAGAGCGGGCCGTCCACTCATGATCCGTTCGAGGGATACCTCCATCGGCACCCGGAAGTAGAAGGCCACTGTGGGCTGGATGGCGAAGGAGTAAACCTCGCGCACCCACTGGGGATGGACTCCTCGGGCCACGTCCCGGCCGAAAGCAGTGTAGATATAACGATCGGCCAGGACGATGGCTCCCGCCTTAAGGGCCGGCAGCATCTGCCGTTCCATACGATCGGCGAAATCGGCGGCGTGGATGAGGCTGAAGGACGTGGGCGTCAGAAGCTGCTTCTTCTTGCCCCGCCGGGTCGTGTTCCGCACAACTGGCGACGAGTTCCATTCGCTAAAGGCCACGCAGTAGCCCTGTCCGATGAGCCACTTGCGCAGCATGTCCAATTGGGTGCTCTTACCGGAGCCATCAATCCCCTCAACTATGAAGAGCTTGCCCGACAAGGCCCGTCCGTCAGGTAACTTAGCCATGCGATTTCCCCCTGAAAAAGACAACCTCTTGAATCCACCAGCAGTGTCAGACCTCTCCGCCAGTTGCCCGAACCCGGTTGAGCCTGTCTACCCCCCATTTCCGCGTAGACCCGTAAACCCTATCCTCCGACACCTGGCTGTACGAGGATAGGCTACCGAAGGGCTTTCCACCGAGCCAATGGGCACTGGACAAAGGCCCGATGGCGAGCACGGTCAAAGTCTCGCCGGGCGTGTATTTGATAGTAGTTGGTAGCTTCGCTCATCGAACTCCTGGATACAGGGCAGAGATTAGGGGAGTAGGCGGTGAGTCTACCGTCCTACTGCCCTGCACATCCAGACCCACCGGGCCGCGGGCCGCCAGCCACCGGCGCAGCGGAGGCGATCTCGCTTGCGCCATCTATCACCAGCCTGTCTTTGGCAAAGTGGCCGATCATCATGATGTCAACGTCGCACATTGTGTTTTAACCTCCAAAAGAACGGTTTGTTAGGAAAAAGGCTTGCGCGGCGATGGACGCAAGCCTACGTAAAACGTGAAACGTATACGCGAGAATGGCGGTCTTTATGACAACCTGGTTACGTATACGTTTCACGTTTCAGTCCGTCCAGAGCAGCGATTTCTCCGTCTGCGGGTCGAAGAACTGCACCTTGTGCGTGTTGAAGTTAAGCGCCACGCTCTGGCCCATTTTCGAGCCCAGTGTGGGGTCGGCCAGCACGTGGACGCCAACCTCGCCGATGCGCACGTCAATCAGGTCATCGCGACCCATCGGCTCGACGATGAAGACTTCGCCGGCGACACCTTGATCGGAGATGGTTATGTCTTCGGGGCGGATGCCCAGGGTGACCCTGCCCTTGCCGGCTGCCTTCTCGCCTCGATCAGAGGGGATGACCACATCGAAGCCTTCGCGGCGGGCGTGATAGTCGCCGTTCTCGCGGACCACTTCCACATCCATGAAGTTCATCGGCGGATTGCCCACAAAGCCAGCCACAAACAGGGTGCGCGGCTGGTCGTACAGTTCATCCGGCGGGCTGTAGGCCTGGAGCTGGCCCTCTTTCATCACCGCCACGCGGTCGGCCATGGTCATGGCCTCCACCTGGTCATGGGTCACATAGATAGAGGTGATGCCCAATTCCATTTGCAGGCGCTTGATCTCGCCGCGCATGGAGAGGCGCAGGCGGGCATCGAGGTTCGACAGCGGCTCGTCGAACAGCAGCAACTGGGGCTCCTTGACCAGCGCCCGTCCTAGCGCCACGCGCTGCTGCTGGCCGCCGGAAAGTTGGGCCGGCTTGCGGTCCATCAGGTGCCCGATGCCCATCATGTCGGCCACCCGCTGCGTCCGCTTCTGCATCTCATCTTTCGGGACTTTCTTGAGCTTGAGGGGGTAGCTGATGTTCCGGAAAACGGTCATGTGGGGATACAGGGCATAGCTCTGGAAGACCATGCCAATGTTGCGATCTTTGGGCGCCATCTGGTTGACGACCCGTTCGTCGAAACGGATGAAGCCCTCGGTGGGCTTATAGATGCCAGCCACCATCAGTAACGTGGTGGTTTTCCCGCAGCCGGAGGGGCCCAGGAAAGCCACGAACTCGCCGTCGCCGATCTCCAGATTGATACGGTCGGCACCGACGACTTTCCCCCAACGCTTGCTTAGATTCTCAAGTAAAACTTTCATCGTTTCGGTTCTCCTTTTGGATTTTCACAACTATGTGCCCCCTTTGGCCCCGCCGGCATAGATGCTCAGCAGCAGGTCCTGGGTGAAGATGAAAAAGATGGCCACCGGGACGAGCTGGAACAGCCCCACCGCCGTGACCGCCCCCCATTGGACAGCCACCGTGTCGCCCTGGAAGTTCTCCAAATAGACGGACAGGGTAGCCTGTTGTCCAGCGCCGATGGTGAAGGTTTTGGGTATCAGCCAGGCGTTCCAGCCGGAGATGAAGGCGAAGATGGCCAGCGCCGCAATGCCCGGCTTGATGGTGGGTAAAATGATCTCCCACCAGACTCGCAGGCGGGAGGCGCCGTCAATCAGCGCGGCCCGTTCCATATCCCAGGAGACGTTGTCGAAAAAGCCTTTCATCAGCCAGATGCCAAACGGCAGTTCAAAACCGATCATCACCAGCCCAACGCCCAGGAGCGAGTTGTACAGTCCGAGGGTGCGCAACACAAAGTAGATGCCGATGAGCAGGGTCACGCTGGGGAAGGCGTGCAGGATCAGTGTCAGCGAGAGAAATTGCTTGCGTCCCGCAAAGTTCAATCGCGACAGCGCATAGCCGGCCAGCGACGAGACCAGAACCACGGCGATGGTCATCGAGATGGCGACAATGAAGGTGTTAAGGGTCACCCGCCAGATGCTGGGATACCCGCGGCCGAAGGGCGACTCTCGCAGGAAACTCCAATTTTCCAGAGTCAGACCGCCCACTGGCAATAACCCCTCCGTGCGGGCCGAAAAGGAACTGATCAGCAGCCAGGAATAGCCCACGACGATGGGCAGAACGGTGATGACCAGGATCACATAAGGGATGGCCGGCCCGATTCTTTGCCGAAGTGTCATCTCATCTCTCCTTTCACGTTACAGCAAGTCAATCTTGGGCTCTTGCACCAGCTCATCGAACTTGAACACGCGCATGTAGATACTGGCCGCGGCCACACCGATGATGACCAGGATCACCGCCCAGGCCGCACCGTAGCCCCACTGGTTGTTGCCAAAATAGTTGGATAGCGCCCGGTGATAGGCCGTCAGCGCCCACACTTCGGTCTTGTACAGGCCCGGCCCACCGTCGGTGAGCAGCATGATCTGCTCGAACGAGGTGAGGAGTGAGAGCGTCTGGTAGGTGATCACGAACAGGATCGGCCACTTGATCGAGGGCAGGATGACGTGGCGGATGGTCTGCCAGGTCGAAGCGCCGTCCACCTTGGAGGCCATCATGAAATCCCTGGGAATGGCCTCGATGGCCGAGGTAAAGATCACCATGCCAAACGAGACGCCGATCATCCCATTGGCAATGATGACAAAGGCCCAGGGTGCGGCTTGGATCAAGTCACTCCCTGTCCCTATTCCCAGAGGAACGAGCAACTGGTTGAGGATGCCGTGAGGGGCGCGCGAGGCCATCCGCTGCCACATCATGATATAGATGACCGAAGGGGTGAGGCGGGGCAACAACCACAGTATGCGGAAGAAAAAGCCCATGCGGCGTTCGATGTGAGTAGTGAGCACGGCGATCAGCAGCGCGCTGCTGAAATTGAACAGGGTCAACGTTACCGCCACGTAGAGCGCCGTGTTGCGCAGGATCTTGGGGAAGAATCTGTTGCCGAAGATCTTGGCGTAGTTGTCCAGGCTCCAGTTGGCCGGCAGCCACCACTGCAATGTGCCAAAGTTCGACGCTTTCAGGTTGGAGAGGCTGAGCACGAAGATGATAACCACTGGGATGAAAAAGAAGAGGGTGACCAACAAGACGGCTGGAGTTAGGAAGCCGTAGGCCTCCAGCCTGGACCGCGCCCGGGCTCTGATGGAAGACGTCTCCTCCCCAGAGGGGGCAGGGGAGAGGGGGGGCGCCCCCCCCCTCTCCGTCCTGCTGGCGACACTCATCGGATGATGATCTCGTCGCCTAACTCGTTCTCGAGTCCCTCCACGACCAGGTCAACGGCCTCCTGGGCAGTCAGGTCGCCCGTCTGCACCGCAGCCAGGGCCTCGTAGGTGATCGTCGAGTAGGGGCCCCAGTTGGGGTTGTTGGGCAGGAAGGTGGTATAGTCCAGCATATAGAGCACATCGGACAGGAACCTATCCTTCGTGTACGGCTCGTAGCCAGACTGCGACTTGAGGATACCCAGGTGGGTGCTGTTGATGGCGTGCCGGGTGTTGGCCTCGTCGGTGGTCGTCTTGGCGATCAGAGCCAGGGCCAGGTCGGGATGCTCGCTCTGGGCGCTGATCAGGTAAACCACCGGGTGCGACAGCGTGACCGGGTCACCACCCGGGGCAGCCGGGTACAGCCCGTAGCCCCAGTTCTCGAACTGGTAGTCCTGGCCACCCTTGTCCGCGGTCCACTGAGAGGCCCACTCGGCCCACTGCCAGGCGCCGCCGCCCCAGAACAGCACCTGGCTGCCAGAGACGCTGGGATGGTAACTGCCGCCCCAGTCCGCGGTCAGGAAGCTGTGGGCGCCGTTGCCGGTCAACCCACGCTCGAAGAACTGGTAGTACTTTAAGCCGGCCTCTGTGTCAAAGACCAGGTTGCCGGTGCTGGCGTCAATCGCCTCGCCACCGTAAGCGTAGTAGAGGGCCGTGAAGTCAGGGCCGTTCTTGGGCCGCATCCAGAAGCCCATGCCCGGCTCCACGACGCCGGCCGCCACGGCCGCTTCGGCCGTGTCCAGCATGTCGTCCAGAGTAAAGTTGCCGGCCTTGATCTCGTCGGCCAGCCCGTTGATGCGGGCCTCGTCCCAGCCGGGTACCTGAGCCAGCAGCGTCTTGTCCCAGTATACTGGCCGGGCCTCGGTGTCCTGGGGTACGCCCCAGCGCTGGCCCTTGTATGTGACCGAATCCCACAGCTTGTCAATCACGTTGGCGAACTCGGGATAGTCCCCCAGCATGTCCTCCAGCGGGATGATGCGGCCGGCCGTTGCCTCGGTGCCGATGAACTCGTGGCCGGTCAGCAGGATGTCCGGTGCCTTCCCATCCTCGTAGGACAGCGCAAACTCCATCATGATGTCGCCAAAGCCGGTGTTGTCCTGGATGGTCTTGAGTACCACACGGCGGCTATCACCGGCCGCTTCCAGGTCGGCGTTGACGTCGGCCACGGCGAAGAGCAGGTTATTGCAGCGCCAGTCCTCGGTGGGTGGCTTAGCCCGGCAGCGGGCCACGAGAGTGACCAGTTCGCCACCCTTCTCGACGATGACCTCCTTCTCGACGATCACCGTCTCTTTGACTATCCTGACCTCAGGGGTAGGCTGGGAACAAGCTGACAGCAGCGCCAGCACCACCAGCAGGGAGACGATCACTAACGTTGTTCTCTTCCGAAACATTTTTTTCCTCCTTAGATTTTTGTTGTTGAAATGTTGAGCGCTACCCTAGCGCTCAGGTTGGATAAACCGCGCTTGGAAGTGGAAACGGCGTCTGGCCTATAATTCATCCCCCCTTTCTGAAATGATCCTATTCTGATGGAGTCTAGCAGACGATCACTTCTACCCCCTTGGACTCGAAGGCTTCCACGTCCTCAGGGGAGATGCCATCGTCCATGACCAGTTTGTGAACGGCCGTGATGGGAGCTACTTTGGCAAAATGCACCTTGCCTAACTTGCTGTGGTCAGCTACCACTATGACCTCGTCCGCCTCCTTCATCATGGCCGTCTTTATCTGGGCATCCAATAGATCAACGTTGGTCAATCCTTCCGTGAGGCTAATAGCGCTGATCCCCAGGATGGCCTTATCCACGTGGAATTGGCTGATGGCCTGCTCGGCCAACGGCCCGACCAGGATACGCGTGCCCTCCCGCAAGATGCCGCCGCTCAGGTTCACTCTGATCCCAGGCGATTTGGAGAGCTCGTGGGCAATGTCCATATCGTTGGTTAAGACCGTCAGGCTGTTTCTCCCCATGAGGCATCGAGCTACCTGTAGAGTGGTCGAGCCCGCGTCGAGGCTAATCGTGTCTTCACCTTCGATCAGCTCAGCCGTCGCTCTGCCAATGCGGCGCTTCTCTTCCAGAAAAAGATCAGGGCCTGCTTCCAAGGTTCCCCACGAGCGGCTTCCGTCTTTGACGATTGCTCCTCCATAGGTTTTCCTAAGCAGACCCTGTTGCGCTAGCTTCCCCAGGTCTCGACGAACGGTGGCCTCACTGACGCTGAACATTTGGCTCAGATCAGAGACCTTGACGGCCTTTTTTTCTTCTAACAGCCTGATTATCTCCAGCCGGCGCTCGGACCCTAACATGGGGCTTCTTCCTGCACGGTATTGCATATTCGTGTGCAAAATACTTTCTATTCTTGTTAGATTATAGCATACAATTGTTCACATGTCAATACCTCTCAGCTTAGGGCTTTCGCAGCGGGTCAAACTCAGGAAGCAGTACGGATAGTGTTCGAGATATAGGTTTATTCTACAGATTGTGGTCATCGGAACCAAGCTCGGGTTGCAACTCATGTTCCAATCTTTAAGGTTGAACCCAGACTACAACTGGTAGGGGGCAATGACCCAATGGCTACTATAAGTTGTATCTGGACAAGTTGACATTTCAGTTATATTCGCTGCGAAAGCCCCCTTAAAATCTTCAGGATTATTCAATTTATCCTTGCCGGCTGAGATAGGTGTTGGCGATCACCGCGAGAATCAGAACGACGCCTGCCGTGGCCTGGAAGATTTGGACAGGTATTTGCATCAGCACCAGGCCCTGCTCAAGCATGCTGAGCAACACCACGCCAATGCTCGCGCCAATGAGGGTGCCGAACCCGCCAGTGAGTCGCACGCCGCCGATGACGCAAGCTGCAACTGCAATTAGCTCAATGCCCTCCCCCCGGAGAGGGTCCACGCTGATACGGTGGGCGAATTGCATCACGCTGGCAACCCCTGCCAAAAGGCCAGCCAGCACAAAATTGATCACCTTTACTCGTTTGACCGCCACACCCTGCGCCAGCGCCGCACCGGGATTCCCCCCCGTGGCAAATACCCAGTTGCCATATCGAGTTCGCATTAACACCAGAGACATTACGATCGCGATGGTGATAAACCAAAGAATAGAGACGCGGAAATTGCTGGGGGAATCGGAGAGTTGGTTGATCGCATTGAGCGGCCCGTTCAACACGTCGAACAGCAGCAGCCTTTCTCCCTTGTAAGAGGCCATCAGCCCACCGCCGATCGCGCGCGCAATACCACGATAAGCCAGCATCGTTCCCAGCGTCGAAATAAACGAGGGGATGCCGGTCCAGATGACGATCAAGCCGTTGATCAGGCCCAACACGGCGCTGACCAGCAAGGCCAGCAGCACCGCCGGGATGGGCCCTACCCCGGCGTTGAGAGTCACGGCAAAGACATAACTCGCCACTGCAAAGGTTGAACCGACCGACAGATCGAACTCGCCCGAGATCATGAGCATACCCACGCCGACGACGACGATGCCAGTGATGCTGGAGAAAGTCAAAATGTTCGAAATGGCCATCGGGGTCAGGAAGTGCTCAGCGGCGATGACAAAGAATAGAAACACCGCCAGGAAGCTGATCAAGGCCACCGCTTCCGGGAACTCAGCCAGCCTGGAGCGGAGCCGCGTCAAAGTAACAGTCAGAGATTGCAAGGCCAACTCTCCTTTTGATTGAGCTCAGTACAGACAGGATCTAATGCTCACGCTCGCCCGTGATCAGATCGGCAATATCATCCTCCGTCAGCTCACCTTTGGTGTAGGTACCGACCTTTCGGCCATGCCGGAGGATGGTGTAGGCATCGGCGACCTGGTACACGTGGCGGACGTTGTGGCTGATAAAGATGACCGACAGCCCGCGCTCCTTAGCATTGAGCGTATACGTCAGCACCTTGCGCGTCTCAGCCACCGAGAGCGCCGAGGTCGGCTCATCCAGGATCAGAAGTTTCGCGCCGAAGTGCATCGCGCGGCCAATAGCAATTGACTGGCGTTCACCGCCGGAAAGCTTCCCGACCCTCTCGGATGGCGCCCGGATCTTGATCCCCACATCGGCCAGCGCGGTGCGCGTCAGGTCGTTCATTTTCCGCATATTGAGCCAATTTATCGGGCCGATCTTGCGCGCCAATTCGCGCCCCAGGAAGAAATTGCGCGTGATGCTCATCAGGTTGACCAACGCCAGATCCTGGTAGCACGTTTCAATCCCCAGGGCGCGCGCCTCACGCGGGGAATTGATCCGCACCGGCTGGCCTTCGAAGTGAATCTGCCCTCTGGTGAGCGGGTAGACCCCGGTCAGAATCTTGATCAGGGTGGACTTGCCAGCGCCGTTATCGCCGAGCAGTGTCATCACCTGTTGCTTTTCGACGGTGAAATCCACACCATCTAGCGCGGTGATCGTGCCAAACCGCTTGACGATACCTTCCATATATACCACAGGGGTGTCGTCGTGTCCATTCGTGCTCATGTTAAACTCTCCTTATTCGTCAAGAGCGGCTGCGAAGCCAGTTGTTCAGGATCACAGCAACCACAATAGTTACACCAACGACGGCCGGAAAATTATCGGGCGGGATAAACGGAATGTTCATCAATACTACGCCCGTGCGTAGGGTGCTGATCAACAGGACGCCGATCAAAGCGCCCCAAATGCTGCCGTACCCCCCCGTGAGTGAGGCCCCGCCCACCACGGCGGCGGCAATTGCGCTCAGTTCCATACCGGCGCCAGTCGCCACTCGCACCGTCTTGAACTGGCTAAACAGCAGCACGCCGGAAAAGCCAGCCAGCGCCCCCGAAATCATAAAATTGATCACTTTGACTCGGTTGACATTGACACCTTGGGCCTGGGCCGCCCCGGGGTTTCCCCCGGCCGCAAACACATGGTTGCCATATCGAGTACGAACCAGCACATATTGGCAGATGAGCGCCACCAAGAACAACCATAAGGCCGCGGTGCGGAAATTCGCGCCTGGGAACAGGTCGTTCACCACGTCGAGCCGCCCGTTGAAGACATTGTAAACCGTGAGTTTCTCCAGTGTTTGTACCATCATTCCTCCGGAGAGGAGCCACACCGCCCCCCGGAAAATCGAGCGCGTGCCCAGCGTGGCGATAAATGACGGAATCCTAGTCCGGATCAAGATCAGGCCATTCAAGGCGCCCAGGGCGGCTGGCACGAGTATCGCCAACAGCACCGCCAGCAGGGGCGAGCCGCCATCCATTGTGATGAACGCATACAAGAAACCTCCCATTGCGGGCAGCGCGCCGACCGAGAGGTCAAATTCGCCAGAGATCATGAGCAACGTCACGCCAATGGTGACCATGCCGACGAGGGTGGAAGCGTTCAGGATGCCGGACACCGTCCGCAGCGTAAAGAAATGTGGGACGAACAGCGAAAAAAGAATGAATACAATAATCAGGGTCGCCAATGGACCTGCGATGGGCGAGCCGGCAAACAGTCGCCGGACATCTTTTTGCCAAACCGCAGCAGTGCTCATACTTGGCACCTCCTCAACAAGGAAATTTTAGAAGGGGAAGGGGCGCCAAGCCAGTGCCCTTCCCCTTCTACTTTGGCTTCCGACAGGGGTGGAACTAAAGGAGACTCATCTGCATCTTCCCCTTCTGCCCGTACCAGTCAAAACAGCCGGACCTAGCGGTACGTGCCAGCGAGTTCTTTCACGATGGCGATGTTGCTTAGGTCCACAAAGCCCGGACCCGTCGGCGTGACCGGCAGCGCCGGGACGAGGTTCTGGCGATTGAGCAGCGTTAGCATCAACACAGAGAGATAGCCCTGCAAGAAAGGCTGTTGGTCAATGCCAAACAGGGTGGTCCCATCCTCGATTTTGGCCACGATCTCCGGGCTCAGGTCGAACGTGCCATGAATCACATCGCCCGCACCCAGGCCAGCGGCCTCCATGAAGGCGTAGAACGGGTTGGCGCTGTTCGGGCCCAGCGTCAGGAAAGTGTCAACGTCGGGGTTGGCGGTGTAGTAGTCGCCAATGATGGTCTGCGACTCGGCCGGGTCATCCACAACAGGGAGCACCTCGGCTTCGAAGCCCTTCTCGGCAAACGCGTCAGCAAGGCCCTGGCAACGGGCGTCCAGGCCAGTGTGCCCAACCTGGTGGTTGACGCACACGGCCTTGGTCCCACCGGCGGCCACCATGCGCAGGCCACCCTGATAGCCGCCCTGGTACTCATCCGTCCCCACGTACGTCAGGTAGGGGATGTCGTCTACAATCGGACCGGAGCCAGCGTTGAAGGCAAGCACCGGAATGCCCGCGTTAAGGGCTCGCATGATCGGCTCCTTGAACAGGACGGGGTCCGTCACCGTCAGGGCAATGCCGTCCGGCTGCGCGGCCACCGCCTGGTCAATGAGAGAAGCCGTCTTCTCCAGATCAAACTTGTCGGGCCCCAGAATGGTGACGTTGACATTCAGGTCCTTCTCAGCTTGCTCGACAGCATTCTTCATCGTGCACCACCAGGAATCCCAGGCGCACAAAGCGTGCTGGACCAGGATGATGTTGACTTCCTTGTCCGGATCCGGCGTAGCGCCGACGTTGCTGGCGTCCACAAAGCCCGGACCCGTCGCCATCACCGGCGCCGCCGGGGTGATCCCGTAGCGAGCGGCCATGGACAGCCACAGCACGGCCCCGTAGCCTTGCAGATAGGGTTGCTGGTCAATGCCAAACAGGGTGGTCCCATCCTCGATCTTTGCCTCGATCTCCGGGCTCAGGTCGAACGTGCCGTGAATCACATCGCCCACACCCAGACCAGCGGCCTCTAGGAAGGCATAGAACGGGTTGGCACTATTCGGGCCCAGCGTCAGGAAAGTGTCGGTGTCCGGATTGGCAGTGTAGTAGTCGTCAATGATGGTCTGCGACTCGGCCGGGTCGTCCACAACGGGGAGCACCTCAGCTTCGAAGCCCTTCTCGGCAAACGCGTCAACAAGGCCCTGACAACGGGCGTCCAGGCCAGTGTGCCCAACCTGGTGGTTGACGCACACGGCCTTGGTCCCACCGGCGGCCGCCATGCGCAGGCCGCCCAGGTAACCGCCCTGGTACTCATCCTGCCCCAGGTACGCCATATAGGGGATGCCATCTACAATCGGACCGGAACCAGCGTTGAAGCCCATCACCGGAATGCCCGCGTTAAGGGCTCGCATGATCGGCTCCTTGAACAGGACAGGGTCGGTCACCGTCACGGCAATGCCGTCCGGCTGCGCGGCCACCGCCTGGTCAATGAGAGAAGCCGTCTTCTCCAGGTCAAACTTGTCGGGCCCCAGAATGGTGACGTTGACATCCAGGTCCTTCTCAGCTTGCTCGACAGCTCCCTTCAGCGTGCACCACCAGGAATCCCAGGCGCACAACGCGTGCTGGACCAGGATGAGGTCAAGCACTTTCTCAGGTGCCGGTATTACCGCCAGCTCGAAGGTCAGATACTTCGCAGCCGCCTCAGCAGTGGGTATCAGCAGCTTCCAACCGGGGTGGATCAGGCTGGGGTTCGCGACTTGAGCGAAGGTCGCATCCTCGCTGGCCTTGTCGTTGGTGGCCCCCGCAATGGCTGGATAGGCCGCGCCGTTGCCCAGGTACTTCTCCGCCAGGGTCCAGAGGTTGTCACCCAGCTTCACGGTGTAGGTTGTCCCCGCCTGGGCTGGAGGGGCAGCGCTGGCCACGCCCATCATTCCCGGCGCTAACAACGCGAACACCAAAATCAGACTTACGAACCGTGCTTTCTTGCTTGACATTTTTTCCTCCTTGAAATAGTTGTTGAAGTGTCGAGCGCTACCATCTAGCGCTCAGGTTGGATAAACCGTGCTTGGAAGTGGAAACGGCGTCTGGCCTATACTCATCCCCCCTTTCTGAGACGACCCTACATTCTGATTGGATCCAACAAACGATCACTTTCCCCTGTTCGGGCATCCATATGATACTACATCTCCCCCTGTTTGTCAACAGCGATCTTAATAGACGCCATGAACTTTCCAGGCCTCCCACATGGCCATGATGTTCTCTGGAGGAACGTTGGCCTGGATGTCATGCACGGCGGCAAAGACGAAGCCACCGCCAGGGGCCAACGCTTCGATGTTTCGCCTTACATCCTCTTTGACTTCCGCCGGGGTGGCCGTACCCAAAACACGCTGTGTATCAACACCTCCTCCCCAGAAAACCAGATCACGGCCGAATTCTTGTTTGAGCTCTCTGGGATCCATGCCAGCAGCGCTGATTTGAACTGGATTCAGGATGTCAATCCCCGCCTCGATCAAATCTCCGATGAGCGGGCGGATCGCGCCGCACGAGTGGAAGAACAGTTTGATCGGAGACTGCTGCTTGATGGCGGAAAACCTCGCGAATGAAAAGAGCTTCTTATGCCGCGGCTTAACGACCTTTCGATACGTGTCGGGCGAGAACATCAGAGACTGTTGAATACCGAGGTCATCGTATTCGAGAACCACGTCAACCAGGTCGCCAATCTCTGCCAGAGCCCGCTGCCAAAACGCGCCCTTGAACTCCACTAGGCGATCAAGCATGTAGGCTATGAACTTGTGGTTAATCGCCAGGTCCACGTAGAATTGCTCGAAACCCCGCATCCAGGCGTACATCTCCAGAATGCCAGAACACGGGCCAGTCAAAGCGACCGCTTTACCCCGCTCGACCGCCGCCTCCGCGTCACGCCGCAGACTCCGAAACCGATGATCATCCACAGGGTCCGGGAATTTGAAGGCCTTGAAATCCCCTAGCGTCTCGGCGTTAGCCAGGGGATGGATGTACATGTCGTAATAGAAACCACCCGCTTTAGGCTTTCGCCAACCAATCCCCCACTCGTCCGTGTACGCCTCATAAGCGCCCTCGTCCCGAAACACAAATTCAAAGTCTGTCTGAGGCTGCGGAATTACCAGCACCACGTCCGTCTCCAGCCGCTCCGCTAAATCCTCTTCAACGACAGCCAACTGCTCCGCCAGGTGGGCGATTTTGGGCTCACGGGCCGGCAAATTCAAATATTGGCGTAGATTCTGGTAAGCGGTCAGGTGAATGAGCGACACGCTAGTCCCACCCAAATCAAAGGGGACGTGATCGGGTTCCTGGTGATCCAAAGCCAGCATGACTCGCTCACGAGAATTCATTTTTCTCCCTCGACCCAGCGGCGCAGGATGTCCACCACCCCGTCGCCATCTTCGTAGGGTGAGACATGGTCCACCGCCGCTTTGACCTCGGCGGCAGCGTTGGCCAGGGCAAACGTGGCCCTCATGGTAGTTGCACCATTGAAACCAAGCAACACGTCTCCCCTCCCTCCGATCGCGATGGGCGAAAGTCTCTGTCCGAGCTCTTTCTGCCTCGGTCAGGAGACCTTCGGCAATCAAAGGCTCTACACCCTCGCCTCCAACCCGCGCAGCAGGCTGATGGACTCGGCCACGTAATTCGCCACCTCCTCCTGCCACCCTGGCCCCTTGACCGGAGTAAAGGGGTCGGGGCCGGAGGCAGTGCACTCAATGATGATGGCGCCGTCATATCCGATGTCCTCGAGGGCGCGCATAACGCCACGGAAGTCGGTGTGGCCGCGACCGACCGCCTGGCGGTTGGAGTCGGCGGCGTGGAAAAGCACCAGATGCTCCCCAGCCGTGCGGATGGCGCTGCCCAGGTCCGCCTCCTCAATGTTCATGTGATAGGCATCCAGGAGAAGGCCCACGTTCCGCGCTCCCACCTCCTCCACGAAGCGCACTGCCTCTTCGGAGGTGTTCAGCAGATGGGACTCGTAGCGATTGAGAACCTCTATGGCCAATCGCAAACCCAGCTCCTGAGCTCGCGCGGCGACGCGCTGGACCCCCACCACGTAGTTCACGTACTCCTGCTCGTAGGTGCTCACTGGCCGGATACGCCCCACAGCTCCGTGGCATCCCACGAGAGGCACTCCCATCTCAGCAGCGAAATCCAACAGGCGCAGATAATAGTCCACGGCTTTGGCCCTCACTTCGGCGTCGGGATGGGGCAGATCCACGTCCTCAGGGGTGAGGGAGAGCACCGCCAGCCCGTGGTCATCCAGTATCGCCTTGACCTCGGCGGGATCATAAAGCTCCAGATCGCCCTTCAGCTCCACCCCGTCGTAGCCGAAACCAGCCAAACGAGCCGCAGTCTCGGCCAGCGGCTCATCTCCAAAGATCCAGTTGCAGACTCCGTACTTCATACGTTCTCCCTCCAGCAAAAGTGCTGATAACTATATCACACCTGAGTTGGGTTGTCAAGAGACTTCACCCCCCAATCTCCGACATCGCACGCCCATGGGGTATTACCTGCTCCGACAGGTGATGCCGCTCCGGCTTGGAGCGCACGGCCTCGACGATCAGGCGCTTGATCTCCTCCATCGCCGCCCCCTGGCGCAGGGGCGTCCTGAGGTCTATCTCGGAATCCGAGAGGAGGCAGGGGCGCAGCTTACCGTCAGCAGTGAGGCGCAGGCGGTTACACTGGTAGCAGAAGTGCTCGCTGATGGGGGTGATGAAGCCGATGCTGCCCTGGGCATCCGGCAAGCGATAGTAGCGGGCCGGGCCACCGCCGGCCGCCAGTTTGGCGGGGATCAACTCCCCCAGCTCCCTCTCGATCCTCTCCCTCACCTCGCCCATCGGCACGTAGCCATTGCCAGCCCAGTCAGCATTATCGCCCACCGGCATCACCTCGATGAAGCGCACGTGCCAGTCAGGTGCTCGGGTCAAGCGAGCGAAGTCCGCAACCTCGTCGTCGTTGAGGCCCCGGATCACCACGGTGTTGGTCTTGACGGGCACAAGCCCCGCTTCCTTCGCCGCGGAGATGCCCCCCAGAGTGTCAGATAACCTGCCCAAGCGGGTGATGCGGCGAAACCGCTCCGGCCTCAGCGTGTCCAGACTGACATTGACCCGCTTGAGGCCCGCCACCTTCAGCTCCTCGGCGTAGCGGGCCAGCAGGATGCCGTTGGTGGTCATGGCCAGGTCGTCAATGCCGGGGATGCGGCTGATCATGGACACAAGATCCACCAGGCCCCTGCGCACCAGCGGCTCGCCGCCGGTCAGACGTGCTTTTGTGATGCCCAGGCTAGCCGCAGCCCGCACCACCCGCTCGATTTCTTCATAACGCAGGACTTCCTCATGAGGGCGCCAGTTGATTCCCTCGGCTGGCATGCAGTAGACGCAGCGCAAGTCGCAGCGGTCTGTCACGGAGACGCGCAGGTAGCTGATGGGGCGATTAAAGGTGTCTAAATAGGGCACAAATTCCCTCCAGGTTTTAGAACACGTGGACTGCCGAAGCTTTGAAAGCGATGTGAACTCCCATCCCCTCCCTCAGCTCCATCTCATCCAGCGACCTCCTGGTGATCATGCAGACGAAGTCGGGCGGAATGCGAACGGTGACGTAAACAATCGCCCCTCTGTCCGAGATAGCCACGATCCGGCCCCGAAAGACGTTACGCGCGCTGCTGAGAAGCGGCTCCCTGGAGAGGACGATCTCCTCCGGCCTGATCGAGGCGTGCGCCGGACCCTCGAGCTCGGTCACAACTGCTATGCTCAAGCCATTGAGGGAGACGAGCTTGTAGCCATCCTCGGCGGGATGTGTCTCGCCCCGGAAGATGTTCCTCACCCCCACGAAGCGGGCCACGAACTCGTTAGCCGGGCGGCGAAAGATCTCCTCCGGCGTCCCCACCTGCACGATCTGGCCCTCGCGCCTCGAATCGCCCACCCGATCCTCCCTGAGGACGGCAATACGATCACCCAACGCCACCGCCTCCTCGAAATCGTGGGTGACGTGAATGGTAGTGGTGCCCAACTCCCGGTGGATTCGCCCCAGTTCCCGCTGCAAACCTTCGCGGGTTTCGGGGTCGAGAGCGCTCAGGGGCTCGTCGAGGAGGAGGAGTCTCGGCTCGACGACCAGGGCCCGGGCCAGGGCCACCCGCTGAGCCTCACCGCCGCTCAGCGTCCCCGGCCTGCGGTGGAGCAGGTGCTCGATGCCCAGCAACTGGCTGATGGCGGCCACGCGCTCCTCGATATCACCTCGGCTCATCCCCCGCAGCCTGAGGCCGAAGGCGATGTTCCCAGCCACGCTGAGGTGGGGGAAGAGAACGTAGTCCTGGTAGACGAAGCCGACGCCGCGTCGCTCAGGCGGGGCGTGGGTGACGTCATCGCCGGCTAAGAGAACCCGCCCCCTGAGAGGCCGATGCAGCCCAGCGATGGTCTCCAGGAGCACGGTCTTGCCGGCTCCCGTCGGGCCGAGGACGACGAAGTACTCGCCATCGGCGACGTCGAGGTTGATGTCGCACAGGCGGAACTCCTCCAGGTCAACCCACAGGTCTCTGATCTCCACGCCTCTGCCGTCCTTCATGCCCTCTTCTCTCCCCGCCCGGCTACCAGCCGCAGCGCAGTGAAGGTAGCCAGGCAAATCAAAATCATCAGCGTCGCTATCGGCCGGGCATAGTTCAGCCCGAAGGACTCGAACCGCTCGTAGAGGAGGACAGGGGCGACCATCGGGTGATAGGCCAGGATGATGACGGCTCCGAACTCGCTGAGTCCCCGCGCCCACATCAGAATCATCCCCGACAGGATGCTGCGCCAGGCCAGCGGGAAGGAGACGCGCCAGAAGGCCCACCAGGGCGAAGCCCCCAGCGTGCGGGCCACCCGCTCCAGCCGGGGGTCAATGGCCTCGAACCCCTCCCGTGCCGCGTTGACCAGGAACGAGAGACTGACGAAGAGCATAGCGATGACGATACCCGGTGTAGCAGAAACGAACTTGAGGCCCAGCAGGCCGAAGGCTTTGCCCAGCGGAGCTTTTCGCCCAAAGGTCATCAGCAGCGCGATGCCGGCCGCCGAGTGGGGCACGACGATGGGGACGTCAATGATCCCCTCGACCAGCCGCTTGCCCGGAAAGTCCACCCGCGCCAGCAGGTAGGCCAGCGGGACGCCGCAGACGAAGGCCAGCCCAGTGGCGACGAAGGAGGCGTAAAAGGTCAAGCCGATGGCACTACGCACCTCCTCGTCCAAAAGCGTCTGCCAAAGCACCGCTGGGCCGGAAGCCGTGATCGTCCGCAGCAGCGGCCAAGCGACGAACAGAAGCAGCAGCGATCCGAGGATAGCAAACCACACTCGCATTTTATTGGCAAATAGAGCTTTCATATTTTCGTTTCACAGATATGTCCCGCTACTCGACCAGTGATTTCAATTCCGTTGGGAGCATACCCTTGTCGCCCGCGACCGGCGGCACGATGGGCGGCTGGCCCTGCCCCTCCATGATGGTCTGTCCCTCGGTGCCGATGAGGAACTTCACAAACTCGATGGCCAGGTCCGGGCTGGGCGCGTTCTTGGGGATGGTCACGCCATAGACGATGGGCCTGCCCACCATCGTCACGGTCGTCCCCGGCTCCTTGCCGGCGATGTCCACCGTCGCCTGGCTGTAGAAGTCGGCGTGTTCCACCATGCTCAGATTGATCTCATCCGGCAGTTCGACGAACTTCAGGCTGTGCTGCACGGCCACCGAACGATACTCCCAGGCGTAGTCCATGTCACCCGATTGCAGCAGGGCGATCAACTCCACCGACTTGGGGCGCACGTTCCCCAGCGGGCAGTGCTCTTCTAGCCTGGCGTTCAATCCAGGCACTCCGTAATGCTCCTCAGCCAGTTGCCAGACCAGCAGCGTGCGGTAGCCGCAGGGGTCGGCGTTGGGGTCAGCGTGGCCGTAGATCACCCCCGCGCGGGTGAGGATCTCGTACCAGTTGTCGGCGTTGATCTCGTCGGCGTACTGCGACTGGTCGGTGTAGGCGATGACCATCATGTTGCGAGCGAACTGGATGTTCCAGTCGGCGAAGTTGGGGATCAGCAGGTTATCAATGACCGTGTAGTCAGCCGACATCACCAGGTCGGCCTGACGGCCCAGTTCGCTGACCTTGCGAGCAGTCGTCCGGCTGCCCGCGGCCTCGGTCTCGAAGGTAACGCCGGGGTGCTTGGCCTGGAAAGCCTCCGCCAGGGCCTTTATAGGCACGGTCAGGCTGCCGGCGTGGAAGACAATCAACTTGCCATTCAAGGCAGGCTCAGGATCGGCGGCCGGTGTCGGAACGGGCTTGGGAAAGCAGCCTGCCAGCAAGACCAGCGTCAGTGTCAAGGCCAGAAACGTCCAGATCGTTCGTTGTTTCATCTAAAACACCCCAACTGGCACTGAGTTATTCTGATGTCCAGTCCGTCAGCCGCCCTGGCTACATCAATTCGTTTCATCGTTAACTCTCTGGCGATGTCCCAGACCGTGGCGCAAGACAGCCCTCCCTCAACCACCCTGTCCCTGACCCTCGCTTCTAATTCCCCTTCCACCTCTTGCGCTGGCTCCAGGAGTTTGCCCTCAGGCCAATAGCCGAACAGGCCCAATTGACAGCGGGAGATTCTGATGGCGAGCTCATCGGCCACCTCGCCCACCTGCTGGGGACTGACCGCTAACCGCCGCGTGACTTTGAAGGCCGATGGACAAGGCAACCTGCCTTCGGTTAGCGATTCTTTGATTTGAACTGCTATTTCTTGATTCATCTTTTCCACCTTTCCCCACAAAAAATTCAGCGCCCCCATGGAAAGAGAGCGCTGATGAACAGTAGCCTCGGTCCTCCTTTCCAAATGACGGGGGGCACAGGCGTTTCCATCCGTGCCGTTGGAGTGCGCTGCTCAAGTGCAGGCACCCACTGCGGCCATGCGCCGTAGGCTTATCCAGCCCTTAGGTGGCATGGCTCGGAGAACGAACTATGCAGTTGACTTTGGTATTTTACACTCTTTCAGCGAGAAGGTCAAACGAAGGTGAATCCTGCTCAAAAGCCATCCACCGAGCGAAAGGCTAGATGCAGGACGCGCTCTGTTTCGGCAGTGATTTTGGCCCGTTCATCAACGCGCCAGCCAGCCACCCAGACGATGTGCCGAGGCGAAGCTACAATGGGAACGAAAGCCCGCAAGGAGCGCGGTATCTTGTGATCAATCATGAAGGTGTGGAGGCTCTTCTCGTGGCCGCCCAGGCCCAGGGGCTGAAAACGGTCGCCCAGGCCGCGCTGGCGCAGAACCAACTCCGAGCCTGCCCTATCATAATCTAGAAAAGCCTGCCAGGGATTGGGATTGTCCGGGTGAGCCTCGCTGAACTCCCTCCGCTCGATGATGGCAGCCTCAAGATACCAGCCAGAATCGGGTAGCTCTGTAATCCCCGGCACTGTCACGGGAAGGCTATCCACAAAGATAAGGGGCCAGTCCACTTCGGGCACATAACCCTCGTCGGCGACGGTGAAATCGTGATAGCCAATGGAGAGCATCAGGCCCTGGGGCAAGGTGACCTGGGTTCCCGCTGGCTTGGCCCTCAGGGCCGACAGGGCGTTCTCGATGTGGATCCAGTTGATGTTGCGCAGCGAGCGGCGCAGGCGATGGATGGCCTCTCGCAAGGTGGAACGCTGCTGGCTGGTGGACAAGGCTCGCCAGCGCTCCAGATCGAAGGCGATGGCCGCCCCCGATTCTGAGGAAACGACCACTGGCCAGACGCGCTCCAGCTCGGCCTGCAAAAAGCTGTAGTCGGCGCCGATGACCTGAGCCGAACGGCGCACTACCTCCCGGATGTTGGGGTTGTAGCTCTCCAGATAGGGGATCAGCTCGTGGCGCAGCCGGTTGCGGTAATAGGTGGTGTCCAGGTTGGAGCGATCAAAGCGGGGCTTCAAGCTGTGCTCCCGGCAGTAGGCCTCAATCTCGGCGCGGGATGTCTCCAGCAGGGGGCGGATCAGTTGAAGGTGCAGGGGAGGGTGATCGGGCCAGGCAGCCTCCAGGCGCATCCCCCCCAGCTCGGTCTGAGGCAACATTCCCCGCAGGCCGGCCAGCCCCGCCCCCCGCAGCCAGTGCATGATGATAGTCTCCGTCTGGTCATCGGCGTGGTGGCCTACGGCGATCCTCTTCGCACCCACTGCCAGAGCGACCTGGGCCAAAAACGAGTAGCGGGCCTGGCGGGCTGCTTCTTCGATGGCCAGCTTGCTCTCCCTGGCCAGCCTCGGTACGTCGCGGGCTTCGACGGTGGCCGGCAAGCCCCATTCCCCGGCCAGCCTGGCCACGAAAGCTGCGTCCTCCCTCGCCTCCACACCCCGGATGCGGTGATCGAGGTGGGCCACGTGCAACTCGATCCCGTAGACCTCGCGCAAGCGGTTCAGGATGTGCAGCAGGCAGAGGGAATCGGGGCCGCCGGAGACGCCGACCACCACCGTCCCACCCCCAGCCAGGAGACCACGTCGGTCAATGGCCTGGCTGACTTTCGACAGGACATCCACTATTCCACCTTGTACACCGTATCCCCTCGGCGTACCTTCTCCTCGACCTTGAGGCCGATCTCCTGGCCCTTTTTAGCGGTCTCGATATTCCGCTGCTCGATCTGCATGGATCCCACGGCCTGCTCGAAGTCAGTAGTGGCTCCCTTGATGCGGACGGTGTCGCCCTGGCTCAAGACAGCGGTGAGTTTAATGCCGGCCACACCAATCTTGCCCCAATAGTGCATTACCTCTCCGACTTTCTTTCCCATGGTGTTACCTCCTGAGGTGTGGTTTTATCTCTTGGATAGCTAATCATGGTTCGATCCCATTCTACCGCAGCATTGACTTTTTGTCAATTACGTGATTTGTGGTATAATGTGGATAGCTTAGAACATAGAGTGTCAGGCCATCAGCATTAGCCAACAGGAGGATAATAAGTGTTTAATCCACTGAACGCCCTTTTGGGCCTGTTTTCCCTGGACATCGGCATAGATCTGGGCACAGCTAACACCCTGGTGAACGTGCGCGGAAAGGGCATCATCATCAACGAGCCGTCCTGGGTAGCCATTGAGAAGAAAACCAGGAAGGTACTGGCCATCGGCAGTGAAGCCAAGGCGATGGTGGGACGCACCCCAGCCAACATCGTGGCCATCCGCCCCCTGCGCGATGGCGTTATATCCGACTTCGAGATCACCGAGAAGATGATCCACTACTTTATTGGGAAAGTGCACGACCACGTGATCCTGCCCATTCCCCGCCCCAGGGTGGTGGTCGGCATCCCCAATGGCTGCACCGAGGTAGAGAAGCGGGCCGCCTACGACGCCACTATCTCAGCCGGGGCCCGCGAGGCCTATCTTATAGAAGAGCCAATGGCTGCTGCGCTCGGAGCAGGACTGCCCATCACCGAGGCCATGGGCAGCATGATCATAGACATCGGGGGCGGCACGACCGAGGTGGCTGTGTTCGCCCTGGGGGGGATCGTGGTCAGCCGCTCGATTCGTGTGGCCGGCGACGAGATGGACGAAGACATAATTCAATATGCTCGCCAGAAGTATAACATCACCATTGGCGAACGGACGGCCGAAAACGTCAAGATCGAAATAGGTTCCGCCTATCCCTTGCCTGAAGAAAAAACCACCATCCTGCGGGGGCGCAACCTCATCACCGGCCTGCCGCAAGCCATCGAGGTAAGTAGTATAGAGATCAGGGAAGCGATGTCCGGTTCTGTGAACCTCATTGTAGACACAGTCAAAGATGCCCTCGACGAAACTCCTCCTGAGCTGGTGGCCGACCTGATGGAGCAAGGCGTCGCCCTGGCTGGCGGCGTGGGCCAATTGCGGGGCTTGGCCGAACGGCTGACTGACGAAACAAAGATGCACGTGTACGTAGCCGAGGATCCGATGACCTGCGTGGCCCGTGGAGCAGGCCTGGTATTAGAGGATCTGGACCGCTTGAGCAAGATCCTGTCCAGCCTGGACTAATAGCGGGCCCGATCATGGCTGGCAACACGTGTCCTGGACACTGTCCTGTACGGTCAGTACAGGGCGGACAGTACAGGGTCGAGCGAAGGAGTGAGCTCTGGTGAAGCGTCTGCCAACCAGATCCACAGTATTAATCATCCTCGTCCTGCTGAGCCTGGCCGCAATTGTCCTGGATCAGAACGAAGACTTGCTGCCTATTGAGGATTTGGCACTGCGCTTCGTGGTCCCCGTTCAAGAAAAACTGACCTCCCTGGCCAACAGCATCAGCGACCTGACCCAGACTACGCAAGATATCAGAGAGCTGCACCGCCGCAACGAGGATTTGCAAGGCCTGGCCGATAGCCTGATGATCGAGAACGTGCGTCTGAAGGAGATCGAGTCCGAGAACGAGACCTTGCGCAGGCTGCTAGGCTTCACCCAGACCAACCCCACTCACAGCTACAAAGCGGCTGAGGTAAAGGGCCGGGTCATTGGCCGCGACCCCAGCAACTTCCTAAGCTATCTCATCATTGACTCAGGCTCCCAACAGGAGATCGAAAAGGGCATGCCAGTGGTCACCGAGCGGGGGCTGGTGGGACGCATCACCGACGTAGGCTCCAACTGGGCCAAAGTGATGCTGATCATTGACCCTTCCAGCTCCGTGAACGCTCTCATTCAGACCTCGCGGGCCACAGGGGTGGTGGAGGGTCAGGTCGGCGAGAGCCTGTTAATGAAGTACATCCCCCAGGGGGAGACGGTCAACGTCAACGACATAGTCCTCACCTCTGGCCTGGGCGGCAATTTCCCCCAGAAGTTGATCATCGGCCAGGTTACAGCCGTGCACCAGCGCGACATCGAGATGTTCCAGCAGGCCGACATTCGGCCCACCGTAGATTTCAACAACCTGGAGATAGTCCTGGTCATCACCAACTTCTTGCCTGCTGATTTTGAAAGACTGGTCCCCTGAGGAGCGGTGCAAGGTATGGTGTAGAACTACATCGGCAGATGCTTGTAGGAGAACCAAAATGAAATGGCAAGAAATCCGTAGACACTATCCTCAGCAATGGCTCTTAGTGGAAGCCATCAAAGCTCATTCGGAAGCAAACGTGTCGGGGACGTACCGAATTCTAGAGCAACTGGCAGTTGTAAGCACCTTTCCCGACTCAGTTGCCGCCATGAGAAGCTACGTTCATTTTCGTCGCGAAGCCCCACAGCGCGAATTGTACGTTTTTCATACAAGCCGCGAGACTCTCGACATCACTGAACGCAGATGGTTGGGCATTCGGGGCGTGCAATGAAGATACGTTTGCAGGACGGATTGCCACACGTCATGGTATCTATCACACATCGCGGCAAACAACTTACCTTCGAAAACGTTCTGCTCGACACAGGCTCAGTTGGAACGATCTTTCCCACAGACAAAGTCCTGGCGATTGGCTTGCAATACGAAGCTGATGATACTGTACACAGGATTCGCGGTGTCGGCGGTGCAGAGTTTGTTTTCGCAAAGAGAGTTGACCATTTATCGTTGGGTGAACTCCAAATCAACGATTTTGAAATCGAAGTCGGCGCGATGGACTACGGCTTCGAGATAGATGGCATCGTTGGGATGGACTTCCTCACCCAAGTTGGTGCTATCATTGATTTGGCCAAGTCGGAAATCTATCAAGCCTCGCACTGAAAGCAGAAGGCACAGGTTGACATCCGTTAGGCCGCGACGCCAATGTCTGATCGAGGTGAATCGCCATAAACATTTACGCCACTATCCTGCTGCTAATCGCCACCGTGATAATACAAACGACAGCGATGCCCCATCTGACTATCATGGGCGTGAAGCCCGACCTCGTGCTCCTGATGGTGGTCTCCTGGAGCCTCTTGCGAGGAGCACAAGAGAGCGTGATCTGGGCTCTGGTCGGAGGAATGGGACTGGACTTGCTCTCAGGCGCTCCCTTCGGAACCTCCACAGTGCCCCTCGTGATCATTAGTTTGCTGGCCGGCCTGGGAGAGTTGAGCGTCTTCCGCACCCGCATCGCCCTTCCCCTGATCGCGACTTTAATTGCCACTCTGGCCTACGACCTGTTCTTCCTACTTCTGCTGTATGCAGAGGGGCGCTCAATAGCCTGGACAGACAGCCTGACCAAAGTGGTGTTGCCCTCTACCTTGTTCAACGTGTTGTTATCGCCCTTCGTTTACAAAGCCCTGTATTGGCTCCACCGTAAGACAGGGCGAGAAGAGATGGCTTGGTGAGATATCGAGGAAAAGGATGAGACCATCACCCGATCTTAGCCTCAAAAGAAGACTCTGGGCTTTTCGTGGCATCGTCATACTGGTCTTCCTGATCTTTGCCTTCCAGATGTGGCGGCTGCAGATCGTCGAAGGCGAGTACTATCGAATGTTGGCCGACCGCAACCGCTTCCGCCTGGCGCCCACCGAGGCCGCCCGTGGCGTCATCTACGACCGCCACGGACGCATCCTGGTACGGAACCTCCCCAGCTTCTCCGTCACCATAATACCAGCCTATTTGCCCGAGGATGAACAGGAGGAAATGGCCATTTTCTCGCGGCTATCGGATCTCCTTGAAATCCCTGCCAGCACGGCGACCGCTTCCGCCGGCTCCTTCTCCCCCCGACGAGGCATCAAGGAGATGGTGGACGAGGCACGCGATACCGCCCCCTACCGCCCTCTCACCCTTAAGACCAACGTAGACCGCGACACCGTCTTCATCATCGAAGAGGAGCACCTGGACCTGCCTGGCGTGCTCATTGAGATAGATCCCATCCGCCAGTACCCCAGCGGGGACCTGATTTCCCACATCATCGGCTACATGGGGTACATCCCTGGCGAGCAGGCAGAGACCTATGCAGAGCGGGGCTACGACCCCAACAACGACAGGGTGGGGCTGACCGGCGTGGAGCTAACTTTCGAGGAAGAACTGCGCGGCAGCAAGGGGTACCAATATAGCGAGGTGGACGTAGCCGGGCGTGAGGTCAGAGCAGTGGGATACCCCCAGCCTCCCCTGCTGGGCCACAACCTGATCCTTACTATTGACCTGGACCTGCAGCAGTTTACGGAGGAAGCTCTGCGCCGAGGCATGGAAAAAGCTGAGTCCGCCTTCGGTGAGGTCAGTCGAGTCGAAAGCGGCGTGGCCATCGCCATGAATCCCCAAACTGGCGAGATCCTGAGCTTTGTCTCTCTGCCAAGTTATGACAACAACCTCTTCGCCAGCGGCATTTCCCAGGAGGATTGGGCTCGACTGCTAGAAGATCCCGGCAAGCCTCTGGTCAACCACGCCATCAGCGGCCAATATCCGCCGGGCTCTGCCTTCAAGATCGTCCCCGCTGCCGCTGCCCTGGAGGAGGGTGTTGTCAACAGGAGGACGACCCTGAATTGCCAGGGCATCCTCTGGCTGCCCAACAAGTACTTTCCCGACGATCCCGAGTTAGCCCAACCATTTTACTGCTGGATCTACGAGTATGACCGAACCCACGGGTCACTAAACATCATCCAGGCCATTGCTCAATCCTGCGACATTTTCTTCTACCAGGTTGCAGGAGGCCTCGAAGAATTCCAGGGACTAGGGCTGGAACGACTGAGTGAATATGCCCACGCCTTCGGGCTGGGCCAACCGACGGGCATTGACCTTCCAGGGGAGGCCCGTGGCCTGGTGCCCACCAAAAAGTGGAAACGGCTAAACTATTCCGAGAGCTGGGCTACTGGCGACACTTACAACGTAGCCATCGGCCAGGGCTTCATCCTGGTCACCCCCCTGCAACTCCTGAACGCCACCGCAGCAGCGGTCAACGGGGGGACGCTCTACCGCCCCCAGCTCGTCTACCAGGTGACCGACGCAGATGGCCAGGTGATCCGGCCTTTCACCCCAGAGGTGCTCGGCCAGATTCCCGTTTCGCAGGAAAACCTGGCCCTGGTTCGCGAGGGACTGCGGGCGGCGGTTGAATCGGGCACCGGCCGGGGGGCCAACTTAGAGGGGGTAGCGGTGGCCGGCAAGACAGGCACCGCAGAGTACCCTGGCCCCCCCATTGATGATGAAGGGCATCTGCCCACCCATGCCTGGTTCACAGCCGTCGCCCCCGCCGAGGAGCCAGAGATCGCCCTGGTGGTCTTCGTCGCCGGTGGTGGCGACGGATCGGCCACCGCCGTGCCCATCGCCACTGATATCTTACGCTACTACTTCAACATACCCAAACCGCAGCCCACACCTACCCCGGAATCTGATTCAACGGAGTAAAGCTATCGTGAAATCAAGGCAACGCCAGGAATTCCAAATTCCAAACTCCAACCCTTCGGCCATTAGCAAAGCGGCGATCAGGACAGGCCTCCAAATTCCAATTATCGTGCTGGTCGCCAGTGCTCTCCTGGCGACCTTGCTTATAGCCAGCATACTCTATTCCGATCGGAAGAATAGCCAAGTCGCCGCCCTGCGAGCCGAGATAGAAGCCCTCAAACAGGAGCAAAAGCTCGTCCAACTAAACGTCGCAACCCTCACCGACAAGGTGGATGGTTTGGAAAAAGCGGTATCGTCTCAAATCAGCATGAACGTTACCGCGCTGGGGACGGATATTGAGGCCCTCCGACGAGATCAGACGATCATACGCTCGGAAATTGAGGACCTTGCCAGCGAGATAGAGTCATTGAAGAACGTGAAGCCGGAGGAGATCTCTTTGGCAGAGGTGGAGCTAGATGTGCCACGCTACAAACAAGCTCACAACTTGACTTGCGAGTCATCGGCCGCCTCGATGGTGGCCAACTTCTATAGGATTCCCCTAAGCGAGGAAGCGATCAGCAAAGCGCTGCCGAGAGACGAAAACCCCAACCTGGGCTTCAGAGGCAGGCTGGACGGCGTCCCTGGTGGTTTGACGGACTACGGGGTATACGCCGAGCCCATTAGGGAAGTCCTGGCAGCGAACGGCCTGGAAGTCACTTATGTAGAAGATGGGTTGGATGGAATAAGAAGAGCTCTGGCCAGGAAGCATCCGGTCATAGCCTGGGTAACCTACAGGCTTCGGGTGGAACAGCCAGTGAAAATCAGGCTAAGCACAGGACAAGAAGTGAAGATGATCAATTACGAGCACACGGTGGTTGTGACCGGCTACAACCAAGAGGGCTTCTGGGTAAACGATCCATTTGACGGACGGGAGTATTTTTACAAAAGCGCCGACTTTGCGCGAGCTTTCGGCTACCTGGACAACATGGCCCTCGAAGTAGCTCCAAACAACGGACTATAGGATTCAACGGACATAAACTTCCAACTTTCAATTCCCAACTTTCAAAAGGCGTATTTGGCCCTTGTGTCGGGGGCTGGCCTGGCTTTAGGCGCTTTCGCCAGCCGCTTCCTGGCAGAGAACTTTTACCACACCCTGCCAGGACTCAACTCCCTGCCCCAGACTGCCCTCCTGTCGTCGGCTGTCACTCTGGCCCTCCTCGCTTTCTGGCGTCTCTATTCAGCAGCCTGCGCTCGACGAGGCAAGACGCCGCTGGCCCAGGCTCTCGCCGACGACGCTCTCACCTACACCCCTCTCTTTTTATTACTCCTCTACCTGGCCCAAAGCGAAGTGAACCCCCTCCAGGCCAAAGTGCTGCTGTGGGGCTGTCTTCTCCTGGTCCTCGCCTTCAAAGTCAAGGCCCTACTCAAGAAGGGAATCGTCAGCCAGCGTTGGGTGAACAGAGCGATTCCCGTGAGCCTCTTCGCCCTGACCTTCGTCGTCTATCTGAGTACTCTCTCGCCCACACTAGGCGAGGCCGACAGTTTCGAGTTCCAGGTCGTCTCCTACACCCTGGGGATTGCCCACCCCACCGGCTACCCGCTGTACATTCTTTTGGGAAAGCTCGCTACGCTGTTACCCGTCGGCAACGTCGCCTATCGAGTCAACCTCATCTCCCCCGTCTTCGCCAGCTTAGCCGTTGTCTACCTCTATCTCTGCCTGGTGCATTTGACTCGCCATCCTTCGGCAGGCTCAGGATGCTATCGAGCCGCCAGCCTGTTGGCGGCCCTGACTTTTGCCTTCTCGCGCACCTTCTGGTCGCAGGCGGTGATCGCGGAGGTGTATACCCTCAATGCTTTCTTCGTGGCGCTGGTGCTCTATCTACTCTTGAAACGAATCAGTAAATCAGCAAATCAACAAATCAACGGGACTGCTTTCGTCTACGGCCTCAGCCTGACCAACCACCTCACCATGGCCCTCCTGGCTCCGGGCATAGCCATCTACGCCTTGTTGACTGGGTTTTGGACAAAGACGGGGAAGGCAGTCAGAAACCAGGTTTTTGGAATCCTTGGTAGCCAAAACGTGCGCAAACGCGGGCACTCTCACCCCCCCGGGAATCACAATGGAGAGGAAAAACCTGGTTTCTCTTTCACCAACCTGAAAAAAATGCTGGCCGCTGCTGGCCTCTTCTTGCTGGGCCTATCGGTCTACCTCTACATCCCCCTGCGCTGGCCAGCCCTCCACGGCCGCCCCATGGCTCTGGGCGAGTTTGCCAACCTGGTGCTGGGCAGCCGTTTCCGCGGCGCGCTCCACTGGGACGCCTGGCTCAAAGACCCGGAGCGCTACCTCATCCTTGGCCGCCTGATGCTGGAGCAGTACGGTTGGGTCGGGCTGATCTTGGGGCTGCTGGGTCTGGTCTGGCTGTTGGCAAAAAGACGAAGGGAAGCCATTCTTTTGCTGGTTGCTTATGTCGCCTACTTTACCTACGGCCTCAACTACTACGTGCCCGACATCTCAGCCTTCATCATCCCCGCCCACCTGATCTTCGCCATCTGGATCGGAGCAGGGCTCCACGCATTGTGGCAGGCAGCAAGCAACTGGATATTGGATATTGGATATTGGATATTGGACCCGTTACTCATCACTTGTTTCTCGTTACTCGTTACCCTCCCCCTCCTCTGGACCAACCTCCCCCAGGTAGACATGAGCCAGCACGGCTGGGAGGCCTACCGCTGGGGTCAAAATGTCCTGGGGCTGGACTTGCCTCCCGAAGCCGCCATCTTGGCCGACAGCGAGAAGATAGCGCCGCTTTACTACCTTCAGCGCGTGGAGGGAATGCGGCCCGATCTCGACATCATCGTCATGGGCGACGAGGCGGGCTATCGCCAGCAATTGGAGACCCGGCTGGCTCAAGGTCAGCCGGTCTACCTGGCCCGCTATCTGCCGGGCCTGGAAGGGCGATTCCACCTGCGCTCTCTGGGTCCCCTGGTGGAGGTGGGCACGACACCTCTCACCCAGCCGCCGCCCATCGAACAATCCCTATCAACTGACTTCAGCCAGAACATCCGCCTCTTGGGCTACGCTGCTTCGCTAAATGCCGATTCTCTGACCATCGAGCCACCGGGTCATCTGCGCCTGACCCTGTTCTGGCAAGCTCTGAACAAAGTAGACACCAACTATCACTTTCGCCTGCGCCTGGTGGGCGAGAGCGGCCACGTCTGGCTGGAGGAAGAGGGGCGGCATCCCGTAAATGGCTACTATCCAACTGTCGCCTGGCGCGCTGGGGAGATCGTTCCCGACTTCCACGAGCTGGCTATCAGCAAGGCCCTACCCCCTGGCGCGTACGAACTGGAAGTGGGCTTTTTCCCACCTTTCAGCCAGGAAAGCATCGCTACCGCCCAGATAGGCCGCGTGCATGTCCTGGAGGTAAAAGGCTGGCAATCTCCGGGGGAAGGCAACCGCAGGTTGCACGCCATCCCCTACCCCCTGCGGGCTAGCTTCGCCCCTTCGACAGGCTCAGGGCTCCGTGGTGAGCTGATTCTGCTGGGCTACGATCGGCCCAGCTTTGTCCGCCCCAACGGGCAAGCAACTCTGACCCTCTACTGGCAGAGGCTGCGCGAAGGCCAGGTTGACTACAACATCGCCCTGCAACTGGTTGACGAAGGCAGGAAGGTGCTCTGGCAAGAGAACCTCCCTCCCCTCTTCGGCGAGCACCCCGCTTCGCGCTGGGGGGTGGGCCAGATTGTCCAGACCAGCCACGAGCTGACCATGCCTTCGACTACTGGTAAGGTCGGTTTGCTGGTGGGGCTCAGCCTTCCCGATTCCGGCGAGATGCTGGCGATGAGGAGGCACTGGCTGGCTCCCCTGAGCGAGTGGTGCCCCCTGCGGCCCATCCAGGTGCGCAGCACCCCGCTAACCGGCGGCCCGGTCATCAACTTCGACAACCGGATCCTGCTTCTAGGATACGACCTCGACCCTTCGACAGGCTCAGGACACCGCCGACAGCAGCTTCGCCCCGGAGAGACCCTGGAACTCTCCCTCACCTGGCAGGGCTTGCAGAGGATGGACCAGGACTACACCGTTTTCGTCCACATCCTGGATGAAGGGCAACGCATCTGGGGGCAGGAGGACATAGGACCTGTCCACGGCACCTATCCCACCAGCCAGTGGAAGGAGGGCGAGATCATCGAAGACATCCACTCAGTGCAGTTGTCCTACGAAGCACCTCCAGGCGAATACCAGATCGAGGTGGGGCTCTATCTCCTCTCCACCATGGCCCGCCTGCCAGTCCTGGACGAGGGGATGAAGGCGATTGACGATAAGATGATCATTGAGGGGATAGTGGTATCACCTTAACTTTCTTAAGGAGGAAGCAAAGATGGACTTCGAGCTCACCGAAGAACAGCAGATGATCCGCAAGATGGTGCGGGATTTCGCCGAAAAGGAGATCATGCCCATCGCTCAGGAGACGGACGAAAAGGGGGAGTTCCCCTGGCAGACCATCCGCAAGATGGGCCCTCTGGGCTTGTTGGGCCTTCCCATCCCCGAGGAATATGGCGGGGCCGGAGCCGACAACGTCAGCTTCGCCATCGCCATGGAGGAGATCGCCCGGGCGTGTGGCTCCACCGCCATGACATTAGATGCCCACACGTCTTTGGTCTGCGAGCCCATCTACTTCTTCGGCACGGAGGAGCAGAAACGGAAGTATCTCGTCCCTTTGGCCAGGGGCGAGAAGCTGGGCGCTTTCGGCCTGACAGAGCCGGAAGCAGGCTCCGACGCAGGAGCGACCAAGACGCGGGCCGTGCTGGATGGCAACGAGTGGGTCATCAACGGCCAGAAGATGTTCATCACCAACGGGTCCATAGCCGAAGTGGCGATAGTAACCGCCGTGACCGACCCAGAAAAAGGCACGCGAGGCATCAGCAGCTTCATCGTGGAGAAGGGCACGCCGGGCTTTCGTCCTGGGCGCGAAGAGGAGAAGATGGGTATCAGGGGCTCAGTCACCTCCGCGCTCTTCTTCGAGGATTGCCACGTTCCCAAAGCCAACCTCCTGGGCCAAGAGGGGGAGGGCTTCAAGCAGTTCCTGGTCACTCTCGATGGGGGGCGCATCGCCATCGCAGCCATGGCGTTGGGATTGGCCCAGGGTGCCTTCGAGAAGGCCGTTGCTTACTCCAAGGAGCGGGTGCAGTTCGGTCAGCCCATCGCCAACTTCCAGGCCATCCAGTGGATGATCGCCGAGATGGCCACTGAGATTGACGCCGCCCGACTCCTGACCTACCGGGCCGCCTGGCTCAAGGACAAAGCCGTTTCCACTTCCAAGGGCGTACGCTTCACCAAAGAGGCAGCTATGGCCAAGATGTACGCTTCCGAAGCAGCGGAGCGAGCCTGCTACAAGGCTATTCAGATCCACGGCGGCTATGGGTACATGAGGGAGTACGACGTCGAGCGCATGTACCGTGATCAGCGGCTGTGCACCATCGGCGAGGGGACGAGCGAGATCCAGCGGCTGGTCATCGCCCGGCAGGTGCTGAGGGCCTAGCCACTGGCACGGTTTACAACTTGAGGCAAGAGGTGTATAATTGTGGACAGAGTTAGCAAGGGAGGATTCTCATGCCAAACTTACACCCTCTCGTCCAACTAGCCAAAGACACCATCGAAAACTATGTGCACCACGGTAAGACCATCCAGCCGCCAGAAGAGTTAGCGCCAGAGATGGAGAAGCAGGCCGGCGCCTTCGTCTCCATCCACAAGTACGGGATACTGCGGGGCTGCATCGGCACTATCGAGCCGACTCAGGCCAACGTGGCCCAGGAAGTGATCCAGAACGCCATCTCCGCTGCCACCCGCGATCCCCGCTTCCCGCCCATCGGGCCAGAGGAGCTGGCCGACCTAGACATCAAAGTGGATGTCCTCGGCGAGCCCGAGCCGGTGGGGGGGCTGGAGGAGCTGGACCCCAGGCGCTACGGCGTCATCGTGAAGAGCGCCAGGGATCGGCGAAGGGGACTCCTCCTGCCGGACCTGGAGGGGGTGGATACGGTGGAGTACCAGGTGGACGTCGCCCGCCGCAAGGCCGGCATCAGGCCCGACGAAGCGATTGAGCTCTACCGCTTCGAGGTGGTGAGATACGCCTGAGTTTCAACCCTGCGAAGACCCGTCATAAAAAGCAACACCCCACGCTTTCAGCGTGGGGTGTTTTGTTGTACGCAAACGACAACTCAACTACCGTCGCCTCGGTACTCATGCCCCCCTATCCCCCCTTTGAGCAACTCGATCCCGTGGGGGATGGCCGGCAAGATAGCCTCCAGGTCCTCCCGCACCGCCTTGGGGCTGCCTGGCAGGTTGATGATAAGGGTATGGCCTCGGATGCCGGCTACGGCGCGAGAGAGAATGGCGTGGGGCGTGATCTCAAAGCCCTTGGCCCGCATAGTCTCAGCCAATCCAGGCGCTTCCCGCTCGATAACCTCCCTCGTGGCCTCAGGCGTAACATCCCGCGGCGCAAAGCCGGTCCCGCCGGTGGTTAGGATCAGGTCGAGGCCTACTTCGTCGGCCCACTCTATCAGCATGTCTTTGATGATGTCAACTTCATCGGGCACCACCGCCTCTAGTTCCACTTTGGCCCCCAGGTGCTCGACGGCCATCTCGCGGAGGAGGGGTCCGCTCACATCCTCCCGCTCCCCACGATAGCTTCTATCACTAACGGTTAATATACCTACGGTGATCATAGAAACCTCCTGATCAGAAACTAGCAACGAACCACAATCCCAAAGCCGTTATCCCCAACAAAGCCGCCGAGGGCAACAGCAGCCGATACAATGGCGCCCAATCGGCGTGGAAGTAATCCCGCGTCAGGGCCAGGCAGAGGTGCATCGGTGAGAGGAGTACGCCGGCGAAGCCAGCAGCGAAGGCCAGCACCGCATAGTTGAGATAGACTTCGCTACCAGAAATGAAAGGGAGCAACAACGGGAAACTGATCCCCACCATTGAGGACACGAAGCCTGTCAACAACCCTATGCCAAAAGGTATGGCCACAACGACCACCACCGGCGCGACTCCCCAGGCCATAAGGGGCGTTGAGAGCGAGTCAGCCGCACCACTGACCTCCACCATTCGCTTGAAGATCATGATGCTGAACACGAGCAGGGCCATGCTGGGGGAGAGACTCTGCCGCAGCACCTTACCCATAGAGCGGGGCCCAACCCGATTGACGACCGCTACCAGGGTGATGGCCACCACCAGGCTCAGCGCCAACTCTAATTCGAACCCGAGGCTTAGGATGATCACCAACGCGATAGGCCAGACGCTAGAGGCCATCACTTGGAGGCTATGCCATCGTCCCGCCTCCCCAACCGCATTCGCGCCCTCTCCCGTCCAGGCGATCTGACGCAGGCCCACCAGAACACCGGCCACGATCGCGCTCAGGGTTAGGGGTATCTGAGCCAGCATCAACCGGGAGAATGGGATGTCCATTATCACGGCAGCCAGTATCGGGGCTGGGTACAACGGAAAGATATACTCCCAAACATGACGGAACCAGTAGTTGAGATAGGTTTTCCGCTCCGGGCTGAGCTCCAGCTCGGTGCCGATCTCCTGGATCATGGGGGCCGAGAGCATAGCCCCGCCCGGCATGGGCAGCAATCCAATGAGAGCGGGAATGCTGGCCAGCACAAGCCGACGGTCGGCGACGAGTTCCTGCAGCGAACTGACCAACCCCTGCATGCTTCCCACCTCCGTCAGCAACTCGCCCAGGGTGGTGATGAGCAAGACTGCCGCCACCAGGCGGAGGGTCTTGAGATCGAGTGCTGCGGCCAACCCTTGCTCCAGTACTTCGGGTACGGGAAGGCCAAAGAGCAGCCCGAGCAAGGCTGAGCCTATCAGCAACACATACCCCAAGTTCCAATGACGGCTGAACAGCAGGATGATGAGTCCGAAGACGATTAACAGTTTCAGCATCTACAACAGATGTACTGTGGACAAAAGAATAGGGTGACCACAACGAATGGAAACTGATAATCGGATGCAAGAAGTCCGCATCCGATTATCAGTTATTTATCCGCTGCCTCACATCCTCAAGTAGGAGTCAGCGAAGATGACCTTGTTGTTCAAGATTTGAAGCGTCTTGTAAATCGCCGCCTGTTCGGGATCCCCCATGTCCGCCAGGGATGGGTCCAGTTCCTCCATGGCTGCGGTGGCGTCGTAGAGGTTGACCAGTAGCTGGCCCACCGCGGTGCTGGTGTCCCGCTCCTCGACCATGCGGATCACCTCGTTCTGGGCCTCGTCCAGGGGATCGGCGATGGCCGAGTCGAGCCCGGCGGCCAGGAGCATCACCAAAAAGGTCCGGTTGATCAGGCTGCGGTTCTCGTGCGGCACGCTGTTGGACACGTTGGACAGGCCCACCACGGTCATGGGGGGCGGATCGCTGAGGATCTTGAACATGCGAATCGCGTTGAGGTTTTCCGGAGCATGATCTTGCATCCCCTTGACCGTCATCACCAGCGGATCGAGGTAGACGTTCTCCATGGGGATTCCCAGCTCCATGGCCTTGGGCAAAATGACCTCCATGGCCAACTGCACCCGGCCGTCGGCCGTAGCGGGGATGCTCTTCACCATGGTGAGGGCGATGATCTTGGAGCCGTACTCTGCCGCCAGAGGCATGGTCGCCTCCAACCGATCAGGATCGGCCGAAGTGGAGTTGATCAGGGCCTCGATGCCCAACTCCTGGCAGCGCTTCAGGCCAGCTTCGATGGCCGCCGCGTTAGTGGTATCAAGGGACAGGGCCGCGTCTGGAGCCACCTCGTGGATGGCCTCGACCAGCCAGGGCATGACCTCGTGCCCATCCTTCTTACGCCGTCCGATGTTGAGGTCTACCATCTGAGCTCCTCGCTCGACCTGCATCTTGGCCATTTCCTGGAGAGGCTTGGCATCCCTCTCACCTACGGCCTTCTTAACCACGTTGGATATGATCTGGATGTTCTCGCCAATGATATACACCTTGTACCCTCCTCTTTGTAATCTATCGTAAGTTGGATGTTGGAAGTTGGATTGTTAGACCTTCCAATCTCCAACCTCTAATCTCCGAAGCGAGCTCTTCCGCCGCGAGCTCTTCCGCCGCGAGCCCTTCCGCCGCGAGCCCTTCCGCCCTCCAGCAGCCTGACCACCGAGGGGAAACTGGCCAGGTCGGTATGGGGCAGGAATAGGGCCTTGATGAACTCGTCCATGAAGGTGTTGTCGGCCGATAGCTCCACGTAGGTCATCCTGCTGGCGATGTCCATCACCTCCTGGCGCATGTCGGGGCACAGGAGAGCCGTGTAGGCCCCCAGGGCCGAGGTGTTGCCCAGATACTTGAAGCGTTCCCAGGGCATGTCGGGCAGCAGTCCAATCTGGATGGCCTTCTCCACGTTGATGTATTGGCCAAAGGCGCCGCCGATGAGCACCTGCTCCACCTCGGCCAACTCCAGCCCCACGCTGCGGGTCAACACCGAGAAACCAGCGTAAATAGCCGCCTTAGCCCGGATCAGGTTGGCGATGTCCACCTCGGTTATCACCACGTCCCCTCGCCCCCCCTCTTTCCCCCCAAAAGCTGGGGGGGGTGAAGGGGGGGCATCGGCCCAGGCGACCACGTACTCAGGGCCGTGCTCGCCGATGCGCACCCTCGGTGTGTCCAGGCTCTGATTGATCTTGCCGCCCTTGTCAACGACCCCGGTGATGAACATCTCCGCCAGCAGCGAGATCATTCCTGAGCCGCAGATACCTCGCGGAGGCACATCGCCAATGACCCGGATGGTAGGTTCGTAGGTTTGGGTGTTAATCCAGACCTCTTCGATGGCTCCGATGGTGGCCCTCATACCTGATTGCACTCCTGAGCCCTCGAAGGCCGGCCCAGCCGAGCAAGCACAGGACAGCAGCCAATCGAAGTTGCCTAGCACGATCTCGCCATTGGTGCCCACATCAATGAACAGAGTCAACTCCTCCGTCTGATACATGCGAGAGCTGAGGACGCCGGCTGTGATGTCAGCTCCCACGTAAGCGCCCACGCCGGGCAGGCAGTCTACCGTGGCTTCGGGATTGATGTGCAGGCCCAGCTCGCGCGCCTTGACAGGCAGGGGGTGAGTGACGGTGGGCACATAGGGTTCAAGGCGAATGGACTCCGGCCAGAGGCCCAGGAAGAGGTGGATCATGGTGGTGTTGCCAGCCACGGTCATCTTGTCAATCTCCGCCGCGTCTATCCCGTTGCGCTCAACCAACTCGACGATGCGCCCGTTTATCGTCTGCACCACCAGTCGCTGCAAGTGATCCAGCCCCCCTTCCTGCTTGGTGGCGTAGATGATGCGGGAGATGACGTCCTCGCCGCAGGAGATCTGGCCGTTGTATTCCGCGGCCGTGTCCACCACCTCGCTGGTCAACAGGTCCACCAGGTAGACCACGTTGGAGGTAGTGCCGATGTCCACGGCCACGCCCCAGGAGTTCGCTGTGCGATCGCCGGGCCGCAAGTCAATGAGTCGAGGAGGCCCATCGGGGGAGGCCCAGGTGCCCATATCCAGCACCGCGGTCACCCGCCAGTCAGCATCCCGCAGGATGCAGGCCAGCTTCTTGATCACGGGCAGGTCGGCCACCAATCCTCTGATGCCATGCTGACGGGCCAGTTCTCTCTTGAGACGCTCGAAGTCGGTGGTGTTATCAGCCAGGCTGGGCGGCTCGATCTCCAGGAAGAAGGAGCGGATGGGATTCTTCCGCCAGTCACATTCCACCGGCAGGGTGACGACCTTCTTGGCCTCCTTCTCGCTGGGCAGCTTCCGAATGATCGCCTCCTGGGGCGGTATGAAAACGGTCAGATCGCTTTGAATGACGGTCTGGCAGGCCAGAGCATAGCCCTGCTCCAGCTCCGTTTGGGAGAGGCGGCTGATAGAGCGGCGCTTGACCTGTCCTTCCTCGACCACCACCTTGCAGCGTCCACAGCGCCCCTGGCCGCCGCAGGGCAGGTTAAGCTCCAGCCCGGCCTGCTCAATAGCATCGGACAGCAGCACACCGGTCTCGACTTCTATTCGATTACCCGAAGGCTTTAGGATTATCTGATACGTGTCTTTCGATTTGTCCATCGCGTTAAATGATACTATTGAGAAGGCGAAAAGTCAAGGCCCACTTCAAAGGTATAATCGCCCAGAGGCGTGCCGGGTGAGACGAGAATTCGGTCCACGAAGTTAGCCCTTCGGCTAGGCCAGGTGGAGCCTACGCCCCGTCCTGATTATCAGGCTCACCACGGGATCAATGAATCCGCCTTTCCTTACCGCGACGTAGGCAGACAGAGCGCCGAGCAGCGCCCCGGCGATGACATCCGTGGGATAATGAACGCCGCAGTAGATGCGGGACAGGCCGAACAACGTGGCCAGCACAAGGAGCAAAGCCCCTAGCCGGCGATTGTATAGCCAAATGGCGGCAGCCACGGAAAACCCAACAACAGCGGCATTGCTGGGAAAGGATGAATCCGTGGGGCGATAGAAGAGCAGAGTGACTTCGTGGCTGTCGAAGGGGCGCGGGCGAAAGTAGATCAGATTGCACAGTTTCAAGACGATGTTGGCGATAAATAGGGCTACGATGGCTCGGAGTATGGCCCTCTGATTTCGTTCCCTTTGGTCTCGATCCTGGCCTTCGAACCAGAAGATGACCAGGATCAAAGACATCATCGTAGTCAGAAAATACTCGTTGACCAACACGCGCACCAGGCCATCCAGAAGAGCATTATGGCCAGCCAGGTTATTGATCAACTGAAACAACTGAAGATCGAAAGACATGTTACAAATTCTCTTTGAACCAACGGGCTACCAGGGCGGATGTTGCCGGACCACGAGGCAGGCCGAGGTGTCCCTCTCCGGGCAGTGATTTCAGACTGCCTGGTGCCACTTCCTCACCGACGGTTACGCGGGCCATCTTGATGGAGGTTATGTCATCCTGGTCGCCATAAATCAGAAGCCACGGACGGTCACCTAATTTACTGATCGAATCCAGCGGAGCCAACTCAGCCACCAGTTCTCCTCGCTTCCGGAAACTGGCCCAACGGAGGGCCTCCAGGTAGGACATTTCCCTCAGGATGCTCAGCCCCGGCCTGGTATTGGCCTGGTGCAAGAAAGGAGACATAGCCAACACGGCCACGATCTGTTGGTCGGTCCTAGCAGACCGGATGGCCAGATCGCCACCCAGGTCAATTCCCAGCACGCCGATGCGCTCAGGGTCGACCTCATCCCGCCGCGTCAGATAGGCCACCGCGCTGGGCAGCAGGCCCAGCATCGCGGGGTAACGAATCTCTTTTTCAGGGCCCCAATCTATGGCCAGGACGATGAAGCCTGCCTCAACCAGATCGGCCACTATGGGATGCGAAGAGAGGGTTCCTTCAGAAGGGGTGGGCAAGGCGCAGATGGCTGCCCTGGGCTCGCCTTTAAGCGGAGCGGCGTCTTCTGGCAGGTAGAGAGTTCCCTTCAACTGCTGCCAGGAGACAGCTTCATGACGAAAGCGAGCATCGGCCTTCAACTCGAGCCTGTCTTGACGTTGGATACTATGGAGAATAGAGGAGACGAGCAGAGTGAAGGCCAGGGCGCAGATACCGGCCATCCCAAAAAGGAATGCTAGCTCGGCTCCGGCCAGGCCGGGGACGAAGACTTCTTCCCATGTGTCAACGAAGAACCAAACGAAGGCCGCCACGATGAGGACGACGGCCAGCAGGTAACCCCTGTAAGCGAAGCGGCCCCCGTTAGCGAAGCGGCGTTTCCTGGCACTTCCCACCAAAGTAAGGCCAGCTAGCCTGTGGCGGGCCGCAACGAATTGCAAAACCCCCACGATGGTGACGAAAGCCAAGAGGAAGTAATTTATGGCCAGGTGGGGGGATATGAAATCCAGCACGCAGTGTACTCCTTGAGGCAACGGATAAGCGGATGTGGGCTTCTTACATCCGCTTATCGTTCGACTGAGCTCACGCCGAAGTCTGCTGCCTATCCGTTGCTCCTGACTATCCGACCGCCTAATTCTGCCAAAGTTTCAGATAAGCCGGGAGATCAACGGCTTCGCGGGGGCCGACCAGCACTTCCCAGCCGGACAACTCATCCTCCAACTCGCCGGAGATGACGGCCACGAAACCGGGGATAACAATCTTGCGGTGAGCGATCTTATCCCCCACGTTGAACTGCTTGACCATCTTGACTATGACCTCGGCGTCGAAGTTGCCCGCTGCCCAGGCAGTGAGCACGCTCATACCCTCCGCATCACAGACCAACAGCCAGGCAGGCACCCCTGAACCCTCCACTTCACCCGCCACGCTGAAGTAGGTCAGGGAGAAGTTGGTGGTGGTCAGGAGAGGTGAATCTGCCGTCGGCTCGCCAAATTCGTAGATTCCCGGTTCCATCTGGATGGGCTTCTGGGGATCGGTGTAGATATTCAGACGCAGGGTCAGCAGGGAGTACATGGTGGCTGGATCGAAGTGGTCGAGGACGATGAAACCGCCGTACTTGGCGACGTGCTGGGCAGCGAGGGCTACCTCCTCGGCTTCCGATGCGGCCCCCTCGCCGGGGAAGGTGATGATGGGATAGCCCAGCAGCCGGAAGTTCTTCTTCAATGCCAGGCGGCGAAGCTGGGTCAGACTGACCAAAGTGTCCACAGGTCCCCTTGTTCCAGGATCAAGGACGATGTCCTCCACGCCCGCGTTCTTCACCTGCTCGACCAGATTAGCCAAAGCGGTGAGATCGCCCTCCCCACGCACCGCCAGGGGCAGCTTGTGTTTCTTAGCCAATTCGGCCATGGCCTGCCAGTTGTCCCCGTCGGCAGCGTAGAGCAAAGGGACATCCCCCTCAAGTTTGGCCACAGCCGCTTCCAGGGCCGCAGGGTCTTTGGAGATGAGGATCAGGGGCAAATCCGCTATAGCCCTCAAGACCCCGACGCGCTCGGCGAACAGCGCGGGGTCTCCGGAGGCGTTCTCCACGGCGAAGCCGCTGACGCTCAACTCCATCCCCACCCGCTCCACGGAGTAGCTGGCCGCCTGGGTGACGACCTCCTCGAACTCCTCCAGCGGTTGGGTGTCCTTAACCCGCACCAGCAGCCCCGGCTCGTGGTAGAAAGTCTTCTCGTGGCGGAACATCACCGTCTCGTTCCCCGCCTCGATCTTCCTACCGTCGCTGGAGATAGTGATCAGGCGAATGGGTGGGGCTGCTGCGGCGGCCAGGGACTCTCTCGCCTCGTCAGATACGTAGGGGCAGGCCGCAAGCTCGACCTGTTTGGCTGCCAACTTCATGGCGAAAGCCAGGCAGGTGGGAAAACCACACTCCTTACAGTTGGTTTTAGGCAGCAGTTTATAGATTGCAAGACCGCTTAATGCCATTTTATTATCGTCTCCTTGTCAAGATATGTCTTTGGATTAACGTCTACCTCGAAGTGGGTTTCGGGCATCTGATCCCAGTATACGCCCAAATCATGGGTGTCGAAGAACTCTACGAGCTCATCAAGCGACCCGAATTGAAGCAGGTTCTTGGACTTATTCTCTGCGATCCTCATACCTCTAGCAGCATAGTCAAGACAGGCGAGGATATCGTCCCGTTCAAATGAAGGATAGTCCGCGAGCAGCTTCTTAATTGTGTCGCCATTGGCCAGCATGCCAACAATCTGGTGGACGGGGATACGGGTACCTACGATACGAGCTTGCCCGTGACAAACTTTCGGATCAATTGAGATACGTTCGTACATGACAACACCTCTAACTGCTCGCCGAAGCGATAGCCATCAACTTCTCAATGAAACCCTTGACGATCTCCACTGTCTCAGGATGGCGAATGGCAACGATATCGGCGCCGGTTTGGAGGAGAGTGGTGGCCGTCATTGCCTCCCAGGTGATCCCTCGCTTGGCCCAGTCGCCCCATGTTTCCGGCACGCCCTCGCCTACCTTTGATTCCTTCTGCCTCCAAGATTCCTCGCCTACGAAGCAAATCATTGGCTGCTGAGTCATCTTGTCGCCTTGGAGCGCGGCCAGCCGCAGGCGTTCCATCACCGAGTAGGTGTACTCCAGGCCATAGCCCAGCGCGCCCGCGGTGGGGTCCATCAACACCCGGTCCAAGGGCAGCGCCATGTCGCTGATCAGGATGTTGAGCTGCTTAGCCAAGTTGACGTCAATCGGCGAACTGGAGGTCACGAGTTGGTTGTGAGCCATCGCGGCCGCGACGATGGTGCGGTAGTTCTTGTCCTCGCACAGGCCCATCGCTATTCGCTCTCCCTTGGCCGCCTCAGCCACCGCCACCAAAAGCTCGTTGTCCAACTCAGCCTGGCCGGGCCCGCGCACGATCAAGGGAAGTCCCGTCGCCGCCAACACTTTTTTGACTGTGGCAGCAGCTTCCTCGGGAGTAGTCTCGTGGCCCTCGTTATCAGCGCCCCTCAGCTTCAGCATGATGATGTCGGCGCCATATCCCTCGGCTTTCTCGGCCCAGGCGGCTGGATCATTGAGCGCGTCGCCCCAGGCCTCCTTGAGAAGGGGCGACCAGTCTTCGGGATAATAGTCCTGGATTTCGATGGCGATGACGGGCGGGTGCGGCATTTCGCCTTCGAAGTGCAGGAAAGGCAGAGTGGTCTCACCGCCAACGGTGACCGTCTTGGCCCTTGTCCCTCCTTGCTCGGCGGTAGCACCCAGGGTGACCTCCCGCACTGAGCCCGTCCATTTCTCTGTAGGTATCTCTACTGTGACAGACATCTTTGTCGTTTCCTCCTCGATTGGATATTGGGTATTGGAGATTGGATTGTCAGATCTCCCAATATCCAATCTCCAGTCTCTAGTCTCTAAAACAGTGGTGGCATGGTCAGGGCTGGATGTTCCTTCTCCTCCAGGAAGGGGAGGAGCTCCTCCACGGTGGTGGCCACTCGCTCGTCGGCTATCTTGTCTACCAGGTCAGGATCACCCTCTCGCTCAGCAGCGGCCTTCATCTCCTCGGCCATACTGTCCTTGAGGAAGCTGGACATCCAGACGATCCGCTTGAGTCCCCCATCGGCGCGGATGAACTTGTTGCTGAGGATGAAGAACTTTCCAACGCCCATCACTCCGGGCGTCTGGATGCCGCCCCCGGCCATGCCGGCCAGAGTGGAGAAGGTCATCCCCGCCGGAGTCATGCTGGTATCCTCGCGGCTGACGACCATGAAGCCGTTGGCCTCGGGGACGATCATCATGATGCACTCGAAGCAGCCACAAGCCGTCATCGGGTTCTCCATGATGGAATACATGGCCAGCTCTTGCACCGACCCGTGAGAACCTGACTTTGCATACTCGTTGATTCCTTCGAAATAGCCCTTGTCAGGATCTATAGGCCTGCCTTTTAGAATGGGCTGGTTTGGCCCGGTGGGGTTGATTCGATAAGAAGCCTTGCAGTCCAGCCAGTTATACGCGCCGCAGAGTCCCAGTCGCTCCGGGCTAACCACGCAGACGTGGTCCGGAGCAAAGGACTGGCAAAGCGTGCAGCTATAAAACGTATCCACTGACTCGTCAGTCATCTCGGCCAGGCGCTTGTTGCGGAAGTCGTAGGCCGCGCGAGCCTTTTCCAGCCACTCAGCATACAGCTCAGGATCGGTGACGATGGTGACCTGCACCTTGTCCACGATGGCTCCGAAATCGGACTGGAAACGGGCGTGGAGGATTTCGCCGAAGTGTTCCAGGTTGAACCCTTTCTCAGCGGCGGCCTTGCTGAGGCGGATCCAGGTGATGTCGCGCTGTCCGATGTGCTGGATGCCCGACGCGCCGTTGATGAAGTAGTGAACCTGTCGCTCCAGCACCGGCTCGAAGTCATCCTGCATCTTCCTCCCGGCCACCTCGATGATGATCCCCAGGTCCATGTAGCCACCCATTTCGATATCTTCGAGGCCGGGGCCGATGACCTCGATCTTGCCGTCCTCCACCTCGTCCATGGGACACATCGTCAGGTACTCGAAGGCGCGGGAGTACTTGCCGCCGAACTCGATCCTCATGTCTGCCCGGCGCACCCTCTCCCCCTCGAAGGCGCTGCCGTAGGGCACGGGGATGGGCACCTCGGTGATCTTCACCTTGACGCCGCGCACCTCCATGCAACGCTGCACCAGCCGCTTGGCTTTCTCGGCATCCGTATCCCCCTCGATCTCGTCGAAGGGCATGGAGATGACGTGTTCGTACTGGGTTACACCAGTAGGCAGTATCTCAGGAATGACGGTGTCGGCGATGACGGGGAAGCCATAGTTGATGGCGCCCGCGGCAGCGGCGTACTTCAGATCATCCACCTCGCCCAAAGCCAGGGCGAAGGCGAAAACGCGATACTTGTTGTAGAGCAATATCCCGCGTGGCTGGCCGCCTTTCATGCCCCCGAAAGTCAGCGCCGAACGAGTGGCGAAGCCCAGGGCATAGATGGCAGATATGGTATCAGTCCCAAAGGGGACGATGTAGGTATCGTAGCCCATCTCCACCCCTTCCTCCGCAAGCTGGTGGATGATGCTCCGCCCGTTGACGTTGCCGGAGAGGAAGATGAGGATATTGCGCTGCTGGAGTTCCCGCACGATGCTGACCGCAGCCTCATTAGTGCGGGCCGCGCCGATGATGGCAGCGAAGCCCGGCATCCGGCCATCCACCAACTGGATACCCCACGAGCGCAACTGGATATCGTCAATGGGGCCATTGAGGTGACCGTCACCCTGGAAATCTGGGTAGGCGGTGCCCCCAGCCAGTTGGAATCCGGGGAAGCGCTCCGGCTGCTCCCCGTTAACGAAACGAACGCCCTCAATGGCCTCCGCGGCCAGGAGGGTCGCCATCCCGCTATCCAGTGTCTCGCCCAGGTAGGGCACCCACAGATTCTCGGCCGGCACCGGATGGAGAAACTTCTTGGCCTGATCCAGCACTGGCACCAGATCGCCCAAGGTGGCCACTTCGCACCCCAGCATCCCGTACGCTACCGGCAGGAAATAGGCAGTGTTGGGGAACGCCACGGGCGTGTCGGCTCCCTTCTCGGCGATGGCTTTTTGGAGCAGCGCGTCCGCCTCGGCCACGAGAGCGTTGGCGCCTCGGATTGCACGTGTTGCGATATATCGAGACATGTTTCCTAACCTCCTACCTCTACGGGCAGCCCGTAGACGGCCTCGATCCGCTCTACCAACGGGAGCTGCAGCAGTTCCAGCATGCGCCAGTCACCGCTCTTGCCCCACCTGGTGGGATCGTACTCGGCCAGTCCCAGGGCGGCCCGTTTCTTGTCAATGTGTTCCAGTGAGAGGCGCACGATCTCGCGCCAGTCCGGCACAAACTCCAGCTTGCCCCCCACCTTCTCTTCCCATACCTCGCTGATGATGCGAGTGACCTCCTCGCTGGCCCCCACCGGCGACCCAACGCCGAACAGCACGTAGGCTCCGCTGGCCACACAGTAGGTGCCAATGGCGAGGGCCTTCTCACACATCCACTCCGGACAGATGCCCACCGCTGGCAGATCGTCTATGTCCTCACCCAGCCCTCCCTCGGTCGCCATTTGGGTCAGCAGCGTGAGGATGCGGGTGTTGTCCACGCAGGATCCCAGATGCACCACCGGCGGGATACCGATGGTCTCGCAGATCTCGCGCAACCCAGCACCTGCGCTCTCCATCATCTCTGGCGCGAGATAGCCGTGCTTGCCAGCGGCGTGAGCCGCGCAGCCAGTCACCACCACCAGCACGTCGTTGGCGATCAACTCGCGGATGACGTTGACGATGCCCTCGTCCTGCGTCACGCGAGCGTTGTTACAACCCACCACGGCTGCTGCGCCACGAATGCGCCCGGCTACGACGGCATCATTCAGTGGCCGGAAAGAACCACGAAGCAAGCCACCCTGCATGTAGTTGAGGTACTCGTGGGAGAAGCCAGCGACAATGCCCGTCTTGTGTTTTGGTATGTGGGTCTTCCCCCGGTTGGGGTAGTTATCTATCGCCCGCCGCACGATTTCCTTGGCCGCATCCAGCGCGCGGTGCTCCTCGAACTCCATGTGCACCGCGCCGGGAATCTTGGCCTTGCGCGAGGTGGTGATCAACTCGGTGTGGAAGTCCTGAGTCAGTTCCCCCAGGGACTGCATGATGCACTGCACGTCCACGATCATCGCCTCGACTGCGCCAGTGAGGATAGCCAGCTCCTGGTGCAGGAAGTTGCCAGCCGGGGGGATGCCGTGGCGCATCAGGATTTCATTGGAAGTACAGCAGATGCCCGCCAGGTTGATCCCCTTGGCTCCTTTGCTCTTGGCATACTCGATCAGCTCCGGGTCTTGAGACGCCACCACGATCATATCCGACAGAGTCGGCTCGTGGCCATGTACCAAAACATTAACTTCATCATCCTTGAGCACACCCAGGTTGGCCATTGACTGCAATGGCGTAGGGGTGCCGAAGATGATGTCGCTGATATCAGTCGCCAGCATTGACCCGCCCCAGCCATCCGCCAGGGAAGTACGCAGCGCCTGATCCAGGATGTGCTCCGCCTCCAGGTCCACTCCCTCGTGAGTGCGGTGCAGCGTCTCCACCACCTCCCGATCCACGCCCCGTGGCATAATCCCCAAATCGCGCCAGCGCTGCTGACGTTTCTTGGTGGCCCGCGACACATAGACCATCTCGCCACGCTGCTGGCCGAACTGGTCTAGCGCCTTCTGTCCCACATCCAGCGCGATCTCGTTGACCGATCGGCCCGCGGTGGAAATCCCCATGTGGCCAGCTACCTCGTGCAGCTTGGCCTCGTCGCGCACTTGGTACCCCTGCGTCTCCCCCTCCGCGATAGCAATGAGGGTGAAAGCCAGGTCGCGCCCGTGGTCGGAGTGGGCCGACGTGCCAGCAGCCACCTGGCGAGCGAAGGTGCGCGCCGCGACCGTGCCCAACGTGGCTCCACACACCCCCCGGGTCGTCTTGCCGACAAAACGGCACGGCCCCATACTGCAAATTCTGCAACACCTACCATCTAGTCCGATCGGGCAGGGCTTAACCGCCGCCACGCGGCTGAAGACTGTCGAACAGCCACTAGCGTCCGCAATCTCCAGCATCTCACAGGCAGCCGGATCTATACTACGAACAGGTGCCTCTTTTTCTTTTGCCATATCATTTCTTCTCCATTTGCGTGCCAAACTCCGGTTGGCGTACCAAACTCCGTTTGGCCTAATAGTTTCGGAACTCTCCCGACATCTTGAGGTCGGCCTGGTTGGTCTCGGTCATCCGCATACGAGCCTCTTGCCACCGGGGATCCTTGCGGTTTTCGGTGGGTAGGGTCAGTACGGGGGCCTCCCCTTGTCCCACCGGATAGCCAGCCTCAGCCAGCGCCTTCTCGACGGCCGCCCGATCTATCATGGCACCGTCGTAAGTGACCAGAACCTGCTTCCAGGTGGAACTTGCGTACACATCTTCCACACCCTCCAGCCTGTTCAACACACCCAGCACTTTGAGAACGTGATGATCAGCCCAGAGAGTAGGCACTTCAAGAGCCACTTTTTCCATCGTTGCTACCTCCTTCATTAGTTTCGAGTTTCGGGTTGAATGAACTCGAAACCCAAAACTCAAAACCCGAAACTCTTCTACGACAATCCCAGTACCTTGCCCGTCTCCACATCAATATCAATGTCCGTGAACACCGGCCTGGTGGGCAGGCCCGGCATGGTGCGCATAGTGCCACACAACGGGAACAGGAACCCCGCGCCTACGCTGGCCCGCACGTCGGTGATGGGCATCCGCCAGCCGCGCGGCGTGCCCTTGATGGCCGGATCGTGAGTGAACGAGAGGTGGGTCTTGGCCATGCAGAGCGGCAGGTGGCTCAACCCCATGTCGGTGAAGAGCTTGATCTTGGCCTCAGCTTCGGGCGTATAGTCCACCCCGTCGGCGCGATAGATCTCGCGGACGATGGTTTCGATCTTTTCCTTGATGGACATCTCGTCTGAGTAGAGGAACTTGAAGTTGACCGGCTTTTCGCAGGCCTTGACCACTGCCTCAGCCAGCGCCGCGCCGCCCTCGCCGCCCGTAGTCCAGACGTTGCTCTCGACGGCGTCCTCGGCGCCTGTCTCCGTAGCCCGCTGGCGAATCAGCTCGATCTCGGCGTCGGTGTCGGTGGTGAAGCGGTTAATGGCTACGACCACCGGCACGCCGAACTTGAGCGCGTTTTCGATGTGCTGCAGTAGATTGGGCAGGCCCTTCTCTAGCAGCTCCAGGTTCTCCTCGGTGTAAGCCTTGCTCAGCGGCTTGCCAGCGACGACCCTGGGGCCACCACCGTGCATCTTGAGGGCGCGGACAGTGCAGACCATCACCACGCAGTTGGGAACCAACCCGGAGACGCGGCACTTGAGGTTCATAAACTTCTCCATGCCGCAGTCAGCGCCGAAGCCGGACTCGGTGACCACGTAGCCATCCGGCCCCATTATCTTGAGGGCGATTTTGTCGGCGATGATGGAGCTGTTGCCCTGGGCGATGTTGGCGAAGGGGCCGCAGTGGACAAAGGCCGGGCTGCCCATCAGAGTTTGCATCAGGTTGGGCATGATGGCCTCTTTGAGCAGCACGGTCATCGCACCAGCCACGTTTAGATCCTCGGCCGTGATCGGTTCTATCCGTCCAACGTGGCGCAGGCCACCCTTTTTGCTCGTGCCGATGATTATGCGGCCCATGCGCTCGCGCAGGTCGGCCAGGTCGCTGCACATAGCCAACGCGGCCATGATCTCGGAGGCCACGGTGATATCGTACCCCGACTGGCGCGTGGGGCCATCTCCTTTCGCACCCAGGCCGATGATGATGTTGCGCAGCGCGGCATCGGACACGTCCACCACCCGCCGCCATTGGATGGCGTCGGGGTCAATGTTCAGGCGGAACATACGCTCCTTGTCCTCGTCGCTCAAATCGGAGGGCTTTTCCGACTCGATGCCCAGCTTTTCCAGCCGCTTGCGCATGCTGGGCGTGTACTCGTCATCCGGGCAGAGCGCTTTCGCCAAGAAGCTGGTACTCCAACGGTTTTCCTTCGCCAGTCGGTTGTCAATGGCGGCCGCCAGCAGGTTGTGGGCCGCGCCGACGGCGTGGATGTCGCCCGTCAGGTGCAGGTTAAAGTCCTCCATTGACACGACCTGGGAATAGCCACCGCCGGCCGCGCCACCCTTGATGCCGAAGGTCGGCCCCTGGGAAGGCTGGCGGATGCAGGTGAAGACCTTCTTGCCGATGTAGGCCAACCCCTGGCTGACGCCGATGGTGGTGACAGTCTTGCCCTCGCCCAGCGGGGTAGGTGTAATGGCTGTCACGTCAACGTACTTGGCATTGGGCCGATCCTTGAATTTCCCCAGCACATCCAGGTAGACCTTGGCCTTGTACTTGCCGTGCAGGTCCATGTCATCCTCGGTGAGACCGATCTCCTCGGCAACCTCTCGGACTGGCCTCATGTTGGCCGCCTGAGCGATCTCGATGTCGCTAGGTACTGGCGACTTGACGTCTACTATCATTCGTGCCTCCTTGTAAATGATTTGTTTTTATTATTGACTCCCCTGAAAAAAGGTCAGAATCTCAAACGATGCCACTACATATTGTATCATAGCTACAAACTTGCTACAATTTATAGTGGGCTCAATCATCAAAATGGAGTTTTTTCAGTAGAGTCAT
>SDBT01000830.1_pt1 | contig 51041 bp, 74 predicted proteins | sample 2277101 | NCBI WGS metagenome assembly SDBT01 (sample SAMN10404973, study PRJNA504765) | marine sediment metagenome | isolation source: marine sediment core GS10_PC15, 103 cmbsf | place: Arctic Ocean: Southern Knipovich Ridge | collected 2010
GAGCAAAACAAAACAGCACGAATCACGCACTCATTTGCAGTCGCTAATACAGAATTGTGTGTTTCATTTGAATATAATCAAGTGAGCGTATCGGTTTGGTTCGGGCATAGCGAATACGTTTTATTTTCATCCCCCTGCGAGTTGAAAAACTTTGCAAATGCGCTCGATTGGGCGTTAAATAATTTTACAGATAATTTCATCATGAATATATTCAATAGCTTGGAGCTTTTATAATGTATAGATGGCAGCGTAAGCCAAGCGATTATGATTATGATGAATGGCGCGATAATGGCGGAATGCACCCCATATGGTCACTTGAGAAAGATATTGCGCGTTGTAAGATGTTTATCGGCACTTATCAGGCGATGGCAGAAAATCACTATAATCCGCGTTGGCGTGTAATCGCCTCAAATCGTGTATTGCGAGAATTACTTATTTTAGAAAAATTGAATGAAACATTAATAGATAAGGGGTATGAACAAGATGGAAACAGTTAAGAATTATAATAGTTATCAACAAGCGTGGGCATCTGGCAAATCATTCAATATCTTTGAAGAAGATTATGTAAGTTTGCAAGGCGCTGATTTACGAGGCGCTGATTTGCAAGGCGCTGATTTACGATACGCTGATTTACGAGGCGCTGATTTGCACGATGCTAATTTACGAAGCGCTGATTTGCGATACGCTGATTTACGAGGCGCTGATTTATTCGGCGCTGATTTGCAAGGCGCTAATTTACGAGGCGCTAATTTACGAGGCGCTGATTTACGAGGCGCTAATTTATACGGCGCTGATTTGCAATACGCTGATTTGTATGATGCTGATTTGCGATACGCTGATTTACGATACGCTGATTTACGATACGCTGATTTACGATACGCTGATTTACGATACGCTGATTTGCAAGGCGCTAAAGGCATTGTTAGTATAACGTGTATTGGTTTGGAAAAACGTTTTTTATTTTCTTATGTATTCGATAGTGAGATTCGTATTCAAGCTGGTTGTTTCAATGGCACAATTAAGGAATTGACTAAAGCTGTAAATCAAAAATATGGTTTATCTGTTAATACGCAAGGTCGTCAAGAATATATGGTAGCGATGGAATTCTTTAGAGTTTGTTTAAACCCTTATATAGATAAGGATAAAATAGAAAAATAGTATTATTCTTTTTTGCTCAAGGTGACTAATTATCAGTCGCCTTTACATATTATGAAATATAGATTATAATTTCTGATACGGGCTGTGAGTGATGGACACTGAGCTTTTGTTAATTACAGAAGTCGTATGTAGAAACTAGATAGAAAAGCGCGTCTGTCAAAATTACATACAAATCCATGATATTGGATGCAATCGGTTCAATTCCGATACAGCCTAAAAGTTATTGAAAGGTAAAACAAGGTAAAAGAAGGTTTTAGGGTCGTATTTGATTAACAAGAGAATAGTGCCCAAAGTATATAATTAAAGGAAATGAATATGCCTAAATTTGCAATTCAATTTGAACCCCGTCCTGATGAAATTTCAAATTATCGTATGGAAATACATCACGGCTTGCGGAAAATTAAGTCTGATACAGAGCCAGTTAAATATTATATTTTAGTAGAGGCCGATACTGCAATTAAGGCAGGCATGAAAATTATGAGATGTGAACAGGAACGTGAGGCGGATGGCCTAGTTTTTGATGATATTATTGATGTGCAAGAATATTAATTATGGATAATATACCTTTTTAACAAGTCATGAATAATTAATACAGGTCATGGATAGCTATGCAAACTAATCATATCCCAAGTAATTATAGAATTGAAAAAGATAACTATCAGCGATTAATTGTATTTGACAACAATGATATTCAACGCTGCGGCGCTAAGAATAAACAGGGTTTGCCTTGTAATCGTAAGCCCAAAAAGGGCTATGCAAGATGCTTTATTCATAATGGTAATGCACCAAAAGGAATGGCTCACCATAGTTTTAAAGATGGTCATACTTCAAAATATAAAGACTTATTTCCTCAACAACTCTCTCAACGTTATCAAGATTCACTCAGCGATAATGACCTCATGAATATCTCGAAACGTGTCGCTATTCTTGACGTGCGCTTGAAACAGTTAATTGAGCAAACTGAAGATGGTGACTATGGTACGCTCTATGGTCATATTATGAAACGAGCTTATGAAGCCTCTATGTTGCTAGAAAACTATAAGCCTGATAAAGAAGAGAAAGTTTTCATGGAATTTAAAGAGCAATATATAGATTTGATGCTACTGATACAATCGGGTCAAACGCAATATCAAACTTGGCAAGAAATAAAGAGCGTGATAGGGGATATAAAGTCACTAATTAAAACCGAAAGTGACGTGGAATTACAAGGCGAAAAAGCAGTCAGTATCAGAGAATTAAACGACTTCATGGTTTTGTTATTAGGTGTAATCAGACAAGCCAAGTTAGAAAAAGAGCAATTGAGATATATATCAGAAGGTATTATCACAATTATGAATGTAGGGGTAAAGGTGATAGAAGATGAATGATAAAATGCTAGATAAGTTTAATAAATTAGATAAGAAACTAGAAGATAAAATACTACCAATTTCGCACAATTTTCCTGATGAGCGACCAGATATATTACCTAATGATTTTCCAACAGATACATCTTGGAGAGGTAAAAAATACCCAGATAAACCGCCTATCGGTATAGGTTCTGATAAACGTCCTGGCGGGTGGTTTCCTAATAGTAAACGTAAAAATAAAGGAGAAACAATGTTAGAGCGATTTTGGAAAACGATAAAGTGGATATTTTGGGATGATTCTATAAACGAGATTAAGTTTTTTTGGTTTATTGTTTTTGTGATAAGTTTAATAATATCAATCACATCGCTGATTGGATATATCGCAACTGACAGGCGGACTAGTGAAGAAAAATTATTAGATTATGAAGCTGCTCATATACTCTGTATCGAATTGACTAATCTGAGTGAAAATGCTTGCGATATTTTCGCATTTGAGGAAAGTAGCTTAATTAGGAATTGATGTGAGAATAAAAAGTATTCGTAAACAAGCACATAAGAGGAAAATAGTGAAAGTAATCATGGAATATTCTCAAGCCAATGGTTACCCGCCGTCTTATAGAGATATAGCAATAACAGTTTATATAAGCATACCTTATGTCCAATACTTGTTAGATGAATTAATCGCAAGCGGGTATGTAAGTCGAGTAAACTCCAAAAGTCGTACTTTGAAAGTATTGAATAGTGACTTCTAAAGCTTTAAGTGATTTTACATCTAATTTTGCTGATAGCCTCTATGATTCTAATCAAGAAATATATGAGCAACGTAAAGCGCATTATTTCAATGATGAATGCGGTATAGTCGATTTTGCTATAGATGTTCTCAATATGACAGGAAAGAATGAATTATATCCTTATCAAGTGCGAATCCTCAATAGTTTTCAAAAACATAGACGTGTATCGGTTAAGAGCTTGCGTGGCGTGGGTAAAACTGCGATAGGAGCTATTATCTTACTTTGGTTTATGGCCTGTACGGTAGGCGATGCAAAGGCGATAACTACTGCGTCCGTATGGCAACAATTGGAAAAATACCTATGGCCTGAAATTCGCAAATGGGGCTTACAAGCCAATTGGGAACTTATAGGCGTAATCATGCGCGATAGTAAAGAATTGCTTAAAATGTCGATTAATTTAGATAGTGGCACAAAAATGGCATTTGCGAGTAGTCCAGGTGTAGTTGAAACGATTGAAGGGGCACATGCTGATAATCTGCTTTATGTTTTTGATGAGGCTAAAATTATACCTAATGCGATTTTTGATGCTGTAGAAGGCGCATTTAGTACGAAAGGAACAAAAGCCTTTATGCTTACTTTAAGCACGCCAGGCGCACCTTTGGGGCGTTTTTATGACATTCATAGAGGGCGATTGGGGCTTGAGAATTGGTATACTGAGAGTATTACTTTACAAGAGGCTATAGCTGCGGATGTTATTGATATAGAGCATATGGAAACACAAAAGCGATTATGGGGTGAAGATAGCGCATTATTTAAAAATCATTTCTTAGGTGAATTTGCAGAAGGTAGCGATTGGGGCTTAATCAAATTATCTTGGATACAAGCGGCTAATCAACTTTGGCTAGAACAGAAAAACGAAAAACGCGAAGGTGATGCGATATATGGAGTTGACCCTGCCGATACGGGGATGGATAAAACGGCTATCACTAAACTTATTGGGAATCATTTTGAGTACATCAAATATTATAATGAAGAGGTCATGCAGACAATATCACGTCTCAAGAAATTAGGAGTTAAGCCTAAAAAATATATTGACGCAAATGGTGATGAGCAAGAGAGTAGTGATACAATCGCAATCGACGGTTTGGGTATTGGGGCGGGTTTATATCAATCATTACGTAATGATGGATATAGAATTAAGAACGTTAAGTTTTCAGGCAAGGCCGTTGATAGGGCAAATTTGCCAGTTAAGGACAGTACGGGTATCAATACCTTCCAAAATATCCGTATAGCGGCATATTGGGCATTTAGAGAGGCATTAGACCCTGATAGTCCCGCTTACCGTGAAATTGCTTTACCCCCCGATGATATGCTTACTCAAGACCTTATGGCGCATGAATGGGCAGAGGCTTTAGGTGTAATTCGTATGAAAGAGGGTAAAGATAAAATTAGGGAAAGAATAGGCCGTTCGCCAGATGGGGGAGATACTGTTGTAATTGCATGGTGGTTAAGAAGTACGTCAACTCGTAGAAGCAGGAGTACAATAGTGAGATTATGAACATATTTTCATGGGTATATGGCAAAGTAACGGGTTTAGATAAAACGATGGATGAATATTGGATTAAATTTGTTGAGCCGCAAATAGAACGCGGGCTTGAAAAAGGAATATCATTAGAAGAGATTCATAGTATGTTTACTGAATCAGTGAATGAGGCCGACTTGCAAACGACATTTCCTGCGCTCTTATTGCGTGACAAGATAAATGGTTGGAATAAAGATTAATTATTCTTGCGATAATGCACCACTGCTCTATCAATCATCACATCATAAGCCAATTCTTGAGACATTGCATATAGGCGCGTGAGAGGCTTATTGTCTTTGTCTCTCAACTCATATCTATCGACTAACTTCAAAAATTGATAGCCGTAATGTTCACAGATAGCTATTTCCTTATTTAGTGTCATTTTCTATTCTTTGATTAGTTTGTGTTATCATTATAGCATAAAGACATCATTAGGCTTATAGGATTATCGAATTATGACAAGATATATTGTGTTGCAATCTTCTCAAGAATGGCCTGAAATGGGGAAAGTTGGAGATTATTCTAGGTTATTAGATTTGTATTTTGCACACGAACAAGATAAATTGCCTTGGACATATTATATAGTTCAACTAGATACTGGCGAATTATTATCTTGGGATGCTGTAGAATTACAAATATCTCGTAAAATCTTAATTTCAATAATAGCTAAGAATGGTATTCCCGATAATATACCTAGTGATAAAGCTGCGTATTTACTAACAAGACATAGCCTTATTGACGACAATGGCGTTATAACAGAAGATGGTAACCAGCTTTTAGCGGAGGGGTAAATTATGGCAATGTCGGTCAGACAGCGCGTGAGTCTAGCATGGAACATTCTACTCAATAAACCAATTAATCCACTTCAAAAGAATTTTCCATTTCCAATTAACGTTTTTGTCGATAGGTCAGGTCAAACACAATTCACATTGGTTGATTATGAGACTTATGCCAAAGAAGGCATGGCGCAAAATTCCGTAGTCTATTCAAGTTTGAAGTACAAATTTGATAGTGTATCACAAGCGCCATTACGAGCTTACACTGGACATCCAGACGACGCGATTCTTTTAGATGACTTTAAACACCCCTTGTCAAAATTGGCATTACGTCCTAATTCTTATATGAGTCGTGTTGAGTTCATGCAATATTGTGTTGTTTATCTCAATGTGCATGGCAATTGCTTTATAGCTTTAACGGGTGTAAATGATAATTTAGAACTTGGTATGTTTCCATTACGGCCTGATAGAGTGCGAATTATTCCCCAAAAATCAGAAGATGGAACGGAAGCTGTTATAGGTTACGCTTACTATCCACAAGGCGCAACTGAAGATACCGCTATTTTAATTTTGCCTGAAAACATGGCGCATATTAAATTTCCTAACCCCTATGACCATTTCGAGGGTCAAGGTTACGGTTTATCGCCTATGAGTGCAGCAGCTTATAGTATCGACACTGATAATGAAATGACACGCTTCTTAACGCGATTTTTTCGCAATAATGGCATGATGCCAGGCGGTACTATTAATTTGCCTTACGAAAGTGACCCCGAAGATATTACTCAATTACGAGATCAGTTAGTCGATATGTATGGTGGTAGCGAGGAGTGGGGCAAACCGCTTGTCATTGATAAGGGCGGTACATATACGAGTAGCGTGCCTTCATTTAAAGATATGGCATTAGACAATATTGACTTCCGCAATATACAGCGCACTGCGGCTGTATTTGGCGTAGACGGGATGTTGATAGGTTTAGATAGGGCATCTTCTACATTTAGCAATCGGCAAGAGGCTAAAGATGATTTTTGGGAACGGGTCATGTATACTGAATTGCTACTTTTTGAAGAGGAATTAAGACATAAAGTCGATTTAGGCGACGGTACGTTCTTACGCTATGATTTAACTGCTTTGCCAGCGTTTGCAGTGGATACCAATTTGCAGGCGGAAACTTACGTACAATTAGTCAATAACTTTGTACCACCAAATGAGGCTAAACTCATTGTTGGTTTATCTATTCCAGATATGGAAGGTGGGGATATTTCGTATATGCCTGTTGGTTTAGTTCCTGTTAGACAAGCTGAGATTGAAACGGAACGCTTAGAAAGTGGCGAAGATGAAACGACGAATAACTTACTTACTGATGGTAATGTTGACACTTCTGATAGTGGTAATAATAATCTGGACGCAAATGGTGATACTACAAAAACTTTGGGACATTATTTAAATCCAATTCTAAGAGCAATTAAGGCGATTGTTTGGGATTATGAAAAAAAGGATAGTGTGGCTAATGAGCAAGATACCGTTACACGTCGTTTTGAACCGCAATATAAACAGGAAGCTACGAGCCAATTTGAAAAAGATAAACGTTCTATCTTGTCTATATTCAATCGACACAAAAAGAGCAATCATAAAGAGAAAAAGACATTTGATTACACAGCCTTTAAACAAGCAGTAAATAGATATTTATTTGGAGATAGTGCAAGGTCATGGGGGGAGGGTTTTGCACCATTGTTTGTGGAAACTGTTATAGCAGGTCGTAAACAATGGAATCGCCAGCTTGACTTGGCTTCTTATATGCCTCAAAACGAGCTTAAGCAAATTATAAGCGGACAAGTAGAATCTGAATATTGGTTTAGCAATTATACGCTAACTTTTGCGCGGCAAATTAATACGACAACCAATAGAGATATTCAGGCCATTATTGCCAACGGCTTAAATGAAGGATTCGGAACGGATAAAATCGGCAACAAAATAGAATTGCTTTTTGAGCAATATATGTTCGATAATACCAATAGTGAAGATTGGGAATTTATGCAAGAGCGTATGCCCCCGTTTCGTACTGAGATGATAGCACGCACAGAAACACATGGCGCGATGAGTGCTGGCAATCATGCTTTTTTTGAGCTATCAGGCGTGGAATTAAAAGAATGGTGGGCTACTGGTGATGACAGGACTAGAGAGAGCCATCTAAAGGCATGGAATGAATATACTGATGGGGGTAGTCCTGGCGCTATTCCTATTAACGATAATTTTAGGGTAGGGGGTGCTGAGATGCGACATCCAGGCGATAGACGCGCACCTTTGAGAGAATTTATTAACTGCTTTGTTCCTAATACAAAAGTATCGGGTACATTCTTGGCAGGTTCAAAAGTTTGGTATTCTGGTACGGTTAGGGAACTTATAACCTCTAGGGGATATAGATTGACCGTCACGCCCTATCATCCCATATTGACCAATAAAGGTTGGGTTTTTGCAAATGACCTTGTAGAAGGCGATACATTGTTCAGCTACTCTAATGAGGCTGGGAGTGGAATGTTGAGCGATATAGACAATCAAGACTGCCCAATTACGGTCAAGAATGTTTTCAATTCTATCTCTATGAATGGAAGCCTCAGCCTTAAAATGGTTTCCGCTTTGGATTTCGATAGCGATGGAAGGTTCTGTGATGGCAATATCGACATTGTAAGTATGAATAGGGTATTGCCATTCAATGGGGATATTGAGAATAGCTTCCAAGATGCTTCTAATTTCGAGTTCATATCTCCCGACGGGTTTAGAGCTATTCCGATAAAAACTAATAGCGCGTTTAATCTTAGTATCGGTACTATCGGTACTGCCACGTCTAGCTTCCCAAGCGGCGCTCAATTGCCGCTTGAGTCTGATAGGGTCTTTTTTGATACTTTGCCATTTAAGAAGCTCGGCTTCGGAGCGGCTTCTAAGTTTAACACCACTCTTGGCAAGGAATCGCGAGATGACCCCTCTATCGCAAGAGAGTTCATTAGCGAGTTGTTTGATGCTAGTGCCAGCAAGATAACGCCTGACAATCTTGTTAGGATTGTCGAATATGATTTTTCTGGACATGTTTATGATCTCCAAACTGTTGACAATTGGATTTTAGCAGAAAACATCGTAAGTAGCAATTGTAGATGCGTGGAATTGCCATTCTTCGTAGATGAAAGTTAGGAAATAACTATGACAGAAGATACGACATTACAAGAGGTGGAATCGCAGTCTAACTCGAATGAAATTGTTCATTCGGTATTTACAGAACGCTCTCATATTATTAGATTGAAACATCGGTCAAAGTTGAAACGTTTGAGATATTTGCCTCGCGTGTTTGTTAAACAATTTATCTTGCTGAGTGGAGTGCCTTTGATACAGCGCATTAGCTTGTCTTATCGGTTAGCTATTTTAGTTTTGAAGGGTTAAATCATGGGAAGATATTGGAAATACTTTCAATATGTTACTCGGCATAAGTGGTTTGTGTTCTTAGAAGGCTTGAAATTATTTGTCCCTTTTTGGAGGCTCTTTATTCACGACTGGGACAAATACCTACCCCATATGTTTTTACCATATGCTTTGCGCTTTCGTAATCCTGATGGCACACGTCGCGTCCCTTTGCCTGATGCTACTTTTGACTTTGATGCAGCTTTATTATCTCATATCAATCGGCATAAACATCATTGGCAATATTGGATATTAGTACGCGGAGATGGCACGACAGATTGTCTGCCAATGCCGGATGTTTTTAGACGTGAAATGTTAGCGGACTGGTATGGGGCAGGCAAAGCACATAACATGCCCGACACGCGTAAGTGGTATATTCAGAATTACGATAATATCCAATTACATCCTGATACGCGCCTATGGATTGATAGTCGATTAGAGGTAAATAATTGATGAGTAAACAAGATAAAAGAGAGTTATTTAAGTGGATTATTTGCCCCAATTGCGGGCGCAAACTTTACAAGGCTTATGATAATTATCGTGTTGAGATTATGTGCCATTCTTGCAAAGGTGTTTATCTTTTATGGCAAGAAAAAGATGAAAATTGTAGTGAGCAAATACAGAAGCCGAGACGCTACGGCCCGAGTGAGTTTAAATAGCTCTTGACAAAAAATGAATTAAAGATTATCATGTCTTTATACATCCGATACTCTGATGCGATGTTGTGTAATTTCCTAACTATGTAAGACCAAAGCCCCGTTTTCTCAATCCCCCTTTGTTTGCGGGGTTTTTGGTTTAATGGTATAATCAATTTAGTTCTTTGAACAGAACAGTAGAAGTTTTGATGATGTCTTGTTCGGTTTGTCCGAGTGGGGCATTTTGTTTTAATGGAGGAATCAAAAAGAGCCGTGATAGGCTCTCAGTAACTTATTTTCGAAAGAAGGCGGTCTAACCGCCCTGTTTTGGTTTCTCAATATTATTTAACTATAAGTAAAAAACTGCCATTTGCGACCATCTGAATTAAAATTGCGCATTTCATCAAGCAATTCCTCAAGCGTATCAAATTCAGCGCGGTAATCTGCTGGCATAAATTCGCTACTTGCTTCAAAGATATATGTAACAATAATTTCATCAGAAGTTTCATAATCTTCTTGCTTGAAAACTTTTGCTAATCTGTCGCCAATGAAACTATGTAATGTGTAGTCGCCTGTATTCATTTCTTTAATACGTTTTGATTTTGCGTTCATCTGTGTCGCCTCGTTTGCTTTGTTTTCTAATCTATAATCAGTATAATCTAGTTTTCATTCCTTGTCAAGAGCTAATAGTAAAGATAGTGTAAAACCCCTTTTTCATTCCTCTATTTTTCGATGATATAATCAAATAGAACTACTGATAGCGCCTTGTGCGTGTAGGTAGTGTGACTTGCAAACACGAGGTAGTGAGTCAATTCAAGCCATGAGCTATTCAGTTCATGGCTTTTGTTATTTGAGGATATTATGCAGACAAAATTTACAAAGTCATTTCCTGCCTTTATCAGCAAAACGCATATTGACGGCGATTTAGGGATTATATCAGCTTATGTTGCGGTTTTAGGCAATATTGATTTAGGCGACGATATTATTATGCCTGGCGCATTTACTAAAACAATTAGTGAGCGCGCTAGTAAGATTAAGGTTTTAGATAATCACAATTCGCATTCTGTATTGAATGGTATCGGGAAATTAATAGCTATTCAGGAAGTTGGCAAAGACCAATTACCACCTGAATTGTTGGCAGAATTTCCAGATGCAACGGGCGGTTTATTTGTTCAAATTCAATTCATTTTAGAAGTTGATACGGATACATCGGCACAAGCATTCCGATTGATTAAGCATGGCGTAATTAATGAATACAGCATCGGTTTTGAAATTATTAAAGCCGATTTTCAAGATGTTGAAACCGATGAAGGTACACGCAATATAAGAATTATCAGAGAGATAAAATTATGGGAAATATCGCCAGTTATTTTTGCGATGAATCCAGCGACTACGACCATTGGTGCTAAGAATGACGAAATCGAAAGCACGCTTGAAACGACTACAGGCGATATTGAATTTGAAACCGAATTGTCTGATATTGAACAAAAAGAATCAGAAGTGAAGATTAGCCAAAAGCGCATACCAGACGGCTATCGTATGGCGACAGATGAGAAGATGTGCGGTAATTGTTACTTCTTTAAGCAAGTGACAACTAAGCGCGGTTATTGCAAATACTTTGATGAAGTTGTTTTGTTCAATTATGTATCAGATATTTGGCAACCTAAAGCACGCACCTTATCCGATGATATGCGCGATGCTTTCATGCAATTGTTAGAAGAGCGCGTTGCTTCTTATCTGGCTTTAGGTGTTTACGACGATGAAGATGAGCGGCGCTTACTCGAAATGATGGATAGCTTAGTTGCAATGTTGCTTGAGATGATTCCGAGTGACTTAACCGATAGACCTTTGCCAGCTATGACAATGCCTAAAAATAAAGACGAAAGTACGCAATCCAAAGCCGAGTCGGATAATAGTTCACTCACTGATGATAGTCATAAAAAACTTATGCTATCTATGGAAGCGGAAATTCGTACACGCATGTTAGAAAATAATCAAAAGCGGAGAGACAATAATGGTAACACTGATTAATAGTGACTCCTATTTTGAGGAATCACAAAGACTCGCACAAGAGGGGTTACGCATCTTAAAAGAAGATGAGTACACTCCTGAAACCGTAGAAAAAATTGAGCGCATCAACGAATTATCAGCGATGGCCTTTGAAAAATCAGAGGCGATGCGTGAATTAGAAGAAAAGCGTAATGATGCGATTGAACAAAAAGAAGATGAGCGACTTGACCCTGAGCATCCAGCTAGTCCAGAAATGGAAACTAAAGCCAAAGATAATTATGGCTATAAGGATGTAGGCGCTTGGCTTAAGGCTATTTGGCATCTTAAATCAAATGGCATTATGCATCGTAACGGTCTTCCTTATTGGGATGGCGGTGGTGATGGTCGTAATAAAATTATCCATATTGAAGATGCAAAAGCGTTAGCTGAAAACGTAGGCGCTACAGGTGGTTTTCTTGTGCCGCAAGAATTTCAAGCGCGTGTTTTGTCTGTACAAGAGAATGAAACAGTTGTACGCCCGCGTGCCGAAGTTATTCGGATGTCAAGACGTGAAATTAAAATTCCATCACTTGACCAAGTAGGAACGGTAACAGGTGGTTTTTCATGGTTTGGTGGTGTAAGAACTTTTTATCTTGAGGAAGCTGGCGCAATGACTGAGAGTTCTATGGACTTTCGTGATACGACGCTGACGGCGCATAATCTGACGGCTTATACACGTTCATCTAATCAATTGTTAGATGATAGTGCAATCAGTTTGCAAGATTTCCTAATGTCCGTTATTCCACGCGCACTTGCCTATCAAGCAGATTTTGATTATTTGCAAGGCGACGGTGTTGGTAAGCCACAAGGCGTGATTAACGCAGGCGCTACAATCACAATCAATCGTACAGGCACAGTCAACGTAGTATATGAAGACTTGGTTGCAATGGTTGAGAGTGCTTTGCCATCTGGAAATATGCTCTGGGTAGCTAGTCAGTCAGTAATGAGTAATCTTTTGCTGATGACAGGCCCGTCTGGAAACCCCGCGTTTTTGTGGGGTAGTGCCGAGCGCGGCGTGCCAAGTACGCTTTTGGGCTTCCCAATTATCTTTTCAGATAAAGTACCCGTTGTTGGTACGGCTGGCGATATTGGCTTGTATGATTTTAGCTATTATCTTGTAGGTGACCGCCAAGCGATTACACTTGATATGTCAATTCACGAACGCTTCCAAAATAACCAAACAAGCTGGCGTGCAATTATGCGTCACGATGGACAGCCTTGGTTAAGCGCTCCGATTACATATCGTGATGGTAGTACGCAAGTTAGTCCATTTGTCCGTTTGGGCGATAAGACAACATAGGAGAGATGACTAATGTATACAGAAAAATCTGTTGAAAGATGGGAACTAGCTGCGGGTGTTACAGTTCTTGACCATAGTACGGTGCAAGATTTAGCAGCGCGTGTTGATGTTGGTGGTTATGTGCGTATTCGAGTTATCGTTATCTCCGAATCAGGAAGTGGTAATACGATTGATTTGGACATTGAGCAAGCCGATGCCCTCACGGGTGGTACACTCAAAACACTTTCTAGTAATGATTTTGATGTGGCAATTGGTGATACAGATGGTTTAGTGATTACTGAATTTCGTACAGAAAACTTTGATACAAACAATGGTTTCAACTTCTTGAATGTTGAAGCTACTCCAAGTGCAGCGCGGATGTTTGGTCTAATCGTAGAAGGACTAGTAAAGCAAGGGCCAGCTAGTGTAGCTGTGTGGTCGCAAGCTATTCCTACCTAATTTGTTGGATAGTGAGAATATAAAAGAGCCTATCTCATTAGTAGGCTCTTTTTAGTTTAATAATATTAAGTTGTTTAAATATCTTGTCTGGCAAACATCGTGCGCCAGTAAATTAATTCCGTTTCGATTAATTCTAATTGGCATGTGAGATAATCAATATCATCCCGAATGTCATCGCTATCAAAATCATCTAGCAATTCTTTCAAATCGCGCTGTAATTCCGATACTTGTATTTCATAGTGCGTAACCATTTCTTGCGGGTTCATTTCCATCATAATATTAATCCTTTAACAGTTAATTTCACTTAGGCTATACTCGTTTTCATTATATGTCAAGCAATTGATTACAAATAGCGTAAAGTAGTTCTTGCTTAAAGCAGTATTATCCTTTACAATATATGAAAACAAATGAGGATAATCAATAGTGTGGATTCAATTAATTGTACCGAATCAATTCACAGTAGCGGGTACTAAGATTGCCTATAAAAAGGGTGATTTTGTATTTATCAATAATACGGGTATGGCGCTGAAATTGATTGCTAATAATCAGGCTAGGCCATTAGATTTAGAGAATACAATAGATAGTGAGGATGTAGGGATTGTATCGCGCTATGGCCTAGAATTGCCTTATAAAGTGCCATTTACACAACAATCTGATGAAATTAGTCCTATTTACCCACGCACTTTAGTTATTAATTCTAATAAATCACTCAATTTATTGCCTAAAATTATCCGCAATGTAGGTAAGCTGGCGACAGTTTATAAATTGCTAGAAACTTATGAGGTTATTTTGATTCTAGCTGACTTCAAACAACGCGCTTTACATATTGCAAAAAGTGAGCATGAACGGACATTGGCAATCGTAGGCGATTTACGAGTGCCGTATTATGTCAATGATGTGTTTGCCGTTCGGGGCAATAAAATAGGTAAGAAGTTTTGTGAGGTATTCAACCAAGAAATGAAGCATGGGAGCGGTTTAGCCATGCTTAGAACATTATATCAAGTCAAGCCTATCGCATATTATCTGCCAACACATTGGGTTAAGGGGAAATAATGACTAAATCTAAGCAGCGTGGCGTGTTTTATGTGGCGTATGGCACGCAAGCGCGTAAAGAGGCGCTATTGTCCATTACCAGTTTAAAACGCTCTAATCCTCAATTGCCAGTATGTATCGTTAGTGATGATATTTATGTATTCAAAGCTGATACAAAATATCAATTGGAATTTGATAGCGATAAATACGGACGACTTGCAAAGCTCAATATTGATAATCTATCACCATTTGAACAGACGCTTTATTTAGATGCTGATACACGAGTTCATTTGCCTATCGACTTCTTATTCAAGCCATTACAACATGGTTTCGATTTTGTGGCTACAATCAGTGACCAACAAGGACAGAATTGGTTATGGCATATAGATGATAGCGAACGTGAACTTACAGCAAACGAAATAGGGTTATTTGAACCACTGCAAATACAAGGGGGTGTTTGGAGCTTCAAAAAGTCAGTTAAGATGAAATCATTTTTTGTAAACTGGCGCAAAGAATATAAGCGCTTTGATAGTGTTTATGACCAAGCTGCACTCACAAGAGCATGGCACAAGGTAGCGCCTAAGATGTTTTTAGTGGGTAAAGAATTCAACGGGGGAGCTGCTATCCATCATTTATTTGGTCAAGCAAAACGAAAGGATTGATTATGCCTAGATGCCAGTATGCTGCTCTTTTGGTTAGGAAATATAAAAGGTATGCGCTTTTACGAAATATTGTCAATTTAGAAACGGGCTTACTGTTTAGAGACCATTGTTGGATTGAAAAATTTAAATTATTTAAAGAGATACCGACGGGTAATATTATTATATTCAATGCAAAAGAAGTTCCATATAAAAAGCGTAGACTTATAAAGATGAGGGGGCTAGGCGCGATTGAAATCTCTTGGGAAAAATGTTTAATTAAATTGTCAAATATACAGATTGCGAGTGAAAACATCACATGACTAGTGTAAAAATCAACTGGAATCCTCAAAAAGGCGATATTATCGCAAGACTTATGAATAGTTTGGCACAAGGTACAGGTTGGCCTATATCCAAAGAGCCTGATTTGAAAGCGGACATCAATTATTTTGGGCTTTATATCCAAGTAGGGCAATCGCCACAAGTTGTTAGACAACTTAAGAAAACAGCCGCTTATTTCTCACATTATGAGATACAGCGTCAAGATAAAATAGATTGGTGGAATATTGCGGCTTCAAAAGTCAATATTCGCACTACGGTAGCATCTCAATATGTGGATATACTCAAAAAGACAGGCGAAACGCATTTAGTTTATCCCCCACCAATTGATGACATTTTCAGATTGCCACAACGTAAGCCACGTATTGGCATATCAGGCTTTGTACACCCAAGCGGACGTAAAGGCGAACATCTTGTTAAGCGTTTGTATGAAGAAATGGGAGATGAATGGGATATTGTGGCAAGTGGTAAGGGATGGCCTGTCCCGAATGTTAAATTATATGATTACAAAGATTTACCAGCATTTTATCAATCTTTAGATGTATTTTTATGCACAAGTATCACAGAGGGTATACCTATGCCTCCATTGGAAGCATTAGCTTGTGGTGTACCTATAGTAGCGCCATTAGATGTTGGTATTTTAGAGCCTAGTTTTAGTTTGAATTATGAGTCTGTGTTTTATTATGAACCTAATGATTTAGACGATATGATTGCATCGTTAAATACAGTAATTAGGTTCGGATTTAATCATTATGCTTTTGATGCTCAAGATTTAGTAAAAGATTTTACTCAAGAGGCATGGTGCAAAGCGCATAAAGAAGCATTTGGCATGGGTGATATTTCGATAACAACAATAACAGACTATATATATAGTGAGCAGCAAGAAATTGATATATTAGATACAGCTCACCGGATTTCGCTTGCTGGGATTGGTGACGTAGAAACCGCCGTAGATGCAATCAAATCGGTTGTTAATCCGACTGAGAAGATAATAAAGCATGATTATTCAATAGAAGCAAAGCCAGAAACCGTTAGTGAATTAACACCTGTGAAAAAAGCTGGCGCTATTTGTGTAGCTTATGGCGCACCTTCAAGAAATTGTGCTAGACGCTTAATTCCTAGTTGGCAGAAATACATGCCTGATTATCTGATAGCATTAGTTAGCGATGAACCAATTAATATTATCGAAACATTGCCAAGTGTATTCATTGAACATTCAGATGATGATATAGGCGCAAGGTCAGTTAAGACCGACTTATATAATGTAGCGCCACAAGAATGGAAATATGTTCTTTATTTAGATGCTGATACAGAAATTATAGCTGATGTTTCACAATTATTCAGATGGCTTAAGAGCGGTTTTGATTTTATTATCTGCACTAACCCATTTGAGCATAAAACTTTAGAAGATGGAAAGCGTCCTGATAATATGGATGAGTTGGAATATACGATTAATTTAGTTGGCAGTGCAGATGTGATGCAACCTAATGGTGGTGTATTTGGATTTACTCGCAATAAACGTACTGAGAAATTTATGAATTTATGGCATAAAGAGTGGGGGCGCTATGGCGGGCGTGACCAAATGGCACTTATACGCGCTCTGCACTTAGCGCCTGTAAAATGGTTATTGTTAGGCAATGAGTGGAATACTATTCTTAGAACTGGCGTTGATTTAAAGAGAGATGATAGCGCGGGTATATTGCATCACCCGATGACTGCTAGACGTTGGACAGGCATTGTTTATGGTGATTTAACGAGTGACGTTGCATGGGATATGGTTAGAAAATGGGAAAGTGAAAATCTATAGCACTATGCAGATTTTGTATAATTCAGATGCTAGATATTTCAGAGGATGAATTGAAATTACGATCTGAACCTGTGCATTTTTTGCACATGTTCGACAGGAAGGGATTGAATGATGGCAATAAAAAAAGGTGATATTTGCAAAATGACAGTTGATTATCAATATGACTACCGTAAGGTTGCGTATAAGGATATTACTGTTTTTGTTTTAAGTGTTGAGGATGATTTGGCGCTTGTAGAGCATGACAATGATGTGTTTGCATGTCCTATCGATTGGATTGAAAAAACAGGTACGACTAATTTAGATTTACAAGCCCAAGATGAACAGGAAGGGATTGAATGATGAATAAGAAAAAACCGCGTAATTGGGGGCACATATTCAATGCCTTCATTCTAATTATTGTTATACCTTTGATGATAATTGCAATAATGTTGGAAGTACGATATGGCTACTGTTGTGATAGAGGTGGTTTGCCTATCGCTTTCCTTAGTTTCTTCTGCTTTTTTATGTTTTTTGTTGCAATGGAGGCATATAAAGATGTGTTAGGGCATTCTATTTTTCGCTTGTTTGCTGACATTGCAGGCGTAATATGGAAACTGGCAGAGCCTAAACAAGAAAACGAAATTGAACAGGAAGGGATTGAATGATGGATGAAATGCCCTATGAAGATATGAAAATATTTCTACAGCCCTATCTCGTGTATTTCTACAGAGACTACGGTGCATATGTGAAGTTAATTGAGCAACACATTGACTATTTGGCAATAAACTCAAGAGTTATGCCAACAACATTCCTGAACTCCATATTTTTGAGTTGGTATTGGGAGAGATATGGAAAAACAAAGTTCGTAAATGCTTTTAGCGTTCGCCAAATAGTCCCAGATGGTCTTCTTAAACTAGCACGAGATGAACAGGAAGGATTGAATGATGGATAAGCGAAATGAGATTTTATCTAAATTGGACGCAATCGAAATATCCCCTGAAGATCATGCTGTACTTGTGAATATGATAGCTGAGTTTGAGGTCTTAATTTACGAACGGGGTCAATCAGTGGGTAGGGATAATCTCATAGTGGAGGTTGGCAATTTCTTGGAAAACTCCAGAAAGTGAGATAAGCGTCTTCGTGCGTGAATTTATATCCCACTATTGAAAACTATGATTCTCATTAGTACATTTTCATTAGTGAATTTAGACCATATTTTCTATCTCGCTACTGTTTATAAGTTTTCACAAAGGACAAAATGATATGGTATACACGGGAAAAGATGAATGTGAAATTGATAATTGCAAAAACCGCATTAACGTTTGGTATTCTCACATGAGAATATGTCATCATCATCATTATTTTAGGCATTTCAGAAATGCGCCGAATCCTTCATATTGTACATTACAAGAATTTAACGAATATATATTATTAAGCGAACAAAAAGAAATCGAGGGCGAGTGAAAATGGATAGATACCAAAAGGCACTTAAGCATCATTGCCGTTTAGCTTGTGAGACAATACACCCGCGCTTTGCAAGGAAGCATACGGGTTATAGCGTGGTGCTAACTGTTAATTCAGGTTACGAACAAATAGAAGAAAATTATGACGGGCCGGTCTGGCACGTCTCAATTGCCCCAATTAAGTTAATTTTACCGATAGACACATTGCGTGGCTATGCTTTTGATATTCTTATGGGTTATGGAAATGCTTTAGCAGGACAATGGGAGGAGTATACAGGTTATGCCTTCCATTTAAGGCGACGACTAAATAACAAAGAACAAGCGCAAGTTGGTGATGCTGTTGATATACGAGGTACTCCACAACAAGAGAAGCGTTGGCGCAAAATGCGGCGCTATTTACCAGAATCAATTAAAAATGATAAGGACTAACTGTGAGTAATGAATCAACTAAACATCGAATAAAACGACGAAAAAAAGAACGTCAAATTGATAGGAATAAGTTTTCGATTGTAAAGTATCATATAGAATTGTTATTAGAGCTATCGCATTATTCATATGCTGATTATGTAAGAATTGTTGAAGAGGGGAATAAGGGGGTGAATGCAGAAATGACAGTAGATGAGCTTGCCCTATTTGGGCTACATTTAACATTTATTGGAATTTATAAACGGTTATCAAAAGAGGAATTAATAAAGATATTTGGTGATGCCGAAAAAGGTATCTTTCGTATAGATGCAGGCCTGATGAGTGAATTTAGTCAGATTAAAACAAAGGAAGGCGCACAAGTTAAATTGCTTAAAAAAGATGAGGAAAGCAAATATGAATAATTATTATAAACCTAGACGTTATTTAATTATTGCAAGTATAAGGTCAGGAGGCACTTTACTTTCACACGCCTTAGATAGTCATCCACAAATCTATGCTCATAGAGGCGAACCTGTGCATAGTCAAGACCCGCTACGTAAGATTGCGTCGTCTGCAATAGAATCTCTAAATACTTCATTGTCATTTTACGGATACCATGCAAATATCGCTAAAATCACATGGTCACAATTTTATGAGCTTAAAGAATATTTGCCACAACTTAATTTAGACGGTGTTATTTTACTGTATCGTAATAATCCTTTGCGTGTATTGGTTAGTGAGTATGTACGCCTGACTGATTTTCAAAATAAAATGAATACACATAGCTTTAGAAGGCGCGATAAGGTGTGTGTTCAAATTGACCCCCTGAAAACAGTAACTTCGATTAAACACTATTTGATTAAATTATCCGATTTAAGTGAATATTTGCCTACTGTTTTCGAGAATTCATTTTCTTTGAGTTATGAGAATTTAACGCTAGGTTTTGGTTGTATACCAAATCTGATAGGAAATGCAATTTGTGATTTTATAGAGGTTGATTATAGGCAGCTTTGTTATCAGACTGTGCAACGCAATCCTTACGATTTGCAAGATTTGATAATTAATTATGAGGATATTCATAATCATTTCCAAAAACATTGTCCTGAGTATTTAGAATATCTTGAATTGTAATCAATTACTTGACATAAGATGAAAACTATGATAAGGTTAGTTAAATCAGAAAACAAAGGGAGTAAGAATATGAACGCATTACAGTTTTTGAAGAATGAATTAGAGCATTATCAAGTTGCTGCTAAAGTATTTGATGATTTTGGTTATGTATCGTGCCACTTCTTTAAAAATGAAGTTCTGTTAGGAGATGGTCACGTTGAATTACGTCTATCTTCTGATGGTTCAATCAAAATTCTAAGTCAACAAACTCAAATTTTTTATACAGCAGAAGCAACCGCAAAATTCATTCGTATTTTGCAAGTAGCTGCCGAAATTGGAAGTAGCTGGGAAGCTGCAATTGAGGATGAAAAAGTACATATACCCGCGATTGCATCAGCTAAACAAGAATATGACACACGCCACCGCAAAATAGACGCTGTAAAGGTATATCGCGCATTGACAGGTTTAGGATGGAAAGGATCTAAAGATGCTGTTGAGGCAATGATTAAAACTGAATTTCCTATCCACACTTGCGCTCCAAAGCCAATAACAGATGAACAAGTTGAGCAAGCATTTGATGATATTGTAGAGATAGTTGAGACCGTGAAAGCTCCGAAAACCTATAACGGCATTCCTGAAATTGTAATTGAACAGTTTTTTAAAGTGCGTGATACTGGGCTAACCAATATGTATGTTAAAAGTGGTGTCCAATATGAAGCTAATGGAATTAATTGCCATGAATTGGTTATTTGGATAGAAGATAATAAACGCGGTTATGGCGAGTTACTGATTGCTGTATCTGATTATCAAGAGGCACAAGAGAGTACATCATGAAACGTTCACTCTATCTCAGACTTGAGACTTTCATCATAGAATTGGAAGTTAAAATCAAGGATAATCAGGGAAAAGGGCTATATGCTCAGGAGAAAGGACTTGACGACCAAGCCTACCACCATGCAACAGAGATTGGCATTTTAGAAAGTACCTTGACCGACGCAAACGAGCGTTATCGACTGGCGACAATCGAAAAAGAATACGAAAAGATAGAAGAATATTGCGATTGTTGCCGCAATCCTGATTATGTTCATGACTATGGTGAGTATCGCTACTGCCAATCTTGTATAGATGAAATGTGATAATATCTGTTAAATAATCCTACTTATTATTATTCTTGCCCCTATTTCGGGGCTTTTTTCTTGCCATTTTGACAAATTATAAAAATAGACTATAATTAAGAATAAATGGTTGAAGGATTAATAAAAAAGATGAAAAAACAATGGTAGTCGTCTTACCTAAGCATAAACTGAGAAAAGCGCAGATTAAGCGCCGCAAGAAAACACAAACTGATAAATATATCGGGCGCGGGTTTTTTAAGATACTCGAAACTGATTTAGTTCATGAATTCAATCAACGCTATACTTATATACTCAGCCAACAAGCGCGTAATGTATGGCGCTATTTTGTTTTCTGTGGTGAATATTTGATGTATACCGAGCGCTGTCAGGATATTCATGTTGCTAATCAAAAGGCGCATGATTATATTTTGAGTCTAATGGCTAATGAACAGCCAACAACCCTTGCTATGGAATTTGCATGAAATTAAATTTAGGCGCTGGCAATCGAATTTTGCCTAAATATGTAAATCATGATATTCGTAAACATCGTGAAGAGATTGATTGCATCTATGATTTAAATGATATTGCGTGGTCTATCTGGCAAGATAATCAATTCGATACAATCCAATTTATATCTGTAATTGAGCATCTCATTATCACGCCGATTCAGGCACTAGATGAATGTTGGCGAATATTGCAGCCTAATGGACTATTATCCATTAAATACCCCATTGTGACCTCGCAAACGATTAACGATGACCCCACTCACAGATGGTTTTTATCCCCAAAATCATTAGATTATGTTGACCCTGATACGAGATATGGCAAAGAGTATAATTTCTATTCATTGCATAAATGGCATATAATAGATTTAACAGTGATTAAAAATCGAAGTGTAGCGGCGGAATTGAAGCCGATAAAGTGAAAGCATAAAATGAAGCTAGAACCTACAATCAAACAATTCTTTAAAGAGCTTAAAGAATATGTTAAGGAACATCATTTTGAAGGCCAAGTACTTATCAAATTAGAATATATAGACGAATTTGTCATGCTTAGTATAGTTGACCAGTCAGACAATAAACATCAAGGCTTATATCATCAATGGCGGTTAGACGACGGGGATGATTTTATAGATTTATATAAATTAAAGCATGAAATCAGTGAACATATTATGAATGAACAAAAGCGATTCTTTGAAATGAGTTAAATCATGTCAAGCACAATAGTTTATGCAACTGCGGCGGAAATACGCGCTAGAATAGATATGACAAGTGTCGCCGATGATGTCATTTTATTAGCTTTCGCGACGGCGGTTAGCCGTCTTATTGATGGGTTCATGGGTAGGCCGCAAACGGGTTTTGTGGCGCTGGCAGTAGCCGCAGCTAGAGTGTTTGCCGGTACTGGCGAACGCTATCTATTCACAAATGAAAATATTGAAGTTACAGCCGTTAAATTAAAAGATGCGCTGACCGATGCAACTTTTGATAAGATTTTAGCTGCTAATGAATTCGAAACATTTAGAGGCTCTTATTCTAACCCAAATTTCAATGACCTACCCAATTCTGGTATTATGCTAACAGGTAATTCTACTGTAGGTTCTTTTTTGTCAGGCAATGCTATCAATTACTTTGAGAATTCTGCTAATGATATTAGTGCCAAACGACCTGCACTGCCAACAGTGGAGATTACAGCAAAGTGGGGTTATGCCGAAACAGTACCAGAAGTGATTAAAGAAGCGACTGTAATGCAATCTGTGCGAATTTATAAGCGCTTACAGGGCGGAATGGCTGATGCTTTGCTCACAAGTGAATTAGGACAATCGCGTTTTATCAGTGAATTGGATAAAGATGTTAAGGTTTTACTCAACTTTTCAGCGATTAAGAAGCCGAAATTCGCAGGGAGGTAAAATGATAATCAGAGATAAGTTCTATGAAGATTTACTTAATTCATGTGGTGAGTTAAAGACTGGTATGGTAGATGACTTATCCGTATGTATATGGAATAAAGTCAATCCTGTTATTTTCTCTCAAAATCTTATAGAAGAACTTGATTATTATTTAGCAGATGTCGAACGATTGCCGAATCGCGCTATTCGCATTTGTCAGTATCGTTTTGATTTCTACGAAGTTTATTCTGAATACTCGATTGTATTATTTACTGTATCGGAAATTCCTAATATTATGAGTGATTCTTATTGGAATAGATTAACTGAGTGGCTTATTTCTCAAGGTTATTCTAATGCCAGTTAAAATTACTATAAAATCAAAACAAACGACTGACGGCTTAAATGATATTGCAAAAGATTTGCAGGGTCAAAAATTCAGGCGCGATATGCTACGAGCTACCCTATTTGTTTTACGCGATTCCAAGAAGAATGCACCCGTTGATACAGGTCGATTGCGTTCTAGTATACAATCTAGCATAAGAAGAAAAACAATCTTTGGTCGTGGCGTTGTTGGCGTGGTAGGTTCTAATGTGGAATATGCGCCATTTATGGAGCTTGGCACTAAACATACTAAAATGCCTCCTATTCAAGCCTTAGAGGGTTGGGCAAGGCGACATGGTATGAATACTTTTGTAGTAGCACAAGCTATTTTAAAGCGCGGTGGTTTGAAGCCAAGACATTATCTATTGAATGCACTTATCAAAAATGAGGCTAAGATTGTGAACGCATTGGGCAAATCGGTAACGGCAATTATTCGTACAAATGGATTTTAGAATATGGCAACTTGGACATTTACAACACTTAATACATCTATTGAGACTACCCTAGCGGCGGCTACGGGTATCAATCGCGCACAAGACTTAGATGAATTAAGTGAAAATATACCCGAAGCTGATATGCCGCTTCTTATGGTTTATCCCGAATCTTGGGCAAGTGCAACCGATAGCGAAACTAATAAGAATAGTTTTGGCGGGGGTCAAACGCCTGTTCAAAGAATGTCACCATTATTCAATGTCGATGTGTATATTTCAAGATTGACTAAATTTAGTGAGGCAATGACTGATTACGCCACGATTGCACAGGCCATAACCGACGTGCTGAATGCAGAGCAATTAAGACCCCTTTTTGCAGATGAGGCAATACAGAACTTCACTTGGACGGCTGAGAGAGTAGTGATTAATTATAGCAATGTCGATTATCTAGCTATTCGATTTACGATTACTTTGGAGATATTCTAATGCTAAATATATTTAAAAAGAAACCACGAATTACAAAAGATGATTTAGATGAACTTATTAATTGCACAGATAACCCTAAATATCATCATTTTATTGTACCTAAACGCCTTGAAACTCAAATGAAGTGGGCAATAGGAAAACCTTTTTGTATGTGTTTATGGTGGGAAAAATATAAAGGTTATTCAATTCAACCTTGTTATATTGAAGTCTATAATGACCCTAATGAGTTATCATTTATTCGCCCTAACGGAATAAGACCTCATACAACCTGTAGATAGGATTAGATTATGCCAGCATATTTCATGTTAGGACAACCCGCCGCAAAGGGTCAAGTTTATAAACGACATACTATTCATGCCATGCGCGGTTTTAGTGATAGTGCAATTGCTCAACTGATTGAAACGGGTGTTATTCGAGAAATAATTACTCCCCCAATTGCAGTTTTAGATAAAATCAAAAAACATGCTAAAATATTAAAGAAGCTAGAGATTGAAACATTAGGCGATTTTGCGGTTGCACACATTAGCGATTTGAGCAAAATACCTAGTGCTAAAGCTCTGCAAAAGGAAGTATTGGATTTAATTAATCCTAACAATGCGGTTGGTTTAGATGATTGCAATTGTACACATCCCGAATCGCCACAAGACCTTCCTTACGCAACTTAACATCTAACTAGTCATAAAATCAATTAGGCCATGAGCTATTAATGTCATGGCCTTTTTGTGTTTATAGGAGATTAATCAAATGGCACAAACAACTACACATATCTCAGCTTGTAATGCAGTTGTCGAAGTTGACAACGTGGCTGGCGCACCTACCAATATTTCAGGAAGTGCCAATACCGCAAGTATCGCCTTTACTCGTGATATTGGTGAAGGGACGACTTTTGAAGGCGACTTCAAACTGAAAACTGAGTGTAAACGCGATGCGACTTTATCACTCAGCGTTTTATGGTCAACCGCGGTGGGGGAAGCGCGTGATTTGATGGAAGAGTGGTTTGATTTAGGCGGTAAACGAACCATTGCAATCTATCCCAATGGCAAAATTATTGGTTCTCGTTTCTATTCTGGCGAATTTCGCCTTGCTAGTGCAGATATTCCTGTTGATAGCAATAGCGCAGATGTTATTAAGATGGATTTTGAAGCAATGTCAGACGGGCCAGTTGGTTTCTTGAATGTTGGTAGTTAATTCATAAATAAAGCGAAAGAGTACAGAAATGCCTAAACGCCAAAGCGCAAGACGTATTAACAGTGACGTGATACAAGGTGAGGATAGTTATATAGAAATACGTTTTCCAAAAGTTGGAACCATGAAAGCGTATCGTAAAAGCATAGCAGAATTATCTAAAGAAATGGAAAAATTACAAGAAAACACTGTTAAAGATACGTCTGCGATACTCGATTTAGCGGATAAAGTAGAATTGGCAGGCAATGAGTTAATAAATGCTCATCTCAAGGCGTGGAATTGGGTAGACGATGATGAAACACCCTTACCACAACCTGATAAAAATGGTGTCTTAGATATGCTCGAAATTCACGAGCGAAATTGGATATTACAGCAATTTCAAGTAGCTGCTACGGAAAAAAAAGGATAGAGTGGGCACTCTACGTTCTTTATGATTTAGGCGGGGTAATGGATGATATACCGCCTGAAATTGGTCGCTATATTCAATGTGTAGAGATGTATCATTGTTTACCAAGTCAACTTGACGACGAAGATTCTCTTGAAATTGAAAAACAGTGGATTATTCGCAACAAACGCGCCGAGATTGATAAGGCAAAAGCCGATAAAAAATCAGGTAGTGTCACGATAGATGCTAACAAACAATCATTTGATAAATTGAATACTGAAAAAATCTAATGGCACGTCGCAATAAGGTGTTACATCCAAAGAGTAATATCACTCAGAAGAATGGACATCCATTCTTCTGGCATTTTGTTTCCTTTACTAAAATTACAAGTAGAACAAGTAATGCACAGATTAGATTTATCATTACTCCCCATTTTGCTAAGTGGAACAATATGGTCAACATGGCGATTAATTTTAGTCAAGTCGCAAGCACACCAATAACAATATTTACGCTGTTCTATGTACAGCTCTTGAATATCTTGCAGATTATGCTTACCTACGCATCCAAATTTTTTAGCGCGATGATTAGCTGCGGCAATCGACTTTTTATTAAAACCATAAATGCCAATATTTCTTCTAAAAATTACTTTGTGATTACGATAATAGGATTCTATTGCCCACTGGCGTTGTTTTTCAATCGTTTTCCAATAATACTTCCGCGCTCTAATTCGGGATTTTTCAATATTTTTATGATAACGAGCCTTCATTCTTTGATTTACGATTTTGAGATTATCCCCTTTTTCTCTCCATTTACGCATGGATTCACGGGAACGTTTTTGCTCTTTTTCATAATTTTTATAATAGTGTTCGCGCTTTGTTTGTCTAATGCGTTCATGATTTTTAGCGTAATGTTCACGGGATTTTCTGCGCTGACACTCAATACAATGGCTTCTAAAATACGGCTTTCCGTTTTTATAGAAACGTTGTCTAAAATGTTGGGTTGTAAGGGGTTGGGAGATATTGCAAGCGCTACAAATTTTAGTTCTCATGTGTTATGCCCTAACACTTATGCTCTTAATAAAAACAGACAGGTAGATGAGCATTTATCTACTTTTCACCCCGTCGGGTTAGTCTGTAATCTTATTATACAGGGCAAAGGGGGATAATACCATCGCTAGAAGAAATAAGATTGAAGTTACAATCAATGCTAAAGATAACGCTTCAAAAGTTTTTGAAGACGTTGCTGGCAATATTCAAGGTATCGGTAGTGCTGCTTTAAATATAGCAGGTGCGGCAGTAATAGGCGCTACGGTTGCGATGGTCGGTTTAGGCGTAGCGGCAGTTAATACTTTTGCCGATTTTGAAAAAGGCATGAACGAAGTTTTTACTTTGTTGCCTGATATTTCACAAGAAGCAATGGATGAACTTGAAAATCAATTGTTATCATTCGATAATGCCGTAGGCCGTACTAGTGAAGAAACAATCCCCGCACTATATCAGGCATTATCCGCAGGTGTTGACCAAAATACAGTATTTGATTTCTTAGAATTAGCCAATAAGGCTGCCGTAGGTGGTGCTACTGATTTAGAAACTGCCGTAGATGGTATTACATCAGTAGTCAATGCTTATGGTGAGGAAATGGTTGATGCTACACAAGCATCCGATTTGATGTTTACCGCCGTCAGATTAGGCAAGACTAATTTTGAGGAATTGAGTGCCAGTTTGTTCAACGTTGTGCCTAATGCCGCAGCTTTAGGCGTTAGTTTTGGTGATGTAACCGCCGCGCTTGCTACAATTACGGCGCAAGGTGTGCCAACCTCCGTAGCTACCACACAAATGAGACAAGCATTCGTTGAATTAGGTGATGCGGGTAGTGATGTCTCCGAAGTATTCACACGTATTTCGGGGGAAAGTTTCAAAGATTTCATTGCGGGTGGGGGTAGCGTTGCTGGCGCAATGGCATTACTCGAAACGGAAGCGGCTGTACTTGGAATTGGTATAAATGAGATGTTTGGGAGTGTTGAGGCGGGTAATGCGGCGCTTGCACTCACGGGCGCGGCTATGGATACCTTCATATCCAATACAGATGAAATGAATAACGCGGCAGGTGCGACTGAGGGTGCATTTCAACAAATGAATCAAGGTATAAGCCTAGCAATGAATAGATTAATGGCAACATGGGAATCGACCTTGATTAGAATTGGGGCAGTGATTGCGCCTCTAATATCTCCTATTATTGATATGCTCACAGGTTTTGTTGCTAGTTTCGCAGGGACTATAGAATCTATTGCGATTGTGGTTGATACATTCTTTGCAGACATACGGGAATTTGGCCTACAAGAGGCTTTGTTAGGCTTATTTGGTCAAGGCTCGGAAATTGAAACAATGGAGAGCTTGTTAGAAGGATTATTTACACGTCTAGGTTTGGGGCGTGATACTGCTATAGCCTTAGTAGATACTCTGTGGAATATGGTTCTTGCTGTTAAGGGTGTTTTTGACACAATTGTAGCAGTAGTAACTCCAATAGTTGACTGGGTAGCCGCAAACTTAGAATTAGAAGATGTTTTAATTGCAGTTGGTTTGGTGCTTGCCAGTGTTATTATTCCTGCACTACTTGGCACACTCTTAGCAATTGCACCCATTATTATCGGTATAGTAGCCCTAGTGGCAACAGTAGCTATTTTGCGCGATGCTTGGGATAGTAATTTCTTAGGTATTCGCACAATGATAACTGATACTGTTTTACCCGCTATAATGGATTTTGTGAATTGGGTTGTAGATGTCGGATTCCCTGCTATTGTTGATTTTATTGAAAATAGCGTTATGCCCGTTTGGAATGATCTTATGGGTTTATTTGGCGAAATATGGGTTGTATTAGAACCTGTATTTACAGGTTTTATAGATGGGTTTATGGGTGTTTTTGGCTTAATTGTTAATTTCTTACAAAATGATGCTGCAAATGCGTGGAATGGATTCGTTGATTTAATAATTGGCGTTGTTTTTAGAATTGTCCAAGCCGTGCAAGGTGCAATTGATATTTTTAATGCCTTAATAGGTGCGGCAAATACGGCAGCGGACGTAGCACAACAAACTTTAAGTAGTCCAGAAGCATTTGCAGCAAGCGCACAAGGTTTAGGAAGTCAAGTAGGGCAAATAGCAGGATTAGTATTTGGTGGGGGTAGACAATTTGGGGGAGCTGTGACGGCGGGACAACCTGTTATGGTAGGTGAAAGCGGACGTGAGTTATTCATACCCTCACAAAATGGCACAATTGCCAATAATCAAGATACTAATTTAGCCACGCAAGGTGGGAATTCGGGTATCAATATCACCATGATTTTTGAACGCGGCATTAGTGAAGAGGATGCGCGTGATAGTGCCTCAATGCTAAAGCGCACATTACAGGCCGAAGGTTTCAATATTACAGGATAGGTTAAATGAGAATTGTTAGTTTTGGTGAAGTAACATTGCCACAATTTAACGGCGTGCAAAGTTTACCCGTTCCTTTTAGGAGCGCGGTTGTTGCTTTACGCGGCGGCGGTTTTGACCAAGACGGCTTGCGTACTTATCTTGAGACTAAAATGGTATCAGCCAATTTTTGGGTACGTCAAGACGACGGTAATGTGGACACTATTATTGATAATTTATATCAAGAATCGGGTAAAGGACGACGTTTATTAGTTGCGACAATGCGCGATAATACAACTCAAAGGCAACAATGGGTTAAACTTGTGCAAGCTAGAACGAATCCTGATAGTCGTACTTATGCGATTGATAGCAGTAGCACTGAATGTTATGAACAGATGCAAATGCAATTTGAGATGGTTTATCCATATTGGGAATCGACTGCCGATTTTGCCGTATCGTTAGACGACGGGGAAGATTTAGACGACGGCTTATTTTTAGATGCTGGCAATTCTGATACGGCTACCGTTTCTACCACAAACACTAGTAAAACGATAACCAATTCTGGCAATACAGCTATTGAGAAATTTGAATTCACATTAGAGGGATTAACAGGGGTTACGCTCACTAATGTTACACTTACGAATACGACAACTGGCGAAACTTTAACTTGGACTGGCACACTAACAGATGGTGATATTTTATCTATAAAATCACTTGAACAAACAATAACTTTCAATGGGGCTAATGCTTGGGTCAATACCACGCTTGGCACAAATCAGGTAGGTTTTTTCACTTTAGAATTAGGTGCTAATAATTTCACAATCGAATTGACAAGTATAAGCGGCGGTAATGCTACAGCCACTTGGCTATGGCATAAACATTTCATAAGGTAGATTATGAGAACATTTTCACAAAACAATAATTATAAACGCGGGACTTGGAAGGGATTAAAATTGTCTACTGGTCAGCGTAGCGCTGATTTTACGTGCCCCGATTGTGGGCAATTGGCAGCACTTACTCACCACACAATCGACTGGAAAGGCGGAGTCAATCCTTCAGTGGTATGCCCAAATAACGGTTGTAAATTTCATGAATATATACTATTAGAGGGATGGCATGACAAGTAATTCACCCTTTCGAATAGACATTTTAGATGCAAGTGGCAATAAAGTAGGCGACGGGCCGCTTAAGAATATTATCCAAGTTGATGATACGCGCATATTGGATAAACTGGGTATGCTTACCTTTGTTATACCAGCAAGTGACCCTAAAGCACAATTCATTGCGGCGGGACGCAGCTTTGATGTTTTTGACGAAGTCGATGGTTACTTAGGGCGCTTTCTTTTTAATAAAATGAATTTCCTTGACCAAGCTGGACGCTCTTTATTGATTGTACAAACTTGGAGTATTTTAAAAGAATTAGTTTATTTTATTTCAGGTTTTGCTAGAGAATATGCCGCGAGTCAAGTTGAAACAATCATAGATGATTTAGTGACCGATGTATCTGGCTGGACTACGAGTACAGGAACTAACTTAGGAACTGCAAATGTGACCTATCAGGGTCAAACAATTTATCAGGCCGTTGAAGAATTAGCTAAGCGGTGGGGACTTCATTTTAGGTTAGGTTCTGGCACAAGAGTGTTAGAATTTGATGCCTTTGGAGTACTTAACAATAATGTGAGATTTACTAATCTCAGTGGTCAAAGTACAGATTTTGATGGCACGAAAACCGCCGTAATTAAATCTATTAAAAAGATGATTGCAACTGATGAAGTTTATAACCGCGTTATCGCTGTGGGTGCTGGCAATGGCGCGGCGCAATTGGTTTTATTAGATACAGAAGTGGGTGATTTTTTCACGGTTACATCACGCACACGCACAAACGGGCAAGATGAAACTTTCATTGAAGATGTTGCCTCACAAACTCAATTTGGGGTAAGAGAGGTTGTATTAATTTTTGACCAAGTGCGACCAATTGCCAATACCGATACAGCAAAAACACAAGCCCAAACCGAATTGCTTAAAAATGCAGAACGTTGGTTAAATCGTTATAAAGATGCGAGAGAGCAGTTTGATAATTTACTCGTTTATGGTTTAGAAACTGATGTAAATGTAGGCGAAATGGTAAATGTTCGTTATAAAGGTTTTGATGAAAATAATGACCTTTATTTAGATGTTGACGATGATTTCTGGGTTATGCAAGTCACAAGACAGCGACGGGCAACGGGGATGCGTAGCCATAATTTCAAAGTCGTCAATATTGATAGAGTAGAATTGACTGACCAAGATATAATGGCAAATGCAGTCAAAGCTATTCAGAGTGAAAAACTATGGATTAGACCGACGGCCTTCCGTTTTGAAAACACTTATTATGATTATGTGCAGGCTGTAGTAGGAGTTGCTGGCAAAACAGCAAAATTCACACTTTCTATAGATGATACCGTAACAGATGTTACAAGAGTTGTTTTAAGATTTAAGTCTCATTTACTTGCAAACGTTATTAGTACATCTAATTTATTAGGTCACCCATCAGGCAGCGGCGGTGCTTTTGTCCAAAACTTTTGGTTAGTGCAAGAAGATGCAAATGCACAATTCCCGCGCGATATATCTATAACAATCAATGGCGTAAATTATGATAATAACGCCAAAGTCGATTATTTAAGTGGGGGAACGGGGCCTTGGAATCCTGACCCCGCGAATGTTAGTGTGACTGTTGAAATAGATGTGACCGATGTTATTTTAACTGAGGCGGGTGGTATCTTTCAAGATTTTGATATTGAGTTTACTTGCGAACCAACTAGTGTTGCACAGCTAATAACTTACTCCGCAGGCGCGGCTAGTTCGACGGCCGCGAGTCATGGCAATATAGAATTAACAATAAAAGTACAAGGCGTTTCGATGGCGATTTATAAAGATTAGGAGATTAAAATGATATTGGAAATTGAAAAACAGAGAAGCCAATTTGTGCGCGATATAAAACGAGCTTATATCATTCTTGCTTCATTTGGGGTTTTACTGATTGCGATTGCGATTAGTTACAGTGTTGTATTATCACAATCGCAAATTCCAGAATATACATACATCCCAAATGTTGATACGAGTGTCCATCAATTTGCAGATTATGATGCGCCGCAAGTGATGACAGTTACAGGCGGTCAAACCTTAACACTCTACCCGCCCTTTCAATTGGATGAGTTGGCATGGTGGGGAAGTATCAATCCAAACCATACACAATGGATAGTTTTTGCCTCTATTGGCACTTGTGACATGTTGCCTTTTGGACAATTTAGAGTGCGATAATTATCTAAAAACGAGCAAATTTACATATTTCAGCATATCCTCATAATCGCTTTAAAAGGGGCATTAGAGGGATTGTTTATTCTTTGCTTATATTGTGTCGTTTACTTGACATAAATTGAAAACCTTTGTTTTTGAGAGAAAAATAAGGGCTATCCGCAAGCGGGTTTATAGCACTTGTGAATTATCAGAAATACCCCTAATTGATGTTATACTGATAATGAATTATGCAAAATTTAGGTTAAATTATGCGAGCGCAAAGGCAGAACTAGATGCTTAAACATAAAAGTAACTATGCAAAAATTGATGACATGAATATCGTGATACGCTATCTTTTAATTGCTTGTATCTTACTTGTTTTATCATTTACTTTCGCTGAAAAAATAGATGCAACTGATATACAATTCAATTATATAATTATTGAGGCTCGTTATACTTGGACACGCTATGAAGAATTGCCTTTTAATCAAATTAGTCAGATGTGTTGGAATAGATATATCGGTTGGTGTGATGAAGAAATTATACTAGGTGATATTGGTTTTGTACGTGCTGAAATTGTTGATTTTAATACACAACAATATGGCATAATTGTAGAATTGAATGAATCAGATAATCCTAGTAAAAAATGTTATTTTTTTCTATTTAGACCTAACTATGGGGTAGATGGAAACCCACACCCGACAGATTATTATTGGATAGATTGCCAATGGCGATAATCATAAAAATGAACAAATCAAATGAAGAAAAGCAATGAATTATACAGGTGTATAAATGACAACAAATCATCACACTGGATACCCCACTAGTCAAGAACTTACAGCTACTAATCAAAATGCGCCACTATCGCAATTAGACCAAGCTATCCTTGACCGCTCATTTCAAGAAGAAACCATCGTTACTATAGCGGCTGGCGTTGCAGCGCTTGCTACACTTACAGGCAAAAGTGGGTCAGGCAATCGCAATATTATAGTTGCTGCACAATCTGGTAACTCTGATGACTTAGCTGAGGTTACGGGCTTAACTGTAGGCGATATGATTTCTTTATTTTCTGATACAGGCGATACAATCACAGTAAAACACAATGACGGCGGTGCAACTGTTAAATTTAGAAATATTGTAAGTGGCGATGTAACACTCAGTAATGTTAAGCCAATTCTTTATCAACTTGTTTCTAGTAATAATCTCTCACAAATTAATCATGATGCTAATTTTGGCGGAACTAGCGCCTCTATTGCTATTCTTACCGATGAAAAAACGACGGGAACACAGGGGGGAAGTAGTAGTACGAATACATGGAATGCGCGTGATTTAAACACAGAACAAGATGACCCAGATGGGATTGTGACAATTGCTAGTGATGAATTTACACCCATTGCGGGCGATTATCGTTTATCTGCATACGCGCCCGCACTCAACACGAACGGTCATAGGTTGCGCCTATTCAATGTTACAGGCGCGGCGGTAGTTCAAGAAGGTGCCACTCTATACAATGCAGTGGCATCTAGCGCAAATGCTCAATTAGATGTCAGATTTACAGCTAATGGTACAGACGCTTATCGAATTGACCACTGGACTGAATTGGCTGTAGCAACAACTGGTTTAGGCCGTAGGGCTAACGATGGTAGTCCAGAGATATATTTAGTAATTGTATTGGAAAAAGAATAATGGCACTAACAAAAGAACAATTCAGAAGTGCAATTGGATATTTACGCCAAACCGATGCTTTGTCCAGCATTGGAGTAATATTCTTAGATGCAAATAATCAACGTGTGCTAGATGAGGGTGATAACAATGCAGACATCACACCTAATGACACGATTTTAAATCAGGCGCTAGTCGATTTTGCAGAACAGCAAGTTAATGAGGAAGCACAAGAAAACATTCGCAGTGAAGCTAGGGCACAAGTGCAAAATATACCGAATTGGGCAACATGGACAGAAGTCGAGACGCTTGATCATATTGATACAAATGTCACAGATTTAGCAAGTGCAAAAGTTGTAATTCGTGCAATGGCTAGAATGTTGATTGCACTTCGTAATGAACGCTGGCCTGATTTGGAAGGAAATTAAGATGAGAGAATTCAATGACGACGCTGGTTATGGCAATAGCTTAGGGAAAGAATTTTTAATTGCAAGTGCCGAAACGGGCGCTTTGCTTGACCCTGTTGATTTAGGCCGCTTGTATGCCTTTATTGTGATTCGCTGTACAGACGTAACTAACGCGGCGGCTGTAAGCGATACAGTAGCATTTCATCTTGGCTTAACTGATAACGATGCAATGCTACCATTTGAAGATGAAAATGGAGTGTCAACTATCATCTTAGATGATATTTTCCATCGCGTATTATTCGTAGGCGCAGTACAGCGAGTACGTTGTATTCTGAGTGCAGCCGCTACTGGCAATATTACATTTGCAATTTATGGCATTGATGCGGCGTTGAATACTTAGGTTAAATTATGAGAAACCGAACACTTGCTAGACGCGCGATTACAGTTATAAAGGCGGGTATTGCTTTTTTATTTCGTGCTGATTTTTGTATAGACGAAACTGCCCCAATATCATCTCCATTATCAGTAGATATGGGTAGCGATTTAACTATTATACAAGTTGACGGCAATATTGAAATAGTCGGCGGGGCAATGGATATACCCGCGCAAGCTACCCCTGTTTTTGGAGATTTGGGGTTTTTTAGTGTAGACAGTTTTACCCGCGAAAATGGTTTAGTTGCCTTTTTTTCTTTAAGTTTTAGCACTTTAGATGATGCTGCATTAGGGTTTTTAGATACTCAAGATGTATTGAATACAAGCTATGATAATATCGGGGTAGCAGTCAATGGCACAGAATTAGAGGCACGCTTCACGTCTGATGCAACTAGTCCCGACATATTCACTTTATCAACGAGTGTTGATTATGTCGTCGCTTTAGTTTTACGCACATCGGGTCGTTTTATCTATCTTTTTGATGAAACTAATTGGTTTCTATTGTGGGTAGACAGTGAAGATAGCACAGCCACATTATTTATAGGCTATGCCAATTTATCATCTGTAGTTTCTCTTGATAGTTTAAGAATATCACAATTAGCTACATCATTATTTGTGCCTAGTATTGATGTTGCGGCGCTGCCCCTAAATGAAGGTTCGGTCAGTGGCGGCGAATTAGAATTTCCAGACGGAGATACTTTTTTCGAGTACGATTTAGACACACTACCAAGTGCAAGTAGTATACAAGTTAATTTTCGTTATTTTGATTCTGATAATTTCTGGAATATTCGCATAAACTCATCTGGAAATTTTGATTTAAGAGAAACTGTAGCTGGCGTTGCGGTTAATAGGATAACCAATGCGGGTGTATTAGCAGGGGGTGAAAAAATCCGTATTGTTGCTAGGGGTAACGATATAGAATTATTTTTCGATACTACGAGTGCAGGTTCTATTACAGATGCCTTTAATTTTATACGCGCAACAGATTGGACAGTCCCAACTCTGGGAACTGGCGGAGTAATTAGTAATCTTAAAGTTTGGAAAGCCTATGCACGAAATGAAAATGGGCGCGGCTCAGATGTTGTAGTAAATGGTGGGTTTGCTACGGATACAGTGTGGACAAAAGGAACGGGATGGTCAATTGGTAGTGGGGTTGCCAGTTGTGACGGAACACAAGTAGCCGTCACTGATTTAACACAAACTTTAATTTTAGTCAGTGGCACTTATTATGAAATTACCTATACAATTAGTAATTATGTCGCTGGTACTATCTCAATTCGAGCTGGCGGGAATCAAATAGCTGCCCAAGATGAAAATGGAACATTTACAAGAGGGGTTATTTCAGGTGGTACTAGCTTCAAATTACGCGCTAATTCTAGTTTTGTGGGTGATGTTGATAATGTGATTATAAAAGAGATTTTATTTACACCCGATTCATTACGCAAGAAATTCAATCAATCATTATTAGGCGATTGCGTAGGCAATGGCTTTAGTAGCGGCTTTAGCGACGGTTTTTCATAATTAAAATAGTGATAATCTATATTATAATATAACTAGTCACAAGGCACATGATGCTCATAGACAAAAATGTAAATAAGCATAGGTAGTTATCATGGCAGACGTAATTAGATCAGTAGCAGCATTACAAACAATATTGGCAGATAATAACACGGGTGCTATATCGCCTCAAGATGTACGCGATTTATTAGTAAGTGCGATTGGCGGTTTTGGTGCTTATGATGATTTAGTGACAAAAACTACTCGTATTAATTTAACTGGCGGTGTACGAGGAGATTTTGATTGTGATGGTGCCGGGCCTCAAGGGGATACCGATTTCTTACCTTATCCCAAAACAAAGGTAACTGACGAATTATGGGATACAACAAATAATCGCATTCTTTTAGCAAATTTGCCTACTGGAAGTAAAATTATTGTCAGAATTAATTTTACAATAAACCCTGCATCCCCAAATACAGGTTTAGACTTATTTGTTAAATTTCATAATTCTAGTGATGTGTTCATTTTTGAATTAGATATTGCGATTGCTGAAATTAAAGCGACGGGAGATCATGGGGAAGTTGTTACAGTAGACTTCTTCGTAGGTTCAGTAATACAAGATGGGTTTGTTTATTTCGAGCTTTTATCTAGTAATAATGCTACAGTTGAAGTTGGCGGTGTATATATAAATGTATTAAGATAACATATTTGTTTAGAGCAACTTGTGAGGGTTTTCGGCTGACCCTGTGTGCCTTTGCGAGTTGCTCTAAATAAATAAAAACACAGGGTCATAGGATGATAGAAACGATGATAGAACAATATGGCGACTTAATTTCTACAATCTTAGGGATAATTAGTGCCTATCTCATATATTTGACATGGAAACAAAAAAACAAATTAAAAAATTACGATATAAAATTAAAAACACAAGAGGAAAAAGTTATAATTCAAGAAGAAAAAGCTAAACGTCAAGATGTAAAATTGGCAGAAGTATTAGCTGATAGTAAAAATTTCCAGTCTCTAATCGAAGTCATTGCAACACAAGCCAATTCGACTGCAAGACTCGCACTAAATATCAATGATATGAATAATACATATCGTGAATCATCACAGCAAGTTACAACTGCTATCAATACGATGGAATTAGCAACATCTCAAAAAATACAAGATTTAGATGCTACAATTACACGCTTTAGTAAAGAAATTGAGACCCTAACAGAGCAATTAAAGAAATTACCTAGTGAAATTAATCAATCGCATCAATTAGAACATAATAAATTAAATAATGTACTTGACACAATTACCACTGTGGCTAATCGTGCCAATGACGTATTTCAAAAAATCGAAAAATCCGAGTTAAAATTAGAGAATAACACTATTATATCAGCCGACAAAGTTGAAAAAGGAAAATAAAATGGAAGTCATACTAAATAAAGTGCCAAGCATATTCTCTAGCAAGCGCTTTTGGGTAGGTCTCATTGGAATCGCTGCTATGATGCTTACGCCTGAAAATGCAAATTTTGAAGTATTGAAACGTATAGCAGAAGTTAAGGATGCTATTCTGCTTATTGTACTGACAATCGTTACAGGTTATAGTGTCCAAGATACTGCCAGTGCTATTAAAGGCGTGAATAAGTATAATAAATAGGTTAATATGACAAAAATCGGTTATAACATCAATCTATCTGCGATAGACAATCAAGCACAACCCGACGCAAAAATAGCAGGTGCTGATATGCATCTACTAATGACCGTACCCCAACTTATTGACGGTGTTGGGGTAAATGGTCAAACTGAGATTAATCAGATAGCAAACTGGAAACAGGCACTCCCCCCAAATACAAACATTGTATGGCGTACTTACTCCAAAAAAGAGGGCAATTGGAAAGAGTTTCCAAACAATTCTACAATCGTTACGCGCTGGCAATTGGAAGGCCATTTGGATATTATCCGAGATGACCCTTCTAATGAAGTCAGTTTAATAGGCGACAATAAACAGATAAATGAGGAATTCGTAGTTCGTAGTGTTGATTTATTAGAACAAGCGAGTGCAGCCGGAATCACGGTTGCAATTGGCGCGTTTTCTGTTGGTACGCCTCACCATAATTTAATTGCAGATGGTACTTATGATGATTTAATTAGAGCCGTTGTCAAAGGCAATCATTATTTTAGCGTCCACGAATATTGTCCAGGAATTGTAGGCGCGGGTGATGTATTTCCTTATGATGAATTACTAAACCCCAAGACTGTATTATCGAAAATGAAAGATGAATTATGGCCTTTAGGCGGCTATTGGCTTTTGCGACGTAGCGATAGATTTGTCAAGCAAGCTAGACAATTAGGTTTAGCTGACCCCCAAATTATTATAACTGAATCATTTATTGATTATATTCCTGATGCTCAAATAGTCTTAACTCAATTACGTGATGAATATGGTCAAACGCCATGCTTGCGCGATATGCGCGGTATTTTAGCATGGCGCGATTATTATGCAGAAGCCTTCAAAGAAATGCACTTGCTTAGTCATTATGAATTACAAGTTAGATATTTACTTGAGAAATTAGCAACTACAGTTTACAATCAAGATTGGATTAAAGGCGTTTGCTTATTTGCACTCAATAAAGGTTGGGATAGTCCAGAATGCCATAATTGGCTTAACGATTCCTTGAAAACAGTTAGGCAACTCCATTTACCCAATATTAATCGAATGCTGGGATCACCTACCCCACCCGACTCCCCCGTTCCTGAATTACCCACCCCGCCAAGCGATTGGGAAATGAGGGAAGGATTGATTTCTTCTAACCTTGAGGGGGGTAGCAATATTCGTGCTAATTATACACAAGATGCGGCGAAATGGCTTAGTAAAATTGGGATGGATGCTATTAGTGGATTAATTTCCGTTAAAACAGTATCAAATGAGGGTTTTGAGTGGCATAAGGTGATAATTGGCGTTGATGTGGGTTACGTTGCAAAAACAAGCCATATCGTGATAACACGCCCTGACAATGAAGTGCCTGACAGTCCAGAAATAGATTATGATAAAATTCAGAAAATGATTGATACTTCTATTTCAGAAATGATGCGGCAAATTACGAAGGCGCTAGAAGGCATTATTTAACGTTTTCCACTCGCAATTAAACTAACTGCGCTCTCACTAATTCCATATTCCTCTTGTAGCGACTTCACTTCTAAAGCACGTTCTTTTTTATTATCACAATTTTTTAAACGCAAACAAATATCTTCATTGCGTGCTTGTTTGCCAATACTGGTTATACTTATTTTACGGCTTAATTTTTGAGGAGGAAATTCTTCATTATAGTGTTGATAATGTTTGCCATTTACAGCATCGCGGATTGTATGCCACGATACATGATATTCTTGAGCAAAATCATGCGCGTTATCGCCCGTAACTTCCTTACGTAGCTTTTCAATATCTTTTTTTGAGAATTTTTCATTGAATTCTCTTGCCATATTTAAACTCTTATTCTATATCTAATTTTATTAGAGTTGCATTACTGATAACAGTCAATGTTCAGAACGGCAATGTTTTTTTTGTCAGCACTTTTACAATTTCGACCATTGCCTGTGTATCAATTAACGCATCGTGCGCGTTGTTGAGTGTATTTCCGACTACGGCGCTATAGGCATCAACTAGCTTGTGTTTCTTGTAGCCGCCTCGCGCTGATGGAGTCCCATCATATTCCCCATAAATTGTCATCAAATCCACATTGTCAAACTCAATAAGTGGTAAGTTATGACGTTTACAAACTTGGTCAAGCACACGCTTGTCAAAGTCACCATAAGTTACAACTTTTTGGTTCGATAAATGCCCTTTGATTTCTTCGTATAATTCAGGGAAAGTGGGCGCATTCTCAATATCGGCTTCTGTGATACCGTTAATATCGCTTGCCGACTTTCCGTTCTTTCCCCTGAGTGTTAGTTTGTGAATATCTACTGGCTTCACGAATTTTTCATAACCAAAATCTCCACAGACAATCGCAACGCTCACGATTTCGGCTGACCCATCAACACCAGTAGTCTCAATATCAAAATAGAACGCATCGTCTATGCCAAGAAACCCCTCAGAGATAACACGAAATTTACGGTCACAGACTGTCTCGCCAGCAAAACTAAAGTTACCATTGGGGATAACTTTCTCAGGATTGAGGAATTGTCCATCGGTTGTTGTATAGATAGTAATATCAACACCTGTGACGACATCACCAAGCTGCATATTTTCAAATTCGGGATAGGGGATTGTCATAATCTCTTTGTTTGACTGTCGGATATAAATTGTTTTGCCATCCACGCATTTACAATACCAAGTGGGATTACCGCTACCACTGGTTTTATGTGTGATCTCAATAATCCTGCGCTCATCCCAATGTGGCAATATCCCTGCCTTGTTACCTTCGATGTCACGCCACACAAGCGCAAATAGTGCTTTATCAAACACTGTATTTAATTCTTCTGGCAACTCAGCAATCGGCGATAAAATGACATTGGTCAATAACGCCTCCTTGTTGACGTAAATATATGGTGATAGTGCTTCTATAACAGTTACTAAATCTTTACGCTCCATAGCTTTCTCCTTTATACTTAATAATTTAAAGGGAATGATGAAGTCGAACCAGAACCGTTCTACAGTAATGTGTACACGCTGACGTAACCGCTCTTACGTATCATTCCCTAAAAAAATATTATAGTGCAGTTTATTTATTTTGTAAAGGCAATTCTTAGATCACCTTCATGCCAAGACTTATCTAGCCATCTTAAATGCTGCAAATCACCACGAATATTTTTATGTCCCGTTTTACCAAAACTATTTTTAAGCACTTCTATTCGGCAAGCAAAACTACCATCATTTAATTCCACTTCCCCCATTTCATATTCACCATCTATGCCGCGTCTTGTAAGCCAATCTCCATTTGAATATTGTACCGCCTTTTTCCCAAATAATGTATTTAAACCAACGATGAAATTAAAGTGATTCGGGTTAGCATAACCCATATCAGTTACTTTTAAGAGCGTGTTTTTAGACCTTTGTTCTGCACTAGGATTTTTATTCGGTTGCAACATAACAATACTATGAACATTTACAACACGACTCGCTGCTTTAATTAAATCTAAAATAACATTTGCAATGGTACTATCTTTACCTTCCAAACTTGCACGCTTTGCCTTATAAAGTGTTAAATAATCGAATATCCAAATATCTATTGGTGTATTGTTTGCGCGTAATTCAATAGTACGTCGTTTCATATAATCCAAAGTATCTTCTACGTATAAATATTCAGTAGCATATTCAACATGCCCCTGCCAAGTATCTTTACTATTTCTATTTAACCTTTTTATTTTTCCTACATTTTCATCTGATAACAATTTGCCATTGTGATGATATGTTATGCCCTCGTCTTTTTCTTGCATAGCAACTTCATGTGCTATAACCGCATCGTAATTCATTTCCTTATCTTGTGTTTCCATCTGGATACGGCGCATTTCATCCGTTTCGGGTAAAAATTCGCGTCCATCTACAATAAATCCAAATTTTCGAGGATGATAAATAAGCATCATAACTAAAGAATGCCACCATGAAGTCTTACCCCCGCCTGATAATCCAAGCACGCCTGTTAATCGGTTTGGCATTAACCACTTCGCTCCCCCGCCATATTCATGCAACTTTGTAAAAGGTTGCGGCACTATACGGCCTTTGGACTTTCTAACGCCCTGTATGGTATCTAAAATAGCTTGGCGTGCCTCATGTGCATTTGTAGGCGCTTTCATGCTATAGGCTTGTTTTGATAACGTTTTAAGCCGCTCTAAAGATTGCTCTTGCCATAGTGCTACAAAATCCGCCGCATCAAATTTATCTGTTCCTTTAAAATCAATTTCAATGGCACGCTCCCCTAAATATTGGCAAGCATTTTTGCTTGCTTTACGTCCCGATGTGTCGCAATCTAAAGCAACCAATACTTTGCCATTATATTTATTGAGGATATTATTAGCATGTTGTAAGTTAAATGAACTCTCCCCTCCTAATACAGCAAAAGCGGGTATCTTCTGGACTTGGCAAGCCTCAACGCTCCCCGCGCCATTGACTAAGACAATGAAATCTAATTGATTTTCTTTTGCAATACCAATCGCTTTTTGAGTGCCGTAAAAAGGTAAGGATTTATCATTTCTTTTTTCAGTCCAGTAATAACGAGGTTCTAAAGTGTCCAAAAATCTAACTTGTGTAGTGCCATCGGACGCGGGGATAAACAAACATGACCTATTCATAAATTCGCCTTGAGTCCAGCCAACATCACAAAGATGATTTTCTGGCAAGTATTTATCTTTTTCGTATTCTGCTAATGTTTTGACTTTACGAGAAAATCTGGCAGGCGATTCTTTTGGTAATTCAATGTCAAGTAATTTTGCAAGCGTATACAGACTCCCCCCTGTTTTGCCTACAAAATCGTTATAGCGACCATATTCACCACCATTGAATTCAATTGAAAGTGCATTACTATCTGAATTTCTACGATAAGGTGCAGGCCCGTTATATTGCTTACCCCCCCTACTCCAATACCTATTATCTGTTGGCAACAGTGATTTAATTTTATCGGCTGTTGATTGTGTCATGATTCATCGCCAAAGTTAGCAAAAGCGCCATGATATTTTGTAGCTGCTTTACAATATGCTTCATAGGCTAATTCTGGCGTTGGAAAAGTTCCTAAATGATGTTGTTTTCCATTTACATTTATTACGGCGCGATAATTATAAGGTAATTTGCTAACGCCCTTATAACCTACTTTATTTCTTATAGTCTTACCGCGGTTCATATTATTTTGGGAAGATGTAACAATTCTCAAATTCTCTCTACGATTATCTAATCCATTATTGTTAATGTGGTCTGTAAATTCATTATGACAAAATTCGCGGCCTAATATCCTCTCTAAAATTACACGGTGCATAAATATATTCTTATATCTCATTACATAGTTAGTCCACGAATTACTATGAACCATCCAATTCAATTCTGCCAAGTCAGCATCGCAGTCATCAACAGTAGTTTCATATTTACCCGCGTGTTTACCTGTTTTACTGAGTGGTATCTTGATTACCATGATTAATCCCCCGCCGCTTCATCAACTAAATCAAAGAAGTTAGGACGGTTCATTTCAGCTTCCATCGACTCAACATGTTTAATAGCCCAATCGTAGTAATTCTCTTTTAATTCAATGCCGATTGCTTTACGTTTCATTTTCAGTGCAGATACAAGTTCGCTACCGATACCCGCGAAGGGCGTAAATATCGTATCACCTTCGTTACTCCATAAATCAATACAGCGTTCAATTACATCTAATTGCAAAGGGCAGACATGTTTTTCGTCTTTATCGCCTTTTGCACCGCGATAAGTAAGCACATTACCTTGTTTAATATCTCCCCAAACGGGACTTGCATAACGTTGCCATAAGTCAATGCTGTAGTTTGTGCTTATATTGTCGATGATGGTATCTGTACCAATATAATCACCATGTTCTCGTTTTTGAGCAATTGGCTCTAAATTTTCGCCACGTTTACGAAATACAAGAATATAATCAGGTGTCCCAACTCTTGACATGGCACTATCTTTAACAAATTGTTTATGCAGAAGTCCAATTGCTTTAGTACGTTGCATCTCAACAACTGGATTTTTCCAAATCGTGATACGACTATGATAAATCCATCCGCATTCCTCATGTGCTTTTATAATATCACCTGAAAAATCTTTCATGCCAATAAATCCATCTTTACCTTTAAAATATGGTAAATCACTACAATGCACAGCCGATAACCGCCCATCTTTAGTAATACGATGTTTTTCTTGGATTAAATACTTATAATGCTGAAAGAATTCATCATCATTAGAACTATTCCCCATATCCGCTTTATTGTCGCTATAGACATAAAGCTCCGAAAATGGCGGGCTATATATACTAAAATCAATAGATTTATCATCTAATTTTTTAATTTCTTCAACACAATCGCCTAAATATAATGTCCAATTTTCGCCTCTTGAAACTTCTGATTGGGAATCTTTGAATTGGAATTGTTCCGCATTATTATTTAAGCCATGTTTTTTCATTGATTTACTCATCGCGTCTTGCATCCTTTTAAATTCTATCTCTTTACGTTCAATTGACTTTGTTATATTTTCTTCATTTGCAGTTTGAATAATATGAACAAAAACTTCTTTAGTTTGTCCATAACGATGAAAACGTCCCTTTGCTTGATATATTCCCTCAAAGCTAAAATTATAGCTGAAAAATATAGTATGGCTGCAATGTTGCCAGTTCATACCAAAACCCGCTATTTTTGTTTTAGTAATTAAAATGCGGAATTTCTCATCGCTAAAATCTAATAATTTCTGTTCTTTATCTTTAGTATCGCCACGCACTTCTATTGCATCAGGGAATATTTTAGCCAGCCGCGCACTTTCTTCATTGGTTATGCACCATATGACAATTGACTCACAACTATCAATAGCTGCTACAATATCTTCGCATTTCTCAATACGAGAATCCAATGATAATTTTTTACCTTTATTTAAAGATGTTGCTGAAACATTGTTAATCGGGATAAATGTCCCATGCGTTTTCTGAGCGTAATCTAATTCAGATTGTGAATGCGAGACATAATATGGAATAATTGTAAGTGGTGGTAATTCAAATTCAGGCATATCATATTCATCGCCTAAATCGCTAGGTTTTGTAAGACATACAGCCCAAGTCGTTACCCATTCCCAAAAATTATCACTGGCATGTTTTTTCAAACGCCATTTTTGGGTATTACTACTATCATGTACAAAAAATTTACTTATCATTTGACGACGTGGCATTACATTTAAGAATTCAGAATGATTTGCTAGTTCGGTATGGTCATTAGGTGCTGGCGTGGCTGTGCAAGCTAATTTATATGGTGTATTGGCAAAACCATCAATAATAGCATCTTTTATTTTACCATCTATAGATTTTAAGATTGAACTTTCATCTAAAATCACAGCTACATATTTGCTTGTATCAAAACGATATTGCCCTTTATTTTCGCCAGAACTATAGACCAATTTATCGTAATTTGTAATAAATATTCTGATTCCATCTTCAACAAATAAATCAACCTCATCTTGATTTGATACTCGTTTGATACCTACACCGATTTTACTACTTGTCTTTTCAACTAAATCTAAATTATCCATATCTTCATAGGTTGCGATACTAAATTTTTTAGCTTCGCGTATCGTTTGCGCTGATACGGCTAATGGTGCAAGTATCAATATAGACTTGTTTGTTAGTTGAGCTATGCAATTAGCATAAGATAAAAACATTATCGTTTTACCTAAACCGACTTGTGCGAAAATAGCCGCTTTACCTAGTCGTAGCGACCATTTCACAATATCTTTTTGGAATAGATACAGATGCGGATTAAGCCAAGTTTCATCAACTTCAAAACCGCTTAATTCAGGAATTGCCATTTTGCCTTTTAAAAATTGGTTGTAAGTTTTAGACATTACCATTCTCTCCTATTTGCTAATTTAAATATATCCTGATTACTTACAACTTGACCTTTTTTGATACTATAATTAGCTATATAAACTAATTTCGGGTCAGTCGGGGTACTATAGTTTTCGTAAAGGTATACAATGCCGCCTAAGCTATAACGCGGTATAAGATATGCGCCCTTTTTTACTTTAGACACATTTATCCATATCAAATTTTTATTCATTACTTATGTCCTAATCGGGTACATAGCCTGCGTTTAATCCTTCATTTATGTCATTTTGAGTCGGATTACTCTTATTCTCTTCGCGCATTTGTAAGATACGATGTGCTAATTTTTCAGGCGCTAGTGGCAATTCACATCCATCGCCAAACTTAGTCTTGCACCATATCGGATATTGTCGTATTTCATCTAATGTGATTTGTTTATCACCTTTAAAACCGCCCGTATAGCTTTTATAGCGATTATCTCTAGCACTGCCCTGTAGCATATGAGCAAGGTTTTTCTCTCTACCGCCGTTTACTTTCCACTCACTTGCTATTAAATCTGCTATTGTATCCAACTCATTGCCATCGGCTTTACTTTCCCCTAATGCCGCTAACCAATAAAGACGTTTAGTTGCTGTATCTTTCCAAGATAATTCTCCGTTACGATAAAGTTCTTGCAGGACATGATTATAATTCTCACTATCGCCTATAGATAAAATATCGAATACATCACTTTTAAATCCTAATGCTAGAGATATTTCGAGTGTATTCAACTTCACACTTTTATTTGAATTAAATGTAGAAAGAATCTCTTTTTTAAAATCGCGCGTTTTTGGCGCGATAGAGTCTTTTTCTTTTATTTCTTTAAGTACTTTCTTTGTATGTTGCACCTCAGGCACATAGTCACTATGCACCTCAGGCACATAGTCAGGGGAAAAATCAAAGTTTAGAGTGAATAGTCTTACGTTACGTTGACCTGTTTCATTTAACTGCATTAACCATCCTCTTTTTTTAGCAGCTTCTACCCCATCTTGAACACCTTTGTTTGATAGTCCAGTTTTTTCACGAAACCATGAATAGCTCATTGCTTGCGCCTCTGATTTATGCCAGCCAACTATTTCACGAATAGCGGCTAATGTAATTCTTAATTCAGCGTCGCTAAAGTCTGCCATATTATCAAGTAACTGATTTGGGCACATTGTCCATTCGGGCGGTTTAATTCCTGATGATTTTTCTTCATTGTTGCTCATGAGTTTATCCTCTTATTTGATTTGATTAATAGCTCATGGCCTGATTTCGATTAGTTATTATTTGAATAATAAACCAATAAATATATTTGCACGTTCTATCGCTTCTGATTCTGAGTCAAATTCACGTAATGATGTATATTTGCGCTTGCCATAAACAACTTTTACATGCCATTTATTCTTTGCGTGCCATGTTTTAATAATGGGCGATATATCCCTTGTTTGATTTTGCATATAGTTTATTCAGTTTCTGATACAGCTAGATAGCGTATAAGCGTATTTTGTATTTGTTTATATGTCTCATTTTCAGCTTGCAAGTTTGCTATTTGTTTTTGTGCCTCACGCAGCGCTTTGCTTTCGCGTTGTAATGTGTTTAGAAGTTCGATTGCTTGATGTTCTGTTGCTAATAATGGCGGAATGAACATTCCATGCCGAAAAACTCCAAACTTGTTACTATGTGCTTTTACAACATACTCACTCATGCTATCTCCTATAGATATGTAAAATAGTTTATTTATATAAGATTGTATGAATCGTAGCGTTAATTTCATCTTTCTGAGATAGCGAAGTAAAAACATTAGGTATTTCAAGCCACTCATACTTTTGTAGATGATCCGATTCGATTTCAAGCTCTAATAATGCGTTGTCAATTTCCATGTTAAAGTCTAATAAGTCGCTGACAAGTTCATTTATTTTTTCACTTATTCTCATTTTTCATTTCTCCTAGATATGCAAAAACCCCTAAAAAGGTAGCTGTGAGCAGTTACAAGTTGTAATCTTGTAAGATACAGCCCCCTGTTCAAGGGTTTTGTCGTTTTGTAATTTCATGCTGCTCATCATTTGTGTCATGTTGTGTAAGTTTACGACTCTTACTTGACTTATATCCATAATTATATTCAGTTTTTAATAAATTGCAATAGCCAATCATTTGTTTTTCTCTGGAAGTCTTATGGTATAACCTTTGAGGATTGTGCCCTTTGCTTTATTACCAACTGTTGTTGCTTGTATGAAAGATGTTTTATTAAAATGTGCAATCGGATGATTTTCAACATGGCGAAAATGTCCACGTCTTCTATGAAACGGCATTTTAATACCTGATTTATGTGAGGGTCTATTACCTTCATAGCGCTTCTGTGTGGCTTCGGGATTGATAATCAGAAAATAAGGAGAAGGCTTTTTCCCATCGCGCTTTGTAATTATACGCTTGTGAATATCTGAATAATCTACGAGTTCTATTTCAGTGTTTTGATTGAATGCCCACATTGCCTCAAATAAATCTTGCCTAACTTCAGAACCTATAGCATCTGAAGGCATTCCTTGTAATATTCGAGGGTCAACATTATGGAATACATGCTCAAGTTCGTTGATATCATCATATCCCATTTTTGCTAAAAACGATTCTGATGGCAATAAATTTTTGTGTATCTCTATCCCATTCTCATCAATGACTAAAATAACTCGATTTCCTGTGCCAATGATACCTGATTTAGTATTAGCCGTGAACACTATAATGTCATACACATTACAATCGTTATTTAATTTAAGGTAAGTTTTATATTTGGGTTTATTACAAACGTAAAAACCTAACTTTAATTCATCATAAACAGCGCCATCGGGCGCATAACGTCCTTCCCAAAATGTGAAATTAAATGAGGGACGTATAACTGCATTTTTGCCTAAGGGTAAATGTTTTTCGTCAATAAAAACGCAGTCAGCATTCACTATCACAGTCTTGGGATGAAACTCTACCCCTTGCATCATGAGCCAGTCGCAAAATGTTCCTTTAATCACGAAATGCCCTCACTTAATTTATTTTCAAGTTTTTATTGCCTTTACAATATTACGAAATTGGCTAATTGTCAATAACTAACTTTACAACGGGTGAAAACTAGGGTAGACTGATTGAAATTGATAAATAGGAGAGATATATGACCTCAAAACATGCGAGTGTAGGTGACAGCGGTGATAATAAGCCGCTTGAATATATTTTTATTGAGGATAAACAGAAGCGCAAATTCAAATTAGTTATTGATAGTCGCTTGCCTCATTTGGATTCGAGTGAGGAAAACCTTAAGTATATGCCTGCGAATGAGATTGAGATGTCTCAGTTGGTAGCATATACCATTGGTAATTGGACTCTAGCGATGCGAGCCTATCTTTTTGGATATAAGATACAAGACGATGAAAATATTAGAGCTATTTTTAACATAAACTTACGTAACGGAGAGTTGTATGCAAGTGACAATGAGCCGTATGTAACAGTTTGGAATTATTCGTTGCCTAATGCGCCTAAAATTGCGATGAATAGCCAGTCTAGGCCGAGAGAGGTTGCGGCTTTAACAAAAGGCCATGTTCAAGGGATTGCCCTATTCAATAAACACGCTAATCGTTATGGTATATATCGCGTGGGTGATAACGCGCCTAAGCAAGCGCCGAAACCCCCTAACCCCCCTACCCCAACCAATGTAACCGATATACCAATTGGCAACCCACAAACTGTACTCCCACATGAGCAACAAGAATATGACAATAAAAAATCTAGCACATTCCCAAAGATTGTAAAATCGAATATTCGCAAGTCGAAATGGTTAGAAGGTGTTAAAACGCATTTGCGCTTGCAAGAATTTGTGCAAGGTGGGGGTGAAAAATATGATAAAACGCTGCTAATTGCATCATTGCCATTCAATCGCACTACTATGCAATATGAGCATAAACAAAAAGTGGCATTCAAAGTGATTGATGCAATTTCAGTTATTGAAAATAAATATCAAGATGAAAAAACTTTGCAGATCACGATACCGATTACAGGCGGTTTGGTCTATGTCAAAATAGAGCCTGGTAATGATAAGGCTTATTATTGGAAAGCATTACGTGATGCTTTAGGATTGCAAAAAGAACAGGTTAAGGAATTGGCAGTCGGTCAAAAGTTGTTTTTAGGAGATGTTTATCTTGTTTTGCAATGTAGCAGTCAAGATAAAGACGGGGTTCAATTGCTTAGTAAAGATGGTCAAGCTGTGCAATATAAGAATTTCTACAATCTATATTATAGTCCAGAGGAGTAAGGGAATGGCAAAATTTAAAGGTTATCAATTACATTTGATGTTCGTAGAGGATTCTACAAGAGAATATGGTTATCCTTATCGTGTAAATAATTTGATGCAAGCGCCTATTGTTTGCATGAATTGTAAACATGAGACTACTCGTGATCAATGTAAAAGTGGACATATCTCAGGTGATGATTTGATAGCTGAAGATAAGCCAGATGGTAGAACGGGCACAAGCTATTATTGTCCAGAATGTGAAAGTTTTTTACGATATGATAATGATTTAACTTTGGAATTGGAAGGTGACGGCGATGAGTAATTTATATACAGAATTGTTAGAAGTTTTAAAAATAATTGATAAAACAGTTGATGATATTGTCTGGATAGGGTCTAAAGATGGTACATTAGTTATTCCAAAATCGGAGTTAAAAGACGTATTCGATGTCGATTACGATGA
>SDBT01000831.1_pt1 | contig 51034 bp, 86 predicted proteins | sample 2277101 | NCBI WGS metagenome assembly SDBT01 (sample SAMN10404973, study PRJNA504765) | marine sediment metagenome | isolation source: marine sediment core GS10_PC15, 103 cmbsf | place: Arctic Ocean: Southern Knipovich Ridge | collected 2010
TCATCATAGACCTCAACGCCCCTGGTGTGTATTTCCCCGTCTATCTGCTGATCCGCCTGGAACACTTGCACTCGATCCAGCGCCGTGGCCCCAGTCAGGATCATGGTGATGAAGATACGATGCTCGGCAGTGGCATCCGTGATGCTCGTGCTTGCCTGGATGCCGCTGTTCGCGTCCTTCTTGTCGAGGAACAGGTAGTATAGGGTGTCTGCAGCGAGCCCCGTGATGTCCGTGTCTGAGATAGGGAAAGCCTCGCGGTCCCCAATGGTGATCGTGCCCGGGCTGATGTTTACAGAGTCCTGTCCCGTCGCCGTGATCGTTCCGTCGAACGGACGCCCGCGGACAGCGGAAGGGATCCCGCCGCCCAGTTTGGCCGAGAAGTCGCGCGCCGTCTGCTGTAGTGCAGTGGAGTCGTCCCGCTCCTTCTTGGCCTCCCGCCCCAGGCGTAATATCTTCCCCAACCCAGGCGCGAAGGTGTTGAATGCTGCTTCAATATCCGTGCGCGTGCTGAGCGTGATGCCCAGCGTTTCCCTATTCTGGTTCCGAGAAATGCTCAGCGCCCGGACGCTGCTGCCAAGGCTCAAGACCGGATCAACCGCCACGACCGTGTCGCCGATCTCGATCTGATGGAACGGGTAACGTCTCGGGTCTGCGCTGAACAGATCCAGAGCCCCGGGAATTTCATACTCGACAACGGGGTTCTGCTGGTTGTCCAGCATATCGAATGCCACGCGGTAGAGTGCCCGGGCCCCGTTGTACTTCACGAACGTCTGGGCACCCTGGGCGCTGTTCGTGAAGGCTACTGCATCAACGTAGAACTCGGCTGCGCCTCCAGAGCTACGGACAAACAGGGTCGCCGACGATCCGCCGAGAGGGATATTGGATATTTCAACCCTTTGCCATCCTGTCGCCGTTGTCCCGTCACGGTTGAAGTGAGTCTCGCCATCAACGCCCAGGAACTTGACTTCAACGCTACCACTCGTGATGAACAGATTGACCGTGAACGAATAGACGGTATCCGTCAGTCCGGTGATCTGGCGCTCGATGCCCTTCTCTGCGGCGCCGGCAACAACTTTCTGACTAGCATTTCCGTTCCGGATGAAGTCTTTATCATTGGTCTCGGTCAGCGTAGCCGCACCCGAGTTGCTCCAGTTCTCAGCTACGCCCGCCGCATATGTTCCATCCATAAACGACGGTTCTGCAAGGCTCGTAACGTTCTCGATGCTGGTATCTCTGGCCGGCCCGTCGAATGTCCCGTACGCCGCCTGTGATACCAGGTTGGGGACGAAGTCGAGTTCTGTATCTGCCACGTCTACGAACTTGAACAGGTCGCCCGCGGCGATGCCAGCAGGGGCGCCGGACAGGGTGATCGTATCCGTATCTACCGTCGCGCCACGTGAGCAGTCCGTGATCTGTGCCTTGTTTCCGGCCTGTGCCCCGTCGATCATCCAGACATAGAATGTCGTGTTATAGGCGTCATCGGCCGGAATACACTTGTCGCCCTTGACTGTCAGGAGGCCAGCATTGTAGGCTTCCACCTCGAACCGGGCCCCTTCACACGTCGCTGGAGGCGACCCGCCGCCCACAGGATAGACCTGGTTGATGATCTCGCCGCGCTTTTCACGTCTCTTGATCCCGGAGGCGTTCCCGCCGATCTGCAACTGGACACCGTTGTCGGCACCGCGCGCCTTCAGGTCGATAGACTCTGGGCTCGTAGACTCATCGATCTCAATCTCAAGCCCGGCCGCTTCGGCAACCCCCTGCAGCGCCTCAAGGACAGAACCGTAGGAACTTTGAAGGCTGTCAATTTCCGTAGTATCGGATACAGCCGATCCGCCGCCCTTGATTTGGAATTGCGAATGCCCGAGAATGTCGGCAACCAATAGCTGGACCGTAGACCCACGGGAAGGATGGTAGCCCACATAAGTCTCGCGGGCCATGTCCTGCCAGATGCGGTCACCTTCAGCGATGACGCCCAAGCGCCCGTTCTCGTGGGTTTCCTCGGGGGTGTGCAATCGGTAGGTGCGGATGTCCGTGCTGTCCAGGTCGTCAACCAGGCGCACGAAGGACTGCGAGGCTGTAACAAAGCGGAACTTATCGGCCTCGGCTACCTCGATGCGGATCGTGTCGGAGGCGTTAAGCGTCTCCGTATATGTCCACGTCGCATCGGCGAGAGCCGCAACGATGGCCTTACTTGAATCAAGGATGTAGGCGCGGTATGCCATCTAGCTATCGGTCCTTGTAGCGTTCTGACCAACAGGCCAGGGTGCCATCCCGAGCGGAGGGACCTGAACGGGCGGCTTCGCCATTCCGGGGATGTATCGCGTGGTCATATAGTGAGCCCCACATCGGAGGCACTTGTTGATCGAAAGGCGTTTCTTCTCGTCGAAAATGTCGATGAACACGAGCTTGTATCCGTCTGGATCTTGGCCCGGAGGCACCAGCTTCACGTGGCCTGCGATCGCGCAACGAAGTTTATTCCTTAGCTGCTGCATCACCTATTCCATCCTTACGGTTGTCTGCCTTGGAGCCCGAAGATTGAAAATTATCCCCTCGCTCGCCAGCCGGATCCCCGTCGCGGTCTTCTCATACTCGAACTGATCGGTCATACCATTCAACCAGGAAATGCGCACAGTGGAAGGTGTCGCCGAGTATTTGCCGAATTGACTAAGCACCGGGCCCGCAGGAATGAGGATCAGGAGATGGCAGTTCGTGCCATCAAAGGACATGACGATATCACACACCCCACTCACGTCCTGGCCATCGCTCTCGGTCTTCTCGGATACCCATACGCCCTGAAGGCAACTACCCGGCCTGTCCAACCCATAGGCCTGTGTGAATACCAGGAAATCGCTGAATCCGACATACCCGTCGCGGTCAAAGTCCTGGCTACCAACATCGGCAGTCATTATCCCCGCAAGCAGTGCCGCGTATAACAGGATCACAACCACCTCTTCCGGTACCGAACCTTGACACCTGCAATGGTCTCGGATGCAGGAATATAGAAGCACATCGCCGGCGGAGTCAGAACAGGAAATCCTTTCGTGTCCCAATTGCCCAGGTCGTTGGTCTTGACGGGGGGTGCGGCTGTAGAGACCTTGACAATCGCCATGTCTCCGAAGTTGAGAACTGATCGCTCGTTGGCAGCCAGGTTGCCGGTCTTGGATTTGGTGACTGCTGTAGGCACGAAGTCTTCAGGCACGGCGCTGAGGTAGGTGACCTGTTCGTCTGTCAACTGGTAGGGGAGCATGATCACGTGCTCATATTTGATATCGCCACGTGTGACCCCCGCCTTATCCCCGAGGTATAACTCCCCGCTTGTGCCGATAACCCCCGTCGTTGCTCCAACATTCGAAGTCAGCAGCACCCCGTCACGGTGGATCTTTAGGCCGGCCGGTCCCCAGGATCCCACCAACACCATCGCGTCATCAGCATTGAATGTCTGGGCGTCGCCAGAGCCGCCCGCTGACGCTGTGGCCATTGTCCGCTCACGTGACAGGTAGAACTTATCATCGCCTCCGTTGTAGGTCAGCCGCACCCCGTTGTCGGCGTTGATCCACCAGTCCAGGAAATACTCTATATTGGTACTGGCATCGTGGACGAACTGCGGACGCACAACCAGAATCACCGTGCCCTCATCCGGGTTAGTGATGATAGCATTGCCGGCCGTCCACGATGTGGTGAAATCGTTCTCCTGAAAATACCGCCCCTTCTCGTAGTCTCCAGGCTCGAAGGCGTTGGAGTCCGGCGTCTGCCCGCTCACGCCCGTCAGCGTGTTTCCCGTGATACCCAGGGCAGCCATAGTATAGTCGGCATCCCAGTAGAAGGCGCAGTTCGTGAGCGTGAAGTTCGGAGCCGTGGCGGCGCCTTCGAGTTCTACAAGGAAAGGACACGGGGCTGTGCCGAGATCCAGGACCGTGAAGTCGTTCGCGGCTGCTGCCGAGGGGGCCGCTGACGTCGGCTCCACGGCGATAGCATACGGCCTAAGCTGGAGCAGGGGCAGCGTGAACTGGACGAAGGCGGTGCCGGTAGGGCCCTTGTTGTCGACCGGGGATACGTTGAAATTTCCGGCATAGGAGCAAGGCCAATACCTATCGGTCTGGTTCTTGAGCTCTACGCGGATCTTCGTAGGGATGCTCGCCCGGTCCCCGCGTGTAGGTCGAATAGCTGCGTTCAGGAGGTCGAGATTCGTGCGCAGGTTGGCAACGCTGTCGGCCTTCATTCGGCCCGTGATGACGAACGGCTGAGGCAGGAACGTGGACCGAAACGAGTAGGAGTCGAGGCGCTCGGGAAAGGTGATCTGTTGCAGGTCCATCGGGCCCGTGCTCATCTGCGGCACGTTGTAGGCCTGGACCCCGAGCTCGTACAAGTTCTTGCCGTTGATCTTCACGGCATAGGCTATGCCCGTAAGTATCGAAGGTGTCGCCATCAGCCAACCCCCGCGAATCGCAGCAAGGCAACGCCGGCACTCAGGCCGGTGTTGTTCGCAGTTCTGCCCGTGTTCGAACGGATATCCGTCAAGAGGAGGATCTGCTGTGCACGCTGCATCCGGGCCGTCTCCGCGAGTGCGAGAAGGTGGTCGGCCTGGAATTCTGTGATGCGGGTGACGCCTCCGAAAGACTGAGAGCTGGTGTCGCCAACGGCGCCGCCTTGCATGCCGCGTATCGTTTCCTCCTGCGCGGCGATCTGGGCGTCAATATTAACCGGGCTGAGGCCCGTTCGCCCCGCAATGCTTAGCCTGAGAAATTTGTTTGTCGCATCCCGCAGCGCCTGCATTTCAGAAAGCAGCGTCCGCTCTCTATCTAGTGCCTGCTGCGCTAACACCGGGATCTGCTCCTCACCCGTGAGCCCAGATAGCTCGCCAATTCTTCGCTGCTCCGCTTGACTTCCTGCCAACATAACGGACGTCAATCCAGTAAACGCTTGCGACATTCCTCCGAGGACTTGCCCTACTCCTGCAATGCCACTCAGCGCGGCGGCCAGTTTTGGTGGGAGTTGCAGCTTGCCGCCGCCCAGCCCCGTTACACCCGCCCTGACATTCGCTATCCCCCCAAAGATTCCCTGCCCACGAAGCCCGAAGGCCTGCATCTGGGCGCCCATGTTCAGGAGGGCGACCTCAAAGGCGTCCTCCATTGCTTCTGGGCCAGCCTTAAATGCGGGGACAATGGCCTCATCTACATCTACCATCATAGGATCCAAGTCTAGTTCTGGAATTATCGGATCCAGGACATCCTCGGGCCGATCCGGCAGGCCCGTGAAGTCGCGGAGCTGCGGTCTTCCAGACAGTAGGTGTAAGACGTTTTGTTGCTTTATTCTATATATTTCCGCTTCGTCCGCCGCCTCTATTTCAGCCTCCGTGACGGCCTGCCATGACTTCACCAGGGCATCTACTCCTCCGGCCTCTCGTAGTTCACGGGCTGTGCCGAGCGAGAATCCCGCAAGGAGTTCCGCCCGCGTCCTGCGCGGTGCAGTGACCTCAATCTCTGGAAGCAGCCCCACGACCCTCTCCCCCCTACCCTGCCCAGCACGCGGTGGCGGCGGATTTCTTACTGCCAGACCTCTCCGGAAGCCCTCGGCAACCCCACGATAGGCGCCTGTAAACAATCCTACAACAGCGCTCATTTGATCAAAGAGGTTCTGTGTTTCATCCGCCCATTGAGAGGTAAGCGAAATGACAGCTCCGGCTGCAGGGGTGAAGGTCTCTCCGAGCTTCCTGGTCATTTCATCCCATTTTACCCCGAGCTTCGCTTGTCGTTCTGTTAGGCCGCCAGTCACATCGGCAAGTACCGCCGCCTTCTTTTTCGCAGCATCCATCGCCTCATTATAGAAAGCCAATTTCATCTGCGCATCTGTGAGTTTGTCTGCGGCCAGATCATTTGCCTCTGCAAATTTCAAGTACGCTTTTTCGGTATCTACGATTATGCCGAGGTTATCAAGTATAAGCCTGGATTGGCGTCCGATACCAATTGTGAGATCTGTAATCGCTTCAGTTGCGGTCCTTCCCATCGCACGGCCAAGCCGTAGGGCCACACGAGCCAATTCTTCCATGCTTTCTGCTGTAACAGGAAGCCCCAACAGAATCGCATTGTTGGCAGCCTTCATTAAGTCCATCTCTTTTACTGTCCCTTCTACACCGCGCTTCATGGCCGCAAGCATTTTGTCTGCAGACAGCTCAGCTCCAATTGCTAATCGCTGGTATGATTGTCCGAGAATCCGATGCTGTTCCGCAAGATCTACGGCACCGCTAACCATATTGACAACGCTTTTTACCGCCGCCGTTGCCATCCTGGCGAATTCAAGAACAGCTAGGCCACTCAGCAATTTCAGAGACTTTGACATGGATTTGAAGGCGCCTTCTGACCCCTTCGCAAAGTCCTCTGTCGACCCCTTCGCCTTCTTCATATCCCGGCCGAATTTGTCCTCACCCTCGAGGCCTATGAAGACCAGCAGCTTTTCGCGTATCGTCGACATGCTTCCCTCAGATTACCGGGTTATCCAAACAGGCTGGAGCTGCGTTGCCGGGCCCGGGTGGCGCCCAGGAGCAGGAGCTTTGCGTGCGGCACGCCCTCGCGCACCTTGGGATCTACGGGATCGTAACCGGCCGTGATCAAATCGAGATGCCAGTCGGACATAGCACCTGGAGAAGGGTTTTTTTTTGCGTTTCGTCTCGGTCCGGGAACATCGCGGATATGAGGTCAAAGGCGTTCTGGGCCTCCGTGAACGCGCGCCAGATATCCGCCTGCATTGCCTGCGTCATGGACCAGAAGTCCTGGATGGTCAGATCCTGGTGCTTGGAAGGATCACTCAGGTCCTGGAAGATGAGGCCGAACAGCCTATACTTCGACTCGTACGCTATCGACAGCCCCTTGTCTACCCGGCGCCGGCGCAGCCCCCAATGGTTCCAAGACCGGCTTTCCTTCTTGAGTTCAGCCTGCTTGACGTCATACCATTCGCGGAATGCCTGGTCGACGCGCTCCAGGGCCCCCTCAGACTTGCTGTAGATATGCAGCACCTTCTGAACGAAAACATCCGATGTGCATTTCTTCGCCGTGCACTTCTGGTCTGCGTCGGCCTCGGGTGCAGGCTCCCCGCACTCCTTGCAGACCATCGTGGCCAAAGTAAACTCCGCGTGAGACGTCCCATAGAGGATGGCCCGCTCTTTCAGCTTGGCCGCATCCGTGGCGTAGGCTTTGACCGGATCGGTCGCCCCCTCGCTGTCAGGGACGCGCCATAGGTCTTGGTTCACTTCCGCCACAGGCTCCCCGCTTGTCTCGTCGGTGGGCACTTCAGGGTCTTGATCGGTAGCGTTTTCGCTCATACACTACTCCTCCTGTAGCTGAGTTCTCGAACCTGGTTCTCGGTGCCGCATTTTATGCACCCGAAATGACTCTTGCCGCCGAATCGCTTATGGCCACGCCTATCAACCCACGGCGCCAGGTCGGGCTCCCCGCACCCCTGACAGACGCCTTGACGCTGTGGCATTACAGCACGCCCACCGGCTCGCGGATCCAGTATCCCCATCACGGTTTCAGGGAATTTGTTACGTCGGTTCCACCTTTTGAATGCCCGGTCATCCAACCACACGCCCCAGGCAGACTCTTTTCCGTCGATCTCAAGCCCGCCCAAAGTCTGGAATCCCCACCGGATCAGGTCCTTCTCGTCCACGCCACCGGCAACTGTGATCTGTGCCGCGACGCCCTTCAGGTCGATCATCAGGTTGTTGCGGTTACGGACCTTGCTCAAGGAGTTGATGCAGAAAGCGGCGGCGATCATCTTGAAGGGATGTGCGGCGTTCGGAGGAAAGGGCAGGCCCTTGGCTTTAAGCACCTGTTCGGGCGAAAATTCCAGCGACATCCGCTGCAGTTGCACGCGGTTCTTGACTGGGTCGCGTTGGTGGGCAGCGTTCCACGCCCGCGCGTCTTCTACGGGGATATCTGGACCTACGCCGATGTATTGCCCGCCCCAGGCGACAACGCGCCGTAGGGCCTTGTACAGGCCGATACGCGGGCTCTGGCTGTGTACATCCAGAACCGTTGCCAGGCGTCCCATCACGCCATACCGGATCGCCTCACGTGCCGCGAGTGCCGCAAGCTGGAAATAGACACGCTCAGCCCTGAGTTCCTGTGTCGCTCCCTGTTCGGGTTCGGCTCTTACGGTGCGGCTTGCTCGGGCCAGCAGCGGCGAGATCGAGGATATGCGCTTGTCGTGGGTCATCGTCCGCCTTTATGGGGAGGTCCAGGCCATAGACATAACGGGCAGCGACTACAAAGTCGGAGAGTGAGAGCCGTTGCGATCCGCCGATCACGATCTGGACCTCCCCGGTGTCTGGATTCATACGTGCGCGCACGTCCAGGCCTTTTGGCTCGGTTCCATCAGTCAGAAAAATGGGCTCGACTGGAGCCATTTGCTTGCTCAAGATGCACCCCCCGTTAGGCGTAAGCGTCCGTGACAGTTCCCAAGAGCCCGGCCGACGCCGAAGCGATGGCCTTGAACTGCGCACTGACACCCTGGATGGCACCTGTCCTCGCATTCGGGATCGAATAGCCCCCGTCTCCGATGGACAGAGCCGTGGGCATGGCGAGCGTTCGGGTGTCTGATCCATCATCGTTCGGAGGATCGGTAAGAATCGCCAGAGCTACGACCCCGCGCATGTCGTCATCAACAGTGACCGCGCCACCACCCGGGGCATCGTTGTCCCAGGCATTCTGCAGGTTGACCTGGAGGGCCTCGTCCATTCCGAAGGATACCATCCAGTCTTTCTTCGAGCACACAGCATCGATGTCGAGGATGTCCTGGTCAAGTTGCATAAAGGCATATTCGCGAGGTAGTGTGCTTTCGATGTCGCCCCGGAGAAATCCGACGTTGACAGTGGCGATCTTTACGACGTTGGTGCTGTCGGGCTTGTATCCATGCTCCGCATTCTGCCGACTACCCGGAGAAGCCGCGGCCATGTGAACTCCTTTGCGCTCGGCGCGCGATTAGGCGTTGTAGGTATCTGTAACGGTTCCCAGGATGGCCGTGGCAGGCGCAGCGATGGCCTTGAATTGCATCCCCACGCCCTGGATGGCACCTGTCCTCGCATTCGGGATCGAATAGCCCCCGTCTCCAATGGATAGAGCCCGGGGAATGCTGATCACGCGGGTATCATTGCCGTCATCGTTCGGTGGGCTGGGGTTTATAAGCAGCGCCGCGACTCCGCCCATGTCGTCATCAACAGTGAGCACGATTGGCGGTCCGGCGGCGGGCGCGTCGTTGTCCCATGCATATTGCAGGTTTTCCATTATTGCCTCGTCTGCGCCCAGACTCACAAGCCAATCCTTTTTACTACACACAGCATCGATGTCGAGGATGTCCTGGTCGAGTTGCATAAAGGCGTATTCGCGAGGTAGTGTGCTTTCGATGTCGCCCCGCAGGTACCCGATATCGTCCCCGCTATAGGTTACGAAACCAGCACCACTGTCGGGCTTGTATCCATACTCCGCATTCTCCCTAGATCCGGGGGTTTCTGGCTGAGCCATTTCGTTTGTCCTTTCTTCTTACTGCACAGCTACGGCGATTGGGATGGCCACATTCCGACGCATGAGCGCTGGGTCGCCAATACTATATTCGAAGTCAAGGTAGTTCGGGCCACCTATCTCGAGGATGGATCCTTTCCCGTTCTTGGTGCCTGCAACGGTGAGCGTTCGGTTGGCGTCTAGGAGTTCCACGGTCGCCCGTGCATATCGGCCTAGCCTTACCTGCATCACTTCAACCGGGAGCAGTGCATCACCGTCAACCGTGGCGGTTTCAATACTGGCCACATCCAGGGTCACAATCGTAATCGGGTGCGCCCAGGAGGTAAAACCGGCCTCCTCGTCTACGATGATAGCCGGTCCAAAGGGAAAGACAGTCTGGCACGGGTGAGCGTCATACATCCCCATTCGAGACCGATACCATTTGTTGATGTCCTCACCGGTCAAAACGCCGTCACCATACAGGGTGTCGAGGGCGTCCAGCTTCGCGGGCATACCCGCCTGCAGGACGTTGATGATGGAATCTACGATCAGGCCGGGATCAAAAGACGCGCCCATTTACCGCTCCTGCCCGAACTGCCCGCGAACCGGCGTGCCCTGAATCTTGAAGACGTGTGCCGCCATTGCCTTTATGATCTGCTGCCGCTCACCGTCCGTGAACTCTATAGGCTTGCGTTCGGGCATATCCTTCGTGCCCTTCTGGTGGTAGATCGCGTATGGAACTGTTGTGCCGAATGTCACCGAATGCCTGGATGCGGTATAGACGGCACCCGGAGACACGGGACTCGTCAGGCTTTTGAACATGCGCCCCGTGCGCTGCAGGATGGGCTTGTCTGGGTACTGCCGGGCCTTCCTTGCTTCATAAACCTCGTTGAGCTTCGCCCACCCTCCTGAGCCGTGTTCGCCCTCTGTCGCAAACTGCTTCTTTTCCGAACCGTAGACGATGTCTTTGAATGCCTGCGAATTCCACAACTCCTGGAAGTCTGTTGTCTTCTCCACGACCTGGCCCATGAGCCTGGATATCTGCTTCTCGTCGCTGACACTCCAAACAAACTGGAAGCCGCCGCCCGCCTGTGTCGCGCTCTGTGTATCAGAAAGAGGGGCCATCGCCTACCACTGCCTTCCGGTGTGCACCTTGCTGTCACGCGCGAAGACCGGGGCTTGCTCCTCGCCATCGTCATCAACGTTGAACTCGCCCTCGGGATCCCGCTCGTTCTGCGCGGCCAGGAAGTCGGGCTCAAGCGGGGCATCCGGCAGCTTCATCGTGCCTTCCTTCAATGCCTGCAGTGCTGTGTTGTAATCCTCACGGTAGGCTGTAGCCGATTCTGGGAAAAGGCCCACGCCCGCCGAATACGCCGCGATGGCCACACGGAACAGGGCGTAGTTGACATTGATGGTCAGGAGCACGCCGGCCGACTCCGTGTAGGTCAAGACCGCAACCGGAATCGTATACCCAATGGCCTCCAGAACCGCATTGATGTTCTGGAAACCCTGGGTGATAAACGCCTCCGTCTGGACGATGGTCGGCTTCGTGGTTGTCGTGAACGTGCGCTGCTGATGCAACGCCTGAACGTCGGCAATCACACAATACCCATCTGTTCCGAGGGTGATGGCCACGGTTATCCTCTCCTGCTAGGTTACGTCTCCACCAGGCAGATAGGTGTAGACTACCCAGATCTTCGAGCCCGTGCCTGTCGGGAAGGTGGCGAAACAGGCCGTGTTGAATATCGTTCCAGGCCCCAGGTCTGGCCCCCGATCAGATACGCCAGCAGTGGCACCCCACCCGATGACCTCAGCGCCACCAGCCGAGGCCTTGTTCGCCAGTTCTACGCTCATGGCATCGATGCCAGCTTGGACATTGAGGGAATGAACTACAATCTGGCGCGCAGAGACCAGGCCGTCTGCTTCTAGGATTTTCACGGGCATGGCTTACTTCCCTCCTGCGACCGGCTCCCTTTGATCCTTGGCGGGCCGTTTCACCTTCTTCGGCTCGACCAGGACGCCCTCGCGGATATACTGCGCGACCTCGACGTCCGTCAGCCCCAGGACTGCGGTGTCAACTTCTTCGTCCGGTTGGTAATCTTTCGGCTCCCCGGGTCCCTCTTCGTCGCGGACATGCCGGGGCTTCCTGATCGGCGTTCCTACGAGCAGCTTTGCCATCTGTCGGTCCTTTCAGATTTGAAATTCGGGAATTGTGGAATTCGGGATTCTGTAATCCAGGTGAAGTAGCCTGCCGCCAGGCTGCGATGAGACAAACAGGCGGCAGGACTTACAGGCCGAGGAATACTCGGATGGCGTAGTTCGCGAGGTTGGAATACTCCATCGCCCGCCCCACAGTCTTGCCGACCGTTGCCGCCGTATCGGTAACCAGATCGCCGCTCGATGTCACCTCGAGCATCACACCTGGACCGGCATCATTCGAGTTGGCGTCCACCGTCGCCAGAACAGGCCCATAAACGCAGATGGGTCCGATGTTATTATCTGGGATACTGTCCACCGTCACGCCGGCGAAGTCCGTGTTGTTGCCGTCACTCTCCTTCACCGTCGCATATCCGTAGGCGGTGAGAGTGATGTTATCCGATACTGGACACTGCGCGGATGTTGCACTCACGCTAATGATATCCGTCCAGTACAGGGTTTCCGAGTCAGAGCTGTTCAAAGTGTTTGTGCGTACCAATGTCGCTGCAGCCTGGCCGGCCGCCTCGCCCGTGATAGACAGGGAGACCGTCTGCGAAGTTCCATAGGCATCGAGCCCGACCACCGTAATGGTATCGTAGTTGCCCGAGGTCCCGCTGATTGTGGCTCTTAGGCTGAATTTCCCACCGTTGGCAGTCTCGGTGGTCAGGTCTCCAGTGATAGTCAGTGACGCGCTTTTTGTCACCGCATCGCCGACGACAGCAACAACGGGCCCGGCATCCCACACAACGGCGGAGGCGGCGGAAATGCCGGATCCGCTCACGTTGTGGACAGACAAGATCACCGCGCCGCTTGGTCCGCCAGTAGTATCCGACGCTCCAAGCCTCACCACCCCCGTCCGGAGACTGTCAACATAGATATCTCCGAGCGGATACGTGCTCGTCCCAAAGTATCCGGTGTTAGCCGTCCCCGGCCTTATGCCGGCCGACTCGGCCAGCCTCATCACACCCTTGAGCAGTGGCCGCGTGAACACCTGCGAGGCACTCTGGGCCCCGATTGTCGGCGAGAATGCAACCGCAAACAGCATGCAGACGGACAGCAAGCCCGCAACGATTACTGCACCGCCCGCCAGTTTCTTCAGGTTCATGATCTATTCTCCTTGTTGTCAGGGCCTTGCTAGCCCTGCTTAGGCGGCGATGGGCGTGTGGATGTAGTATGCCGCGTCCGCAGCCACGATTTTCTGCTGGTAGCTCATCTCATCCCGCTGCCAGTCCCCGTCCGGGTCATTGTTGCGCCAGATAGTCACCTTGAGGCCCCGATCGTTCGAATAGACGAAGTTCGATGCCAGCGTCAATGCCCTGACGCCTGTCGGTGCCGGGTCCGTGTAATGGACCAGGAAGCCTCGGCCCCAGATGTTGGTCAGAGTAGCGGCCTGACCCTCCTTGGCAGAGTTGTACTTCGACATGCCGATGTGGACATTCGCGGGCTTGATGCCGAACAGTTCCGCGAATTGCGCAACCGTCACGCCGCCGCCGGCCGTGTACTGATACCGGGCCACGATCAATGGGTGATGCTTTAGCTTGCGCCAGACCGCATTGCCCATGGTCATGCTCAGCTGGGCCGTGGCCTTCGCGGTTGTATCCTCCGTGCTGCCGATCGCTGTCTCGATGTCCGAGATCGGTTCACTGTTGTCGTAATCCGACCACTGAGCCGTCGTGGTCAACGTCGTATTGTTCGTAATGTTGGCCGTCGCGAACACGAGCGCCGCCGCCCTGACCTCCTTGGCGATCAGCAGGCGATCCATCAGGTTCTGCGACAGGGCCTCCGCAGCGGCATCGGGCCCCATGGCGAAATTCTGAGCCTCCTCATCCGGCAGGAGCTCCTTGAGGTTGTACCGCTGAATCTCATACGTCGCGGTCGTCAGCTGGTAGTCGATCTGAGAGGCCGGATCCCTGGGGGATCGCGGACCATCGATCTCGTTGATGAGATTGTCTTTGTTGATCACGTAGTACGGCCCGGTCTTATTAACCACCGGAAGATCGGGGATGACCAGATGTGCGATCATTTCCCCGGGCCTGTAGCCGACCGCAAACGAGGTCAGCGGCACACTCTGCACGACGTTCTGGGGTGCGGGGAAGGCTGCGGCCTTGCGGGGCCGGAAGAACAGGACCGCCAGGAGGGCAACGATTCCGCCGAAAAATACAGTGAAGTCCATGCTAGTTCTCCTTCATTTATACGGGTTTGGTGGCCCAGGGCTTTGGGATGGCTCAAATAGGGCCGTTACCGCTCCAAGGCTCTTAGACGGCCAGGAAGCAGGGCATCGGGTTCACTTCGGCGATGTCGCCGGAACTGTAGGTGGCAGCGATCGTGCCGATCACTTGGTCCTTGTCTGAGGTCTTCGTGATCAAAAGCCCCGAGGAGTCGGTGCCCACCCAGCCGATGGTGGCGCCGGCGGATCCGACCTTGACCTTGACCGTGCGCCCAGGCGCGAACGCCACGACCTGGGCCGGGTCGCCTGCGGTGTCGGGCTTGCCATACAGGACGTATTCCACGCGGCTCCCCGCGGCGGTGCACAGTATGACCCGGTTCTCTGTAGAGTCGGCCTTCATGAGCTTGTACTGGTCGGAGCTGAGGTCGGCGCCGGCCACGATTCCCGGTACGAATACAGGATTGTCTGAGGCCATTCTATTTACCTCCGTATGTTGGCTCTGGGCTAGGCGAGCCGGCTGCCCATTCGTTTCGGATTCGTTGTCTGCTTCGGGTTTCGCCTACGCGGCCTGCCCGCTGAACTCGTAGGCCTTGACCTGCTCTGCAGAGAACTTCTCCCGGGCCTCAGCCATTGCCTGCCCCGGGGTCACCTTGCCGTCCTTCGTCTTCTCGTCGATGAAGGCTTTCACGTCTCCAGCGTCCGATGTCTCGCCGGTGTCCCCGGCCTGCTTCAGCATCTCCGCAGACATGATCGGGTAAGATTTCAGCAACTTCTCACCTTCCTCGAAATTCGCAACCAGGAGCGTGCGGGCGATGGCCTTGGCCTCATCGTTGAGCATCCGATGGCCCTTAGTCACCGCATTGCTGATCGCGGTGTCAGCCCGCATCCCGGCCAGGTCCTTCTTGGCTGCGATACCGGCCTCGGCGCCTTCCTCCAGTTCCCTGGCCTTCTCTGCCGTGAATGTGACGGTGCCCTCCTGGCCCTTCTTGAGCGCCTTCAGTTCTGCCGTGGCGGCGACCAAGACAGCATGATCGGGCTCGGCCAGAACAACGCGACCAGGCAGCTTGCCCTCAGTCAGGGCGGCGGCGGCCGTAGGCAGATCTTCCGTGCCCGTGGCCTCGGTGATGGCTTTTGCTTCTGCCTCAAGCTCCTGGTTGCGCTCGTCGACCTTCGTGAGAGCCTGGGTCCGGTGATCGTTGGTGATCTCGACATCATCGCTGAGGCCGAGGACCTCCCTGATGCGTTCGTCGCCCATGTCTGTGTCTCCTTTGGGTTCGGGCGGTGGTTCGGCCAGCTTCGGCGCTGACGCGGGTTGTTTCAGTTGTCGTCTTGCGGTTGCGGCCTTGCGTTCCTCCTGTGACGGTTGCACGACATAGATCCCATTCCCTCGTACCCACCCCGCCGCCTTTGCGGCCTCTACGTCTCCGGCGAACGATCCGTGGTTGTAATCCACGACCATCTCGGTATCCGGATGCCCCCCGCGCGGGTCCGAGGCCCCCCTGTTCTCGGCATAGTTTTTCACCATCTCCTCGAGATGTTCCAACGAAATGGTGAACTCGCCGTACCAGTCATGGAACCAAGTGCCAGTCATAAGGACCATCGCACGGGCCTGCTCGCCTTCTGCCGGGGCCTCAATTGGCGGCATGCCCTTCACGAATGGTTGCGTGCAGAGGGCGAACGCATACATGACCGCGCCAATTTTGTCGTCCGTCTTCTCGTCCTTCGCCTTGAGTTTAAACTCCCCGGAGATATACCGGTACTCCTCGGCCAAGATGTACTCGAGCGCCCGGTCAGTCCAATCGACATCGGCCCAGAGTTCGCCGTAGGGGCCATCGTACTTATCGTCGACCAGGCGCGCGGCACCGTAGGGTAGATAGAGCGCCGGCGAGAAGATGTCGGGACACGCGTCCTTCAGTTGCGCGAGCTTCTGCCGCTGCTGGTCGAATAGGGCCGCGAGGTTCTTGTGGAAATCTGCGCGGTTCACGATTGCCTCCTTCTACGGCGTTTGCCAGCTTGGCCGATCATACCAGTTTCAGGTCTCCGTGTTCAAGCGCAACGCGTTCTGGTGTGCCGGCGCTCGCTGACGGGAAGAGCTTGCGTCCCGCAGGATTCAGCTCGACAACCATTGCCGGCCGGCCACCTACGTGATCCACGGAGACGGATTCTCCCAAGACGCACCCGCCCGGGCCACGCAGGTACAGTTTCTGTGGGCCCGTATCAATCATCCGGAACTTGTTCTGGTTGTGCATAAGCATTCCGACACCTCCAGAGACAGTGCTCTAATCGAAAGCGGACAGTCTCCAACATGGCAAACGGGTTACCCCGCTTCCCCGGGTTCAGATGGCGCCAGGCTTTGGCAGCAGCCCGTTTACATTTCCAGTATGTCTTATACGGGGCGCTAAATCCCCAAGCGCCATCCCTGCTGTATGTCTGTAGCTGCCATGTGCCATCGTCCTTTTTGATACAATAGACAGCACAAAGGACCGCATTATCCATACCCTACCTCCAAATCATCTCCGGGTTAATGCGCTTCCCGCCACGTCATCGATCCCTGAACGACAGCAGTGTTCGAGATAGACTGAACGGCAAGCACAAGGGTGTCTGGGACGCCTGCTATCGTGGAACCCAGCCGAAGCTCTGACGCAAGTCCATGTTTGATATCCCCCTTGGACTGCACAGACGAGGCCACGAACCCGACAGCTGCCATAATATCCCAGGAGCCCGACGTGATTGTATTTGCCGTGGCTCCCTTCGCAACCGCCACAGCCGCGAGGCTGATATCCGTGAAAGCGAAGGTCCCCCACACTTTAGGATTTACCAGTACCATCCACGCGCCAGAGGTTGCGCTCTCCATGAGTATCGAAACCTCTTCCAGGGACACGTTGGCGTCGAGATGGTCGTCCCTCAGCTTTATGGCCATGACGGCATATATGGTGTCGGCTACACTGGCAGCCACGGGAGTCGGGAAGGTGTAATCGGCCATCACTACGCCGCCCTCCTCCCCGCCCCCCTCAGTGAGTACAGACGAGCATATATGCCGCATTTTGGCATCGGCACCGCCGGCGGCCACGGCGATCTCGTACCGGACAGGCAGGTTCGGAGTGCTTGTGTAGGTCCACCTCTGGGTGTTGGCGTGATCGAATCTGTGCACGGAAACCCAACGCCCATCCACTATATATCCAAACCAAGCAGAACTGACTCCAAGCCACCCGTAGCTGATAGAATAGACCTGGGCCATCGAAGGGTCGAGTGTGAACCCGGACGGGTTGGTTTTTCCTCCACCGCCGAGCATATTGTCTATGTTCCAGTCCTCCTGGTCGAACTTTGTATCTACAGCATCCCGGCGGATGACAACCCTCATGGTGTCGGTGGACAATTCGAAGAAAAGCCCGTTGACGGCCGTGAACGATCCGATCCGTGCAACAACTCCCGTGCCGCCTCCGGCTGTATCCAGGACCCCCGATGCCAGTATCAGCTGGCCGTGGCCTGCCTCGTAGGCCCAGTGTGTCCGGCTCTGCCTGATAATCGTGTCTGAGGCTTCGGCATACATATCCACGGCGGCCAGGGTCGTGTCATGGGTGCTGGTGGCGTTGCCGGACCCGTTTGTGATCGCTTCATCCCAGAACAGGGTGTCCTTGTTATGCAGGAGCTTGGAGTCGAAGATGGCATGGGGGTCGGAGATCCTCACCCTGCCGAAGGCATCGACTAGGCCGCTGTTCCACAACTTCTTTTCCAGCCCGACGCGGGAACGCCAGTCGGTATCGGCGCCAACAGTAATGGCGATAGCCGCGATCAGGATTGTAAGAATCAGCACGGTCCGTTTCATTTCGCTGCCTCCTGGACTTCCTTTACGTTGGCCTTCATCTTCGCGATCAACTGAGCGCCGCCGCCAGACATCGCCGCGCCGCCGAGAACGTAGTCAACCCAGGGGCCGACCGTGTAGATGGACGCCTTGCCCCCGATGGCCTCAATGAGCCGGATGTCGAACACGGCGCAGATGATGACGGCGAGAGCGACCATGGTCTGGTCATCCCACCCCGGCGTCCTGAGCACCCCCCGGATATTGTCTGCTGCGAATTTTACGATGGTGGCGATCAGCGTGAACTGTACGATCGCACCTGCAGCCGCTTCTAAGCCCATTCTCAACTCCGTTCAAGGGGGACGATAGACATGATCAAAGGCCCGATATCGATGTACCGCTCGCGAAAGTTCCGCCGCCAGTTCAATCCCCAGCGTGACCAGATGGGCGTAATGCTCATATGGATTTCAGTGCTTCGCGTCACTACCCGGCAGTACGCGTGAACTGGGAATATAAACCCCCACCCGTCACCGCCTTCAGTGCGTAAATTCCCCGCCGGGGAATAAACAAATTCGGACATGCTGCCTCACCTTTTTGTTTGGGGCGACCCCGGGAATCGAACCCTGGTCTTCCGGTCCACAGCCGGACGCTCTGCCAACTGAGCTAAAGCCGCCTCGTCTCCTATCACTCGCATTCCATCTCTACAAACCGCGTCAGGAATCCCGCACGCACGTCGCTGGTCCGCTCGATCTCCTGCGCCTCTGCCATCGTCATATCGCCGCGCATCGCACGGAACAGCAGGGCTTTGATGATACGGCGCCGCTCCTCGCGCTCAGGCCAGGGCTTGTTCATCAGCGGACCCTCCAAGCCTGAACCGCGGCAATGAACAGGAGGGCCATCGCCGAGTAGATCACGGCTGCCAGCAAGTCTACGATCATCGCTTGAACCCCATCCCCACGCCCCACACGTCCGTCTTACGGCTGCCCGTGCGGTCCAGGTGCCCACTCAGCGAGACCGAGGCGATGCGGTAACCGCCTACGACCAGACCTCCGATGGCAACACCTACCTTATTACGCCACTCGATGCGCTTCTGGTCCGCGCCCTTCAGGCCCTCGATGTGCAGGGAATATGTGAGCGCCCCGGGCTTCCCTCGTAGCGTCGCCGCCAGACGTGCCAGGCTGTCCCGGTCCTCCCCGTCTGTTGACTCAGTCCTCACGCCTGCCGTCAGCGTCAGGCCCCCGGTGCCTATCCCAAGACCCCCTGCCTGTGTGATATTGTCCTGGTGCCAGTAGCCCTCAAACACGGTCTTGAAGGCTTTCGCTCCAGCGAACGGCGAGAACTGGTTCCGGACCCCGACGTGCCAGACTTTCTCGGTGCCATCCGCATTTTTGTATCTCGCTGAAAAGTCGAAGATGGCCCGGTCCGTGCGCTCGGTATGGCTGGCAGTCACCGTCACAAGCTGCGCTCGGTCGCCGCCGGAGGCCGCGAAATCCAGGGATTGCCCGGAGGCCGAGCCCGCAAATATGAAGTAGACGCCGACAACCGCCGCTATGGAGTACGTGAATACCATCACTATTGCCAGTGTCGATCGCTTCATTGCGTCATTCTCCGTTTGGATGTATTCCGTTGCTCGTGCCAGAGGACTACGCACGCCAGCAGCCCGAGAATGAATAGCCCCCCGCCTATGATCGCCAATTCAACCATGCACCAGCCTACACCTTGGCGGCACAGGCATCCCGGGGTGTTCCTTTATGTACTCTTTCTCCCTGAGATCTTCGCGAGCCTCAAATTCGAGTCGTCGTCTGCGCGCAGCCACACTCCCTGTAATGAGCGCAGCAAGGACCGCAGAAGCCGTACCACCACAAAACACCGTCACTGCCACTAACTGCATATCGATCATCCTCGTGCCCCCTTGCTCGTGGCGACTGGCGGCAGGACTTCATGCTCCCGGCCGCAATGCGGGCACGTGGCCATCTGGATCGCCTCGCCTGGAACCCACTCCTCCTCGTCTGGCATTTCGATTCTCGCCATCGCAAACAGTGCCTCTTTGTATCGCTGTGACATTGGCTTGGGCGCCTTCACCGCAGGCATCGGCGGAGGCGGCCCGAGCATCTCTGGGAATATGGACGGCCGCGTCTCGGTGCCTGGGCTGTCTGCATTCTGCCCCTTCCGCGCCTTCGCGTTGGGCAGTGGCGCGTCTGGCGGAAGCTCCAGCAGAATCGACTCTCCCGTTAACGGCAGAACGCCTTCGTGCCTCAGGGCTCGCCGATCTCTACAAAACCGAATCACGGCCCAGACAGTAATTCCGACACAAAAAACCCCGTAGCAGCAATACACAGCCATCGCTATTCCTTGGCTCATCGCTTGAACCCTATCCCCTCGCCGCCTGTTCGTCTGGCAGCACGTAGATCCAGATACAGCGGCACATGTTCTCACCGCCCGCCGTGCTCTCACACCCCTTGTTCGGAGGGCTGTCCGCATAGTATCCCGCAGTGTCAACCACGTACTCCTGGCCGTCAAACGTCGGGCACACGTCACAGGAGTTCTCATCCAGGATCGCGCTGTAGATTGCCCGCGTGATCCCCTGTGCCAGCGCCTCTTTGTTCCGGCCCTGGTTGTTCGCCCCGCCAATCAGGGGGGCAGAGGCCTTGCGCGTGGCCGGGCCGAACGAGGTTACAATGGCCACCTCGATCGCGTCCAAGTCCTCATCCGTGAAGTCTGTACCCTTCGTGCGGTTCAGGTCCATTGCCTGCTGCAGAGCCAAAGAACTTGCGCGGCCGGCCAGGCCATCGAGCATCGTCTGTGTCTGGAGGCGGAACAGCTTGCTCAGTTCGGCGTCATCCAGGGGCTCGTCGCGGAGCTCGGAACGCTTCTCGGACTTCTTCTGGCGCCCCAGCTCCTCCTTGACCATCCGACGTCCGAACCGGAACAGGTCACGCTGGACGCCGATCACATCCGACGTGGAACGCCGCGCTTCCTTGGCCGGGATCCCGATGTCCTTCAGATCCGAGGGGTCGCCATCCTCAAGGGCCTTCTCAATCTGGTCCCGCAACGTCTTCGCCCACTCGACCCGGTCCTCGGCAACGTAGCCCTCGATCTCCTCCATCGCGTCATCGTGGCGGCCGTCAATCTCACGCAAGGCGACGAACTGCTCCTCGGGTGTCTGGTCGCGCCAGAAGGGGCGGGGGTCGGCGAGGCGCATCAGCTTCCGCACGGCAGCTACAAGTTCGGGCTCGTCTGGCGTAGGTTCTGGGCCCGGCAAATCCTCAACATCGACCGCTGCCCCTTCCTCTGGTTCCGGCATCGGCGGCAAGCCCAACTGTTTGCGCAGGGTCTCCTCGATCGCGGGGTCTTTGGTGATGTGACCGTGTGGCGTCAACTGTGCCAAGGCAGTGGAGAGAACTTTCACATCATCAGGCTTGAGATCCGACCAGACCAGATGGGCGTCGATCTGCTTGGCATCGGCGAAGTTGAGTTCCAGTATCGTGTCGATCAGTTGATCGTCTGCCGTGCTTGCGATGTTCGTAGCTACAGCCTCCAGGGCCAGGAGGAAGACCTGGAACAGCGTCTCGCCGAGTGCCCGGGCGCCGGTCTGGGTCGTTCCCAGCTTGAGGGCCATCGCCAGCGCGCTCATCGCAATCGACTCGTCGCAGTAGTTGATGAACTCCTTTGGGTCGTACCTCTGCGTCGATGGCGATCCCATGATACTGAAATCGACATCCTTGGTTTCAAGCAGAAATCCAGATTTCCCGGTCTGGAAGGCGCGGAGCATCTTGCGCACGATTTTGGCGAGCTTGCTGGTGTAGCTCTCGGTTATCTTCGCCTTCGGGATGCCAACAGACAGCCGCTCGTACCCGATCAGCGCCATATTTACGAGCTGCGCCTTCCAGAACCACGGGCCATAGGCGGCTCTCAACCCCGACCTGCCGGCGAAGTTGTCGCCTTCCTGTTCGTTCGAGACGTGCAGGAGCTTCAGCCGTGCCCCTTCTCGGCTCGGTTTTTTCGGAATCTTGACCGAGACATACTGACCGTCCTTGTACGTCCGCTGCTCGATGCCAGCAAGCTCGCCGCCTTCCTGGAACCATTGGCAGATCGTGGACTGCCGGCGATGGTAGATGCCCTGATACCAGGTGTGATCGTCCTCGATGACGTATACCTTTTCCATCACCTCGTAGCCGAAGGGCCAGGACAGGAGCATATGGTCGAGCAGCGTATCGAAGTTCAATCTCTTAAACAATGCCTCTTCGAGAAAGGCTTTGACCTCCGGCAGCTCCTCGCGGTCCCCGTTCTCGTCTGGAACCGTGTGAGCTTCAATCGTCCAGTTCGCCGACTTTATGGGCAGCGTCACAAGCTGCTCTGTGGCTGCAACCTGGGCATCCGAGCGCATCTTCTGATAGGTAGCGGCGCCTGTCTCGCCCTGGAGATCCATGTTGTATTCCTCCGTCTCCATCGTGCCGCGGTAGAACCGGTTGCCTGTCGCCCCCTGCTGCTCGAACAGGTCCTCGCCGTCAGAATCTGGCCGCGGTCCGTCTGCCAACGCCAGAGGCTCGTCGCCCGTGGTAGTAGCGACAGGAGGCACCGTGACCTCTGTCGTGCGTCGGGATCGGAACAGGCTGAAGGGGTTGAGATTCACGCTTACCACTCCTTGCCTTCTATCCGGCTGCCCACGGTGTCGCTGTCATCGTAATCGTGCAAGGCCTCCATCGCGTCCATCTCCTCGTCGGTCATTACGCCCTGCGTGATATCCAGCTCAGTGAGTGCCCATACAGCAGCATCCAGGCGGCTCGGCGATCGCATTCCGCTATTCGGCTCCCAGGTGCACATCTCGCTCTCAAGCTCTGCGAACGTCCCGACGTGACTCACGCGCCCCTGCTCGTAGAGGGACGCTATCGGCTCTGCCCGCGCCTGCTTGCCGCGCGATGCGCGTACCTGCTTGAATGGGACATGGGTGTCGATGGTCCGAACATTGGACTCTACGAGATCGCCGCCGTTGTTGGCCTCGCCGATAATCATATCGGCTTCCCATTCTACGTAGGCATCGCAGGCTTTCTGCCCCCATTCCCTCGGCGTGTAGCGTCCAGACAGGTCCTGCAGGATGTGCCCGCGTTGATCTCTGCCGAGTCCCGCAACGACGATACCTGTTTCATCGCTGTTCTCCCCACTACTCACGGCCGGATCTACAGCAACTACGATACGCAGCATGGTCGGCTGCTTGGCCGAGCGGTGGTCCTCTATGTCCGAGTGCTGCCACAGCGCCCCCTCGGCCTCATCCATAAGCTCGGCGTGGAGTTCCTGACGCCCCAGGCGCGTGCCCTCGTATCGCCTGAGAATCACGCGCTTGAAGACTTGCGACAGGTTCTCGATGTTGTCGTACGTCGACCCGGTCGTGAGGGCCGTGCCCTCCTCCTCCTGCAGCTCCTTCAGTATGGCCAGGGGCTTCGGCGTCGTGGTCGCTACCCACTGCGGATGGAGTCCGAGACGAAGTCCCAGCAGCAGGTTGTCCAGGGCCTTGCGCAGGTACTTCCAGGTCGCCAGCTCGTCGGCCCAGGCCTTGTGGTGCTGGGGTCCACGAAAAACGTCCGGCTTCTCGCTGCTGTAGCAGATACCCATGCAGCCATTGGGCCAGGTCAATCTCCGCTTCGAAGGCTCGTAGATAGGCCGGAACCAGGGGGGCGAACACTCTATGATTCCGCTCTCGCCCTCGACCATCACGTCCCGGACATCGGCCGCCGTACGGCCCACGAGTGCAATGCGCCCACCCTTGCCCAATTCCCTGGCCTGATCGATCACCCATTCCGCACCTGTCCTAGTCTTGCCGAAGCCACGCCCCGCACGCAGAAACCACAGATCCCACGACCAGTCCGGAGGTATCTGGGTCGAGCGTGCCCACCAGGGCCAGTGGTACGCCGTGGCTGCGATTTCCTCATCCGACATCGTCTCCATCGCCTTCGGCCGGTCCTTTGGCTGCATCGCGCTGAGCCAAGCGACTGGCGAGACGCTCTCTGATGCCTGCATACTCAATGGGTCCACCGTCAGGTCCGGAGTGTTCGTGGCGCTCAATGAACATCTTCAGATGTTTGCCTAGCAGATTCAGCGCCCCGAGCTTATCATGCAGCTTGAATTTGGTTTTTTTGACGGGCTCGGCATCTTCGCCTTTGCCGTCCATGTATACGTCCTGCACGATTTCACTGATTGCTGCCGTTGCGCCTTCAGGGATGGCGGAGAAATCTAGGCGTATCGTTCCGTCGCCGCGTATCTGCAGGTAGTCTTCGATGTCGGAAAAGGCTAGTTTGGCGAGTTCTTCGACAACTCGGTCTGCTGTCACTTCAGTGCGGGCTGAGCGCCTCTGCACGCCTTTTGCGATCTCACGCACAAGGTTAGCATAGGTTAGCAGGCGAGCGCCCTGCGGCTTCGCCGCCTTCGCGCTGTATCCGGCCCGGATCGCTGCCTGTGTAGCGTTCAGGTCAACCAGGTATTCCTCGGCAAAGCGCTTCTGTTTTGGAGTCAGATTGGCCGGCCTCTTGGGTACTCTCTTTTTCCTGCCCTTAGCCATCGCTCTACCCAAACAAAAAGGGACGCCACTGCACCTTGCGGTACAATGACGTCCATTACGATCGCCGCGGCGTGCCCCGTGCTACTCGGGCGGTTCGCTATCCCCGCCCTGCGGCCCGTCGTCCAGCATGTTTAGAACTCGTTGCAGCTCGCCCGCTATTGTCCTGAGCGACTGCCGGAGCTTCCCGCGCTTCTGCCGATCCATCAGGGCCTGTTGCCCCTCGTGGAGAATATCCGACACTGAGCGCCTTTTGTCAAGTGGCAACCTGGTCGGCCCCTTTCGTCTCTGGCGCCCAATAGGCGTAGGTCGAGATCCATACACCCTCCTTGCCCCTGTCGCCTACCCTTTCTCTCTTGAAGGCATAATCGTCCGGGTCTTCGCCGTAATACCGGATGCGCCTACGGAGTGTTTCTTCTACGACCAAGTGTCTTTCTGTTTCCAACTGGTCTTCGCTCAAGCCAGGCCTACGGCGTTTGAACATCTCTCTGGGGATTCTATCGGCCGCACGATACTTCCATTTCACCCGCTCCTCGCTCCGCTGACGTGCGTTCATAAAATCCACCCTCCTCGGCTGTGGGCTTCCATCGGGTTCGCCTACCCTGTCGGCTCGTCGCCCCAGGCGCCCAGGGTCGGACTGACGCTCAGCATAATGGGGTAGGCGTAGCATGCGAAGATGCGCTCCCCGCCTGAGTCTACCGGCTTCTGGTGATACGCCACCAACTCCATCCCCTCAAGCAGGCAGTCCCGACTCCATGCCTTCAAAACATTCCCGGCGTCCGTGTACCACCCAGGGATGGGGTCGTCAAGAGCAAAATCTGGCGGGGGGACGTTGAGAAACCTGTATTCAGCCACGCCCCCCTTAAAATCGTCCTCCGTGATCTCATAGCAGGCGATCGCGGCACCCGCGCTGTTCCTGATAGGGATGCGCATCACTGTCGGGTGGCCTTCGGACTCTATGATTACTGCTACGACCCCATTATCTCGGTTTCCCATCGGCATTCTCCATTATGGAGGGGCCAGGAGATTACCTGGCCGAGGGCTCGGGCCCACAGGATGATGTGGTTGGTCAAATGACTCCCTGCCTGACAAGTTCGACATAAGCACGCCGAAGACTGCGCCTGCTGTTTTCAACTGCCCGCTGTGCTTCCTCGGGGTATCCAAGGCTGTCCAACATCAACGCCGATTGTCGGTGTCGAGCTACCTCAAGAGGCGTGCGCGGGATGCGTCGCGTCTCGCTGGCCTTCAGGACAGGATTGGGGTCTGTGCCCCTGACCGCGCGCTCCCGGCGTCCGTCCTTCGTGACATACTGGCTACTCCGGTTTCCCATCGGCATTTCCATTATGGCTGTCATCCTCGTTGTCCTACCCGTCGCTCAAGAATCGGATCTTGACTGTTCCGGGAGGGATATCGGACACCAAGACCTCAACGCATTCTCCCAGCGAGACCTCTTTCCCCTCTCTGCTGCTGTTATACAGAGAGTGCGCCCAGGTTCCAGGGACCTCTTGTGACCCCCGGGGGGCTTCCACAGCTCCGGCCGCATCCTGAAGGTTCACATTAAAATATTTGGCGACACTGACTGGCAGATATACCCCCGCATCTGCGCACGCTTTGGCAACGGCCAGATGTCTCAAATGATGATCGCCCGCCGCCTCTATCCGGAAAATAACTCGCGCCTTCATCTCCCTTTCGCCCGGGGCAGGTGTCGGCGGCACGTCCTCCGACTCGTCAATGCGGCCCAGAAGCCAACATAGATCCTGATCAGCATTGAGGTCGCCTTTTATGGTTCTGGAACCATTCCATGCCACCCAGTGAACATGGGACACCGTACAATCATCCCTAATCTCCCACCCTCGGTATATCATCGGATGTTGCATGTCGAGTCCTTCCTCCTCTCCTGAGAATATAGGCCTATCGCGACATTTTGACAACCCTGTGCGGTTTTTCTTACGAATTCCCTTGACTTCCCCTAACTATTGTTGTATATTACTAACAGTTAGAGGATGGAACACAACCCGAAGCCTGGAGGATGCAATGGCCCACGCAATCGTAATCAGCGAACACGGAAAGGTAATCAACTGGACTCGGCCGGCAGACTCAAGAATCCCTCGCACGGCACAGCGGGCGATGAGCATGGGCCTGATCCGAGTAGGTCGCGTCTACGACGGCACGCGCTCCAACACTCCCTGGGAATTCACAGACGCATATTTCCTCGCCGATGGCATAACGGCCGACGCACTCAGAACGGCGATGGCGGCAAAATAACCCCGGGGGCTTCGGCCCCCCCACACATCAAGCCTGGAGGGCACGATGATCTCGACCTTGACACTCCCGCAGATTCACGGCAACCCCACCGACGCCGAGATGGCCGCTTTTGAAGACCAGTGCTTCGCGTCCTGGGTCCAGGAGATCGACACGGCCCTGGATACCTACGACCTCAGCGTCGCCGACCTCCCCGATATCGCCCTGCGGGACATCTACGACGACGGCGGCTCGGTCGCCAAGGCAGTCCGCGCGCTTCTGGACATCGACTGGTAGGCCAACCGGGGCCCTTCGGGGCCCCCATAGCGGAGGACACAATGAGCAACGGACTCAAGAACACCTACCACCGAGACGGCACGGTGACCTATTTTTCCATTTACCATCGGACCCGGATCCATCGTGCCGCAGCCGTTCCCGACCTCGAACTGGCAGCTATGAACCCCAAGGAGCGAGAGCGCACTATCCGCCACACCAGCGCGTAGACCGGCCGGCTGGGGGCGGCAGCCACCACTACCGGCAGAGGGGCTCCGCCTAACCCTCTGCTACTAACACAGGAGGATATCGTGGCTGGATCGTTGAGTCATATCGTTGGAAGAGATGGCCGGTTCCGGATGGACCTGATTGAGAATATGGGGGACGCCCACGAGGCCCTAGAGGAGTGTTACGATATCATCTTTGACTTGTCTGGAGGCGATACCGGTATAATAAGCGCCGCTTGCCGCCGACTGAGGTTCCCAGATCCCTGGGAGATATGCTTCGACGAGCCGCTGAGACCCCCTATGCAAATATCCCAGACATCCGCGCTAAAGTACATCAACACTTCCGTTGAAGGCCGCCCTATGAGAATCGAGCTTAACCCACGATACAAACCAAAGGCAGAAGACACCCAATGACCCCCGAACCCCGCAGGAAGCCCGGCCCCAAGCCCCGACTCGGCGAAACGATCGCAGTGAATGTCAACTTGCCGAAAGCCCTGGTGGACGCCATTGACACGGATGCCGATGCCGAGAAGGTCAGCAGGTCCGAGATCGTCAGGCGCAGGCTCGGCTGTAGCCATACCCGGTATTGGGAGGCCGCCCAATGACCCTCCGCCGCCAGTATTTCCTGCTCACCTGCAACCTGACAGTCTGGGAGCCTCACCACGCCCTGCTCTATGACTACGTCTTCGAGGCCCGGAAGCGTATCCGAGACATCAAGGCCCGAATCTGGGCAGGCAGCAAATGGGAGGATGAGGCGTGAGGGACTGCTCGAGGTAGACCACTGGCCCCGGCTTCTGTCGGGGCTTCTTTGTGCCTACGTCTTCCCGGCCAACTTCGGCTCCAGGTCCATTCCGGCCATACGCTCCAGGACAACGGCAGTATATCCGGGGTCGATCTCCATACCGTAGCAGGTCCGCTCAAGCTGCTCGGCGGCAACCATCGTGGTGCCGGAGCCGATATATGCGTCAACGACACTATCTCCAGGGTGGTCTTGGAGGATCTCTGCAAACAGCTTTACAGGCTTCTGTGTCGGGTGATACCTTTCGCCAGACTCGCCTTCCCGCGTCATCCCGTGCCACACGCAGCGATATGCTTTGACCCTGGTCCCGTTTCCAGATGTCCAGGCCAACTCGACATCCGAGAACGTTGTGCCCTCGGGCCTTCCCTTGTCCCACGCCAACCACTGCCCCCGGTGTGGTAATTGGTCGGGGAAGTAATTGGCCCCGAAGACGATCTGCTGGCCAGCCATGCCCCATAGGTGGGATGCCTCGAATGGGCGGTCATCCCCCTCGACCTCGGCGTATTTTCGGTTCTTAGCCAGGACATCGCCACCAATCTTCCCGCCGCCAGTTGGCACGACCCCCACCCCATACGGCGGATCGGTCAAAAGGATCTCGGCCTTCTCGCCATCCATCAGCCGCCCCACGTCCTCCGCGCTCGTACTATCTCCGCACATCAGCCGGTGCCGCCCGATCTCCCAGATCTGCCCGCGCTCCGTCTTCCACTTCTTCTGGAGTTCTTCGGCCTGGTCGATGTCCGCGCCTGGGTCTTCTGTGCCGCTCCCGCCCAGGTCGCCCAGCAATTCCTCAAGCTCGTTATCCCGCCACAGCCCCGACAGGTCCAGCCCGCCCTCGATGTCCTCCTGCAGGATCACAGGATCCCAGTCCGCAAGTTCGGACGTCCTGTTGTCATAAATTGCCAGCTTGCGCTTCTGCTCCTCTGTCAGGCCCGTCCTGCGCACCACGACCCACTCGTTCCCGTCAGCCTCTACGACCTTGACGCGCTCGATCCCTGCCTCTGCCAGGGCCTCCCACGTCCCATTGCCGACCAGTAGGTTGTTGTTCTCGTCTATGACCCCAGACCTTGCCGGCCCGACCTCGTGCAGGGAATCGACAACCATCCCAATGTTCCGCGGGTTATGCTTGCGGGCGTTTCGCTGGTCCGGATTCAGGTCACTCAGGTGCTCGGGTTGCGTCGATCTCTTTGACATTTTGGATATTCCATATCCCGTTGATGGCGTACCAGACGTCGCGGCGGCCATACTTGATAAGGTAGGTGTGCCCGGTCCGGATCGGATCCAGGCGTTTTAGGCGCATGTCCTCGGCGGAAAACTTCCAGTGCTTTCCACCATCAGAGACGATCCAATACTCCGGCCGGCCCAGGCGGTTGCGGATGGAGTCCCATTCCGGGACATGGCGGATCGAGTCAACTCGGACGGTGTCAACGCGCGCGTATCGGCTGCTGTCCGCGCGCATCCGGTAGGTTAGCTGCCCAAACTGGATGACGCCCACAGTGTAGCTTCCGGCCTTCTTGCGCCTGGCGTCCGGGTGCGGTCCGAACTCCCCGGAACATCCCAAGACGAGGAGAAGCAGGAGTAGGCGGCTCACGTCGGGTCCTTCGCCAGTGCTTCAAACTCGTCTGCGGCCTCCAGCAACGCACCGCTCCCAAGTCCACCAGCGCTCGCCACTTCTCCTGCCTTCACTATCAGCCTCTCCGCGACCTTCTCCAGCACGGCCTTCTGCACAGCACGATACTCAGCCATTTCCGCTGATCGGAAGGCTTCGCCAATATTGGATGCCTTGCTCCAAGCTTCAGCGGCACACACACTGTCTGTGATATCCCTAAGCTCTGAGTCACTCAGTATGCCCATTGCCTGATCTCCTCCTCTATACAAAACCAAGATTTGCAGCTCGCCAGATCACTGAATCCAAAACCACCGCATAGCCGCGCTCGATGACCCGATCCTTGAGGTCCATGTAGAATTCAGGTCTCACCTACACACCTCCATTGTCCAACCGGCGCAGTCTTCAGAGCCTCGCGCACTATCTTCACGGCATCCTCCAACACCTTCCGCAGATGGCACATACATAGGGCCCCGCAAGACATACAATCGGCATCGGGCACTTGATGGCTTCTACTTCATCCTTGGTCAGCATTGCTGGCCTCCTCTCGACCGGGAACTGCCGAATCGCGCATCTCTCGCACGTAATCTCTGGCCCTCTCTTTCTGACTCCACATCCACGACGAGCCTCTGATATCGAATGCGTATGATCTTCGCGACACCCACTCGGCAAGCACGAACAGGCCTGCTCCTGCTCGCAAGCAGAGTAACGACACGCATCGCTTGACCCTATTCATCACTAGCCGTCTCTGGGGCATCTTCCCTCTCCTTCCGCTCCGGAGTCAACTGGGTGATTTCGCAGAAGTTCACGCACCCAGGATTGATTCCGTGCGAGTTGCCGTCCTCGCCATCAATACCCCACAAGTCTCCCGTTGCGCTTGGGACGTGAGTCACAGTCCCTCTCAGGGCCATATACTCGCAGCAGTCAGAATGCCCCCACGTCACGACTACGCGGTCTCCAATGTTAATTGGCATTTTCCCGCTCCTTCCGCGCCCTGCATTTGTCGCACAGATCCTTGTCAGAGTCACTTGAGCAGCACGTGCAGCCACGCATCTGCTCGCCCGGCGTGAACTCATCGTCATACAGATCGCCTATTGCATCGTGACACTCAGGATGGACCTTTACTGTGGACGCTTGCCCACCATCGAACCACGCCCACTTGATGTAATTGTTGCCCGGCAGGATTGCCTCGTAGCACCATTCACAGCGATGCTGCTGACGGGCCTTCACGGTCTTGGGCTCAGTCGCGTGGCTCATCTTCTCGTCCCTTCCGCGCCAGGCGTTCGGCACAGATGGTGCAGGAGCACTCCATCACTCCTGGGAGCAGATCCTCGCCGGAGGTATCGAGCTTCAGGGCGTCGTCGGCCATTCCAACCGTTTCGGCCTGCCCAAGAGATCCACAATTCGGTTCATCAGAGGCCACAACCCATTCCCTGCAACATTTCAGCGCCTTCACCAACCCCGCACACGCAGCCTGGGCCTCGTCACGTGCCGCTATCAACTCGGCATGTTCCTTGGCCCACCCATCGGACGCCTGTTTCATGGAGGCTACCTCTGCCTTCAGGGATGCGATCTGGTCGCCCTGCGCAAAGCACTTGCCCATCCAGAACCGCACGTTCAATCTGAGCCGCTCCTCCAGCGCATCGCCGGTCAGTTCCTCATCCCCCGCCTCTGTGGGTTGGGCCTCTGGCTCAGTGGCGTCTAGGAGTGCGTCAACCTTGGTGTGGTCCAGTATCGAGTCAAGCCCCCCACCATGTGTCATCTGTGGGGCCTGCTCGGGCTGGGTCTCTGGCCACGTCTCGGAGTCCCGCCTCTCTTTGCGGTTCGCTGCTTCGTCCTCTGGAGGCGCATGCTCCGCGCCGGGCCTTAGGCCGTCGATGGCGGCGTCGATGGCGGCCTCAAAGCTATCGCCCTCGTACAGATAGTTACTGCCCTCTGGCGGCATCCAGACCGTCCAGACACCTTTCGTATGCCAGATGGACATTTCGCCAACAGTGTGACATGTCTTTCCGGTACCGATTATTAGGTGTTTGATGAATGTCAACCGCACCTCGTCTTCGTTCGCACACCGCACGCGTTTTGCCTGCTCGAACGGCCTCCCCGTGTCCGGTTCTGTGGGCGGAGTTACCGGGTGCCCCTGAAGAATACTCATGGTGTTGGCCTGCACGGCCTCGGCCCACTTCGTGTCCACCTCGTCAGCCACATCGGGCTTGTGCAGCACCAGCTTGGCTACCTTCTCCCGGACCTCGTTCAGCCCGACGAGTATGTCCATCACCAGCTTTTTCCGCGTCTCGCGGTCGCGCTGCTCCAGTTTTGCGATGGAGCCAGACAGGGAAGATCGCACCTTCCGTGTGGCCTGCGCGTTCGAGGCCTGCGCCTTGTCTAACCGTCCGACCCGCTGCTGCAGCTCATACAGCACCCTCTTGGGTCCGTCAGGCCAGGGCGACTTCTCCAGCGCCGATATGCGATTTTGCACACCAGTCAATATGCCAGCACGAACCAGCGCAGCCTTCTCCTCACCGCGCTCAAGGGCTTTGATCCGCTTCCGGTCTGCCCGAATGGCTATCTCCGCAGACTCGATCCGCTCCGTGTCGCTCTGCTGCTCATTCCCTCGTCTGGACATCACTCACCCCCTGTGCCAAGCCTGATTGCGTGTGACCTTCCCAGCTTTCTTGGCGTTCCGCTTGATCTTCCTGTGTTCTTTCTGGGACTCGGCCAGTGTAATCTCGCCAGAATCCACACGCCGGAGAAGCGCCTTTCGAACCTCAAGGCTGTCAGCAACCTCGCCCGCTTCCTCCGACCGCTTGACCTCACTTCTCTTGTCCTGTCTTTTCCAAGCGTCCATCACGCTTCCCCCTTCACCTTCAGATCGACTTCCGTTACCACGTCCATCTGAGCGATTTCAATTTCCTTCTCACAGCCCGGGCAGTCGAATGTGTCCCCGGATTCCAACCTGTAATAGTCGTCATATTGCCACTTGTGCCCACACCCGGGGCACTCAACCATCGGCATTGAACACCAGGCCATCACGCTTCCTCCGTTTCGGTCTGCGCCGCCAGCCGCCCGGACAGCTCTGTAACTCGGTCCGTCAACTGCTCGACCTCCGTCTCCAGATCACACACCCGCGCCGTCATCTTGTCCCCGTAGGCTGCACGCTCAGACCGGCAGTCGGCGTTGTCGCGCTCCAGGTCTATGATGCGGGCACGGAGGACGGTTTCCCTATCATCCTGTTCCCGAACAACTACCATAGCATCTCCCAGATTTGCGATCACTCTCAGCCCTCCTTTTCCGTCGTCACTGCCTGCAACCGGACCAGCAACTCCAGCGTCGGTACACCACGGTCGCCCTCATCGGCCTGCCTCTGGACAAAATCCTCGGCCTCGGCTATCAGGATCTCCAACTCCTTGATACGCTTATGCAGAAACGGCACGCAGGCACAGTGCTGCTCGTCGGCGCACGGATCAAGGCTGGCCTTCGTCGCGTTCTGGAAGTCGGCAAGCTCGCCCCCCAGGTCTGCGATGCGGGCACGCAGGGCGGCTGCGACATCAAACCTATCATACCCCACGTCCTCGTCGGCGATCTGGTCTTGGCACCACACTGCGCACCACGCGGCATTGCCCACATTGCCGTCACCGTCGTGCAGGTATATCCGCTTGGGTGCGTCCATCACCCCTCCTCGTTTGTCTCGGCACACGCCTCTCGGTCACTCGGGGACAGCTTGTCAGCCAGTGCCAGCAGGTCGTCCTCAACGTCGTGCGGATAAGGACCATACCCAACCTCAGAAATGAGGCCAGCCACCTCCCGCAGCACATACGCCCCCACTGCTGCAATCCGATCCCCAGGATAAGGCACCGCATCGTAGACCTCCCGCAACTTCTCGGCGTCGATCTTCATGCGCCCTCCTTGCCTGCCTCCAACTGCTCGGCTTCACGTTCGGATATCGCCTTCGCAACCTTGGCGCGGTAGATGTCGTCACTCAGCCTCTCGATAACCGCGGCCTTGAATTGATCTGCGGGCAAATAGTCCTCTGTCGTGTCTGTACTCCAGATCCTCTTGTCATCCTTCGCAAGGAAGCCCATGTAGATTTCGACTTTTCCGAATTCGTACCCGTGGTCCTTGACTGGCGTGCATATCCGTTTGGCTACCCCGAAAGCCTCATCGGCGTAAGTTAGCATGTGTTCCTTGGAACCAGACAGGCTCATCGTAAGCTTCATCCGGAGATGCTTCTTCACCAACTCCTCTGGTGACATCGCAGCCAGCGCCCGTGCGTCCATCTACATTCCCTCCAGTGCCTTCTCGGCGTTCAGGATCTCGAACTCTACGACCCAGACCCAGCAATTCGTGTCCCACCCGAAGCCGCGCTTGGCGTTGATCGAGTCCCACAGGGTCTGGAAGGATCTCCTGGGGCAGGAACATTCCATGTCCATCTCGCCAGGCGTGCCCCGTAGGTAGTTTCGCCAGGGGCAACAAGAGAATGTTCCGCCCACGCGCTCTATGCCCTCCGCAATGGCATCGTCGGCCGTGATCTTCTGCAGTCGCTCCACACGCACATCCGTAACTTCCAGGTTGATGCGAGAGGCCCAGCGCGGCATGTGGATAGAGGGACGCCACGGGCCGCCCCAGTCGCCGTCTGACGCGTAAACGACAGGCACAGGAGTCTTGGGGATCTTTCCGTCTCCAGCCTGGCCGCTGCCCGATTCCCGCCACTTCTCCCGCACCCACAGCCTGTCGCCGGGGCCGCCATAGGGGCAGTTGATCGTCTGGTCCTTCCTCCTGAATAGTAAGTTTGTGAGAATAGACACGCCCGGGAAAATGGCCAGCAAGCAGTTGAACTGCGGCTTGATGGCCCTGCGTGTCTGAGTCTTCGTGCCGTCCAGAAGGGCCCGGACCATCGGACCTGAAAACAGAATCGGTCGCTCTTTCATTTCAGGATCTCCCCCAGGGCGTTGCCGGCTCCCGTGGCCATCCGCTTTTGGAGTACGAGATCATCCCGTAGCAAGCCCTTCACTTCCTCGATGTACTCTGGGCCGTAGAGGTCCGACATCTGGCGCCAGCATTCGAGGAGCATCTTGCATTCCTCGACGTCCGTGTAAGAGATCCCCCCGCCATCCTTCCGGCGATGCACTCCACCCTCGCGGTCCTGGTGCAAGGGAACGGTGAGTAGATGACAGCGACCCCCGCCCGCGACAGTGCCGCAGTGGTGGACCTCAACGGGACGTCGGCCCGTCATCACGCAAGACATCCGCCTTATTCTCGACATGTGAACCATCTCAAATTCAGTCATACCCCTACCCTTTCCGCCGCCGCGTCGAAGACCTGCTGAAAGTCCAGCCCTGCAGCCTCGATGGCAGGCTGGCATTTCCCCGCCGCCTCAACTACACGATTGACCATCAAGTCGCGGCCTGGGCACGGATCCATTGCGTCCACACGATCACAGCCCTCAATGAGCTTGGTCATCTTCTCTACAGCATCGTCGAAATCCAAATCTGGCCTCCTTGTCAGACTGTCGCCAATGACGCCCTATCGCCTTCCAGGCGTCTGACTGGATATAGGTTTCGTATTCGGGCCGAGTTGCCGTCTCAAAATCACAGCCCTCAATGAGCTTGATCATCTTCTCAACGGCTTCGTCAAAATCCAAAGTTGCCTCCCTTCTCTGGGTTGTCGCTGGACTCACGGTAGATGGGAGCCAGTGGTGCCGTCTCGGGCATCGGCCAGTCGTAGAACCTTCCGGTCGGACGGATGTAGGTCGTAAACACCCTGCCAACAGGCCCATTTCTGTTCTTGGAGACGATCAGTTCCGCCTGATCTGATATGTCCTCATTGTTCTCATTGACCTGAGGGCCGTAGTACGCCTCACGGTGAACGAACACCACCAGGTCGGCATCCTGCTCCAGCGCCCCCGACTCCCGAAGATCGGTGAGCATTGGTCTCTTGTCGGGCCTTTGTCCAAGCGCTCGGTTGAGTTGGGCAAGAGCGATCACGCAGATATTCAACTCAACAGCGAGCTCCTTCAGGTCGTGGCTCATCTGCGCCACTTCACGTTCCCGGCTTCGGTCCCCCTTCGCCTTCGCGGGAGTCAGAAGCTGGAGGTAGTCAATTACCAGAAGTTGCACGTCGTTCTGCCGGTGGAGCCTGCGGATCTCGCCAGGTATCTGACCCATCCGCGTCAACCGGTCGCCGATCTTGACGGGCAAATCCCGTAGCGACTCGCGAGCCGCCGTCACGCGCTGGAATTCATCTGACTCCAGCCTCCCCTGCCTCATCGCCTGAGAGTCTACGCCGGCCTCCATTGCCAGGATCCGAATACCCAGAGCTCTTCGTGTCATCTCCGCAGAGATAAACGCCACCGGAACCGTCCTTGCCGCCTCTCTAGCGATCCAAAGGGCCAGCGCCGTCTTCCCCATTGAGGGCCTACCGGCGACCAGAATAAAATCACCACCGTGAAATCCACCGAACTTTTCGCGCCACCCCGGAATGTTCGCCTCAATACCAAATGCCGCCTCAGGGTTCTCAACAGCCTTGTCCACTTCCACCAAAGCCTCCTCGGTTGCGTCATTGGCCGACACCCACGTGTCATATCTGCCCACCGACAGGTCTTCGGACAACGCCGCCGCGCCGGCCAATAGGGTCTCTACGGGCTCGTTCGGATCTTGCGCCAATACTGATAACTGTTCTGCTCGGTCCATCACGCAACGCCGTATGTAGTGACCCTGCAGGATCTCTGCATGATGCCCGGCATATGCCGATGTGGCTGTCTCGCTGACCATCCCCGTCACGACTGCCGGTCCGCCTATTTCCTCCAGATCACTCCCCAAAACCTCAACGACAGATATAGGATCGGCTGGCTTGTGATCTCGTGCTAAGTCGCAGATCGCCTGATAAATTGTCCTGTAGCGCGGATTGTAGAATGCCTCCGGGCCGATGGTGGTCTGCACCACGTCTATGGCGGTACCGTCGATCAGGCAGGCACCCAACACGGCCCGCTCAATGTCGTGGTTGTGTGGATGAACGTTCACCTGTAGGCCTCCACGTTCTCGGCCCCGTCCGGCCACCACTGGTCAGGGTCTTTCCTGGGCTTATGTTCCACAGCCGGCAGTGGCACCCCCTCCTCGTCCTGGGGGGCACTCTGGTTCTTCAGGCACCCGAAGACACCATTCCACTTCGGGGCATTCTTCCGGATCCATCCCTTGGCCTCAGTGATTATATCCAAGATCCACTCATCCGACATTCGGGACCTATACTCGCGATGCAAGAGCCCGACGTGGTGAGACTGTGTATGCAGCATCACGCCGACAACCTGCTCAATGTCTCGTGCCAAGGTTCTTGCCTCTTCAGGAACTTCAACCCCGTCGCCCGGATCGTCGTGTCCTGGTTGGTGGTCCGTACTAGCATCAGAGGTAGAGGGTGGTACGTCTTTAGAGTCTGAGAGAGAAAGAGAGTCAAGAGAAGAGCATACTTTTCCTGGTCCGTCTTTAGGTACACATTCCCATCCGTTAACTGATTCCTTTCCGAATCCTTTTTCCAAATGCTCATCGGTGTGCCATTTTCCCCAATTACAAAGAGTTATCAAAAAACCTCGTCCCGTTCCTTGGCACGTTATCATATCCATATCCTGAAGCCGTTTCAGAAGGCTTTCCAGGTGCGAGCGCTCTGGGTGGTTCATTCCACGCCCAGATTCATACTGCAAACTGTCCGCGAGCTGCTTTTCTGAGGCCAACACAGAGCCGTAAGGGACGTGTATCTGGCCCTTGTATTCCTGCCTGTCAGGGTGGTCTGCCTCGACCAAAAGGAAGATCCACAAGCACCTGAGTGTGTGGTCCTTCTTCCACACCGGGCCGTGGATCAGTTGCTTCGCTATCTCTGTGAAGGCGGGTCCCATTCAACACCTCACCGCAAAAAGAAAAGCGGGTCCTCGACCTGAGTGCGGAACCGGAGTCCGGCCCGTGATCGAGAACCCGCTGGATGAGCAAATCTGAAGCAAGACTCCTACTGTTCCGCACTCAGACATAGTATAACCCATCCTCAAAGGAAGGTCAACCCGTTTCTGCCGCCTCACCATAGCGGCACAGTCCAATCCCTGCCCGGTGCTGCCTTGGCCCGCCTCTTCTGAACTTTCTTCCGGGCCACCTTCTTGGCCTTCTTCCTGGGCTTGGCCTTCGTGACCGTGTCGAGATAGGCCTTCCTGCCAGCCTTCACGGCACGCTCGATCCGCTCCAGGTGGCGCTTGCGGGCCAGGGGCTTCATAGCCGCCAGGGACGCCCCGAAAGCTGCTGTGGCTCGCTCAGTAGCCGTCGCGGGCTCCGCTCCATGTGCACGGGTCACAGTGCCAACACCGCCTTGCCGGCTCCCACCCTGGCGTGTTCCTGCAGAGGGTCGCAGAGTGAACAACCGGGCGGGTGCGCTACGGCCTCCTCTGCAGTCATCATCTGCGCCGTGGATCCCGGGATGGACACCAGGATAAAAATGGCCCCGTCTACTTTCATCTTCCTAGCATATGGGTGTGTATTCTCGTCAATCACAGCCATCATCACCCGGCAACCACATGGGCTCCGGACAACCAGTGTGTTCTTTTCGCCCATCAGTTATCCCTTTCGATGTGCACGGCGGTGGCATCTTTGGCACAGCAGCGTCACGTCCTCGTGGATGTCCTCGCGGAATAAGACCCGCGCATAGGCCCGATGATGGACGACAAGCCCCTCTGTGCGCCCGCAGAGAACACAGGTCTTATACTCCCACTCGACGGCCAACCGGAGTTTCTGAAAGTGCGGCGTGCGTTCATACTTCTGCCGATCCTTCAGGTCCGGCGCCTTCGACTGCGAGAGCGTCACAAGCCGGACGGCTACCTGCCTGTCGAGGCCCTGGCCGTATGGGTCGGATATGATCCTCATATCAGCATCCTCTGCGCGGCCCTGTTCTCCAGCCGCTTTCGGATCAGCCCGCAGTAATCCTGTGATAATTCAAGTCCCACCCAGCGCCTGTTCAGGTTCTGGGCGACCTCTAAACTGGTCCCCGATCCGGCGAAGCAATCCAGGACGGTGCAGGGCACCACGCCGGCGTCACAGGAGCAGCCGGGGCGCCAGCCTGTGGTCTTGGTCTTGACATCCTTCGTTCGGCCACCAAGGGTTACTCTGTCCACGCCCCCACTGACGTAGTTCCGCCGCTGCTGCTGCGCCTCGGCCACATTGTATTCGCCGTCGAATGTCCTATCCACCACCCGCTCCCACGGTGCCCCGCAATCAGCACAGCAGCCCTTTTCGCTCGTGCCGGCCTTGATAGCTTTTCGGGGGATCTCCGTGGGGAAAGTTGCGTAGTGATCATGCCAGGCATCCTCGCAGCCACACTTGCAGACCGGGATATAGACCTCGCGGCCATCCTTGATCTCCAGGCGATGGCTCAAGTTCCCGCGATCCTTGCCCATGTAGAACCGGCCGCACGCCAGGCAGAAATCCCAATTCGTAGGCTCCGGACCGAGGTGCCAGAAGTTGCGGAGGTTGGCGCCGGAGGCCTGTTGTTCTGCCTTCTGCATCGCGTCCCAGCGATCATTGAATCCGGCGTGTCTTCGGCCGTGGCCCCGCCGCTTGTCTGTGCGACGCCCCTTGCTGCGGCCATCCTTGTGGATAGACCCGTGCGACCCGTTCCCCATGGAAGTATCCCAACCATCAGGCTCTTTGGTTGTTGATGCGCGGCTTGGGGACTTCACCGCCTCCGCATCGTAGTAGTACTTCGCCGACTTCGTCAGCAGGAACACATGCTCCCATGCGCTCGTAGGACGATCTGTGCAACTCTCGGGCATCGGCGACATCTTCGCCCAGCAGATGTCAGAGCGCACGTACCAGCCGTCGGCCTGCAGCGCCAGGGCCAGCCGGAAGGGGATTAGGCAGAGGTCTTTCGGCTTGAGGCCGGTGGGTTGGACTGGCCGCTCTGAGTCATTCGTTCCATTGCTCCCGCGGTTGGTCTGCTGTTTGTATCCTTCTCTGGTTCCGTGCCCGGTCCGGCCGCCGCTCGTGTAGGCATCGCCGATGTTCCAAAAAACGCAGCCATCGCCTCGAAGGACCCGCCACAACTCGCGCATCACAGAACGCATCCGGCACACGTAGCACTTCCCGCAGTCGGACCCCGTAGCCCAGCCCAAGCAGTCCATCACCTTCTCAAGCCCAAGCTGACCCACCACGCCGTAATCACGCAAATTCCAGTACGGCGGCGACGTCACGCAGCACTGAACAGACCCCGACTCAATAGGCCAAGGCACATCCAGCACATCCCACTGGTGCAGCTTTCCAAGATCCGTCTCGTAGATCACAGCCCCAACCTCCCCTGCAAGTCGATGTCCACCACGTCAATCGCCACCGGCCAACCTCTGCAATTCGGGCAGAGGGTCATCCCGGGCCGCGCCCGGGTGCCCTTCACCGTGCCTCCGAGTCTCATTTCCCAGGTATAGCCGCAATGCAGGCACTCCGCAGGCCCCTGCTCCATCGTCTTGGGACGCTCCATCACGCCCACCGTCTCGCGCATGCAGCCCCCGTTTGTGTGGCGTCGTCCCTTGCGCTCAGCGTCTCAGGGTAGAGGTCGTAAAACGTCCGAGGCCAAAGCGCTGACCTCATCTTTGCCAGGGCTCGCTGGTAGATGTAGATTACACCCGGCACAGTGCAGCCAAGCACGCCGGCTGCAACATTCAGTTCCTCGCCGTCCAGGTAGATGGAGCACAAGACCATTGCCTCTGCGGGTGTGAGGCAGTCCGCCGCCCGTCCCAGTGTCCAGCGAAGGTCTTTTTGTGTAAGGTTCACCGTCGCCAAGCCTCAGTCGCAGCGCTTCCCGAATTCAGGTCGCTCGTGGTACAATATGTCGATGTCCTCCCTCCGGATCCCACAAAGGGAGCCCCGCAGGGCGTGCCACGTCGGAGTGTTCTCTTGTGATCCGAGCATCGTCCGGACGTGCTGCCACTTGCTCTGGGTGTCTGGTGCGTGGTCATAGTTCAGAACCCACAGTTCGCCCTTTCCCGCCAGTCCTAGCCTGTCCCAGGCCAAGCCATAGATTACACAGGCGTCACAAATAGCCCCGACGACAAGCCCCCAGTATTCCTTGCTGGGTCTGAACATCGCCGCAGCACAGGCGCCGCTATACACCATCTCGACTTGCCCCGCGACCCAGCCAGGCACGAACAGCTCGATCTTCGCCGGGTCCATGTCGGTGAACCGCTTGAGCACGTCCAGGTACAGTTCTCCACAGGTCTTCGTGTCGTCCATTACTCCTCCACTAGCGGTTGTTTGTCCGGCTCTACCTGATCGCCGAGTCTGATTTCCAGTCCATTACATGCCTTTCGGTGTGACTTCTGGCGCCATCCCCAGCGCCCGCCTGATTGTCATTTCCACGGCTCTGTTACAGAACTACGTCTTCGGCGGTCTTCTGGCACATCGCGGCAACCTGAACAAGCTCCTTCAGAATGTCTGTGGTGTTTCGTTCCACCTTCTTCTTTTTCACCTCATCCCAGAATTCGTCCAACTCCTCCAGGATTACCGCATACCCTTCATGGAGGCTGTTCATCGGTGCATTCTTCGCCCTGGCCCTTGCAAGTTCATCGCGGACCATCTTGTCAAAGTCCTTCTCAAGTTTCATTCTTGTATCTCCTATTTGATTTGAATGTCCCCGCGCCCCCGGCCAGATTACCAGGAGGCGCTCCTTTCTTTGGTTAACGGAGGCACGGGGAGCATGCTATAGCGTTCTTGGGGATCATTCCGCGATTTTGCGTGTGCCGGCCGGGGTCATCGCCGAGGGTTTTTGCCCTTGAGCCAGCCACTCTTTTTCGTTCGCAGTCTCGTTCTGCTCCCCGTTCGCCCACATTGTCAAGAGGTAGGCAATGGCGCCGGCACCCGAAGTCTACTCTTTAGATCGCCTGTGGCGGCGCTCCCTGCTGTGCTCGGATTCCATTGATGTATTGGGCGGCCTCAGCATAAACGGACTGTAGGCGATCCTGTGTGGCGTCTGACAGCGCCTGCTGAGACAGCCAGGGCGTAGTGTGGGTCCACATATCTGTTTCGCCGGTGTCTGACTCGACCTGAAATCTCACTCCGATAGCATCCTCATGGTAACGCCACTGCACTCCCACGATCCGGGTTGGGCAGTTCTCTGGATAATCCGATGGCAGTGCCAGGTTGAGCATCGCGTCCGGTATCAGCGCGTTCAGAGATGCTTGGAGTTCGGGTCGCGGAGGGTCAACGAGATCCAGGGTTCTTTTGCCTGAACCAGAACCGTCGTCCAATGACCAGGTCGCATGAACTTTGATCGCGTCCTTCACTGGTGTGAGCCTGACTTTTTCGATAATCATGTAACGCTCCTAAGTCTAGGATTCGCTTGAGAATATCCACGGCCTTCTGATGCTTGCAGTTTCGTGTGGCTGGACAATCGCAACCCCCAAGAGCATCAACCGTGTAGGCCGTGCCGTACGGCTTACAGACCTTCCAGGCCCCGGAGGTAAGAGGGGTAAACCGATACCCCTCTTGCGTAAGTGTGATAATATCAGCCATTTACGTCAGAACGGGAGGTCGTCGTCTGCTCCCGATCCATCGCTCTGGTAGTCGGCCGGTGGCTCCGGGGGATCAGGCTGTGCGGGAGGTTGCGCCGGAGGCGGTGCCGTTGTGGCATTCAGCCTGTCGGGGGGGGGGATGCCGACACCAACCACATCATAGATCTTCCCTCCGTATTCCGATGTGTCCCGGAACAATACCACGGGCTGCCCATTCCAAGAATCGGTTTCGTCGCCATACTGGTCGGCTATGATACCTGCCTTGGTGCTGTTCAGCGCCAGCTGCTTCTCTGTGCCCTGAAAACTCAGGACGGGCTTGATGTCGTCGCCCAGCTTCTCCTCGGTGCATCCAGAGATCTGCACGAGAGTGCCACTCATGGGGCCCTCTGCTTCGACCGGGAGGTCGTGGTGCTTGATGAAACGGCTCGGGAATTTGTCTCGGATATTCATAATTCCTCCTCATCGTCTTTCTGTGACTTCAGCAGGTGTATCAGTTCCTTAACAGCCTTGTCTGAGGCTCGGATATTGTGTTTGTTTGCCTCGATAAACAGGCAGGACGTCATTGACTGCACATTGTCGGAGGTGCTGTCTTCTGGGTGTTCTGTAGGTTCGGTGTAGATAGCGCGAGCCATGTTGAGACAGGATCGCATACACGCACCCAGATAGGCCATCTCTGGATATTGCACGGGCTTCGCGACGTTGCCGTTGGATTGCTGCTGCGTGTTCTCAAGGGGGTCTTGCTCTGTGCTTGGGTCCATATCAAACCGTTCCTCTCGTGGCAGGTCATGTTTTCGGAGCTCCGAACTTCGCATAGAACGTGCCCTCGCGCCGGAACCGCAGGATGGCCGGCACCTCGCTGGCGATGGCATCCAAGCCCTTGGTATCCCAGGTCGTCCCGGACTGCTGGATCCGGACCAGCTTCATCCGTGTTGTCGTTTCCTTGGTTCCGTCCTTCTCAAACTGCGCCACGGCATCGAACTTGACCTGCTCGGTGATGGTGGCGATCTGGTCCTTGAGGGCATCGATCTCAGGCGCGTATTCGGCCTCCATGTTCGTCAGCGCCTCCTGGACCGGTGCCAGGATGGATTCCCGCGTGTCAAACAGCGTGCGGTTCCGCTTCGACAGTTGCCACTCCAGGTTGTCCAGGTATTCCAGCTTTTCTGTCAGCGTCTTCGGTGCGTCGCTCATACCGTCCTCCTTCTGTTGTGTTCGTTCTGGTATCTGTTGAGACACTCGCGGTGGTGCCCGCTACCCGTCCCGTAATAGTTCAGGTTTTCCATCGGCGTCCATCTGTGACCCCCATATAGAAAGACCCCCCAGTCCATCAAGCAGAGCGGAGGGCACTGCTGCGTTCCTCGCGGATACGCAAGACTGGGGGGCCATGTCGATTGGGTTGTACACAGAAATCCTCCGGTTTACTTGATACCTAAGTATAGGAACAAAGGCGGGCGGAAGTCAACTGGATTCGGCTTCGATTTTCTTCGTTTTGAACGACACGCTCGTGCTCAGAGTGACGGCGTAGTCTGCCTCACAATTTCCGCAGGAGAACTCGTCTGTGTCGCCGTCGTTCCTCATCGAAGTCCCGTCCCACCAGTCCTCATCCTTACACCCGCAGTGTGGGCATACCGGATAATCTGTCCACTCGGTATCGAAATCAGGCATCCGCCCCCTCCTCTTGCTCGACGCCGCCCCGCTTTCTATTCATGCCCAATCGCTTCAGCGGAGAACGGGTGTGTGTACATCGCGTACGCAATATCATTCTCGTCCTGGCCGCTACATGGGATGCAGTAGACTTCCCTGAACACCCGGCCGTCCAAAACGAAGATTGCCGCCTCGCCCTTCTTCAGCCTGCGACCACACTCAGTACACAACAACCGATTCGTTCTTACTGTCGAAGGATGCTGGGTCATTTACCGTCTTCCTCCTGCTCGACGCCGCCCTGGACGTCCTCCGTGTAATTGAACTGGACCCAGGGCACCTTGCCGGATGCGACAGCGTCCAAAACTGGCCCAGCAAAATCCGACGGGATGCCCATTTTGACAAGAGCCCCAAAGGCGTCACTGTAGCATTTCAACTGCCGCTCCTCGTCCGCCGCCGCCTTGACCTTCTTCGCTGCCTCGTCCTTCCGTTCCTGCTCGATCCGGTTCCGCTCGGCCTGGACGGCTGCAGCCGTGTCCTTCTTGGCCTGCTCTGCGGCAAGTCGGGTGCGTTCCGTTTCAGCTTCTTCCGCCGCCTTGCGGTCCTTCTCCGCCTGCTCGATGCGCCGTTCCTCTCTCTCTTCGGCCTGCTTCTCGCGATACTTGGCCTGGCCCTCTGCGAGCCTTGCGGCTTCCTCGGCTGCATCCTGGGCCTCCTTCGCCTTCTGAATTTCTGCCTTCGCGTCAGCCTTGGCCTGCAATACCGCCGCCGCCTTTTGCCGCTCGGCTTCCTTCTTCTTCTCGATGGCGTTCAGCCTGTCCCGCTCGGCCTTGACCTTGGCTGCCGCCTCGGCCTCCAGGCGCCGGGCCTCGGCTTCCTCCTGTGCCGCCACCTTCGCCTTCAGGGCTTCCAACTCTAGGCGATCGGCCTCAGCCTCGTCAGCCTTACGCTGGGCCTCGGCTTCTTCCTCAAGCCGGATGGCCTCAGCCTTCGCCTCCTCGGCGTCCTCCCACTCGGTCAAGGGCCTGCGCACCTCGTCGCGGATCTCGGCAAGGCCGTCCTGGAGCTTCTTGCCTTCCACATCAACAGCGGTGGACTTCGCCTTCCAGCCGGCAACCAGTGCGAGGCGGGCCTTGTTGAGGTAAGCCCTTGCCGCTTTGACCCCACCTGTCCGGGCCGAAATCCTTGCTCGACTCACGCCGGTGGACAGGTCCGCGACCTCGTTGCAGGACACCTTGCGCACTACAGCCAGGATCTTGTCTACACCATCGGGCGTGAACGCCTCAATGGCCTGAACCGCTCTCACGCACGCAAGCACGTCGGCAGGCTCCTCCTGTTCCACTACAACCGGTTCGTCCATACTATCTCCCCCTTAGTTTGTCGGGCGGCCACCCGTCATAGACGGGCCAAACGCGGTGAGGGTGTCCGCTGGCCGCCCATAGCCCCCTCGCTTTGTTGCAGCAACGCCTGAGATGAGACCTGTTTCTGATGAGCCAACAGCGGACGGCGCCCATCCGACGCCGATCATACCCAACCATTGATCATAGGTTGCCGTATCTTTCCCGAAAGCCGAGGCCCCATTGTTGGCCAGCCACCGAGCCAACTCCTCTGGAGTTTTCATAACTGGCGAAATCGGCGATCCATCAGACGTTGTCTCCCACATCTGCCAGCCGTCTCCTGCAGGTGGCTCTGTCTTTTCCCACGCATCGTAGGCTTTTTTGGCGTCCTGGTCTATGGCTTCCCCCTTACAGGCGGTACATGTGCCCCACACCTCAGGATCAAGACCGGCCGCGGCGATGATCTTCTTCTTTGCCGACCAACCATCCAGACAGTCGTGTCCTATCGGGCCATCTGGCGGCCGCCCCGCAAGCCCTGTAGTCAGTTCGGCCATATCCTTGCCCGGATTGCCTTGGTGGAACAGTTCGGTCTGCACGGACCACGGATACTGCTCGCCGCGCAACGAATCTTCGCCGGAAATCAGTATCAAACGCACCAGGTCGCCCAGTCGCACAGACGCAGCCGTTTCTCCATTCTCGCACTCGGGGCATTTCTTGTAGTGCGGGTTAAGGAACCCCTCCCACGTCTCCTTGAGAGGCCAATCGAAATCCAGAGCTACACGCTTCACTTCGCGTCCCATAATCTAACCTCCTCATAAAATAGGGGCACCGGAGCCCCGGCCTGCGCTTCAACCTCTCCCCACAAGCCAACCATCGCCCCGAGACCGAAGCCAGGAAGTCTCCCCTTTTGTCTTGCTTGCTCCACTGGCAATGTCAGGCCGTCGGTAGTGGCGGTAGCCGCTAAGGCCGTTGCGCACAGCGACCGGCTCCCCTTGCAGCTCCGGTGCCCCATATCGGCCTAGCTCCACGTGCGGTGCTTCTCTGCGATGTGCTCTGCGCCGTCAGGCACCTCGACCACGGCCAGTTCCGCAAAGTCTCCGCTAGCCTCACCCCCAAGCTCCTCTACCATCTGCACGAGGCGCAGATCAGTCCGAAGGTCTACTAGACACTTCAAGAAATGGTAAGGACCCCCGAATATGGCGCCTGTGCTGTTACTTTTTACAATATCTGCCTCGGGGTTCTTGTGGCCGACATCTGCGTATTCCGTCACAGTCATCCCCAACTCGATCAGTCGCTCAAATCCTTTGTCGCTTACACCAAAAACACCGAAACACCTGTTGATGACAACTTTCATCTGTCCCCCCTTTTGAGTCGGACGCCCCACATCTCAAAAGCTCAGCGTCAGCAATACAAACCAGACGGCGACGAGCAGAGCCCAGCCCCACGGGCCGAGCCGCTTCTGTGGCACCACCTGGTCCTTCCGGCAGTCGTAAGGTCTCCAGAAGATCAGCTCGTGCGCTTCGATCTTCGCCTGGGGATTGCCCTCGTCTGCCCGGCGTAATTCACAGACGAGTCTGTCAAGTCTGGTCTGTTGTGCGGTCATCGCGTCCTCCTGGTCGTAGGTCGGATAAACCTGCCAGTCCGGATCGTCCACGCTGCCATCGGCAAGAGCACGGGCGATGCGCCACGCTGCCCAGGACAGGGGCCGGACGCAAAGCACCAACCTATCCGGCGTCCCGTCTATCGCCGATCCTAGGCGCCGCTTGGCTGACTGGTCTCGTGGTTTCTCTTGCATCGCGTTGCCCCTTTTGAGGCGCGGTCATATAGCACGACATTGACCGTAGCCGCCAGATTCATGCAGAATGTCGTCGGCACATATACGGTATCGCGGCACCAGTCCAGCGTTCGTTTGCCCAGCGTCCCGTCCTCTGGTCCGAACACGTAAAAGGCACGCTCAGGGTGCACGTAATCGAATAGAGAGGTAGCTCCATCTACCAGGTCCACAGCCACAGGTACGCAGTTGAATGGTATGGCGTCGTGCAGGTCTTCGATCATCACTACGGGCATGCGCCGCCACACCTTTTGAGTGTCCGTAATCAGCCTGCCCGTCTTCATCAGACGTCTAGGCCTGGAGCCTCCCAGGGCCAGCATTGAGGCCCCGTAGCATCCACATGCCCGCAGTGCCGACCCCACGTTCGCCGGCGACTTGGGACTGTCCAGGCCTATTGCTGCGTATCCTCTCATTGCTCCCTCATCCAGTCTACGAAGTTCGCTGCTGAACGACGCTCGCGATACCAAAGCTCCGTGCCCTTCCGGTGGAGCGTCGCCCGATCCATGTCGTCGTCGTCCAAGATCTCCAGCACCTCGTCTAGCCATCTCCCATACCACATGTCGGTGTCGTAGGCCGGGACCCCGAGGGCTGCGTCAAGCTGGGCGTGCGTCGTCCCGTCTGGCAGGTTGGTCACGTCACGTCCTTCACCTTCACGAACTCCCGGCATCGCCACTTTTTAGGCACATAGTGCATATCCGTCACCCGCGCCCACACCTTGACGAGGGGCTTGCCTGCCCATTCCTTAGCAGCGTCGATCGTGGGCCACAAGTACAAGCCGGGGTGGCACTCCGTGATGGGACAGACGCTGAACACGTCGGCCTTATAAGTCGATCCAGCCTCGTAGTCATTCCCTCCAATGCCACTATGCTTGGTGCGGTATCCAATGACATGCTCCACGCCGTCTATCGTCTCGCGCTCCTCAAATGCGTCGGCGTTGCGGTTGGGGGTGAGGGTAGGGTCAAATACGGTTCGGATGAGATACGCGTCCTCGAGATTCGCGCCCCCGAGATTCGCGTCCTCGAGATTCGCGCCCTCGAGATTCGCGCCCCTGAGATTCGCGCCCCCGAGATTCGCGTCCTCGAGATTCGCGCCCTCGAGATTCGCGCCCCTGAGATACGCGTCCCTGAGATTCGCGCCGTTTTCCTCTGCAAGCTGCCGACACGTCTTGTCCGCGTCCTCGGCAATCATCGTGCCGTCCCTCTTCGTCAGTTTTGCCATATCACCCTCCAAATACGAGATACAGAGCCTGTGAGCTTGCCCATCATCCCCATGCCTTCACTGCATCTTGACGTGCCCAAAGATACTCACGGGCGAATGTCGGGTTTGATAGGTACTGCTTTTCTGACCCCGGGAAAGATCGGCTGAGCCGGCCAAGTGCCACAGTCGCTTTCTGCATGGCCTGCCCAAATTCTCTCACACCTTTATCAATCTTGGTAATTCTCAGCTGTGCCATATCTACTCCTTTTCCTATCTTGTGAGCTTGCCCATTATTCTCCTGATTCCATTGCTTGGACTCTGCGCCAGAATTCGCTAAGATCGGTCCCTGGCAAAGACCTGTGGACAGCTACATAATCACCGGACAGAGGCGTTCCGGAGTTGTCTACGGCGTCATCGGACACCCATATCCCAATGCCCATCTCCTTCGCCACGCGCTCCATCAGCGCGGCTCCCTCTGGAGAGATATTCGTTAGAAATGTGGCTGCTTGATTACTGTTTCTGGCTTCTCCATCAGCGCCTACCGACATTGCAGCCTCCAGGTCTCAGCGTGAGCTTGCCCATTGTCTAGCCTCCCACGTCTACCAAGTCCGTGAACGTCACGTGCCCGCCCGTGCCCCGGTGGATCTTCTTGATCGCATCCCGGCTTGGCTCCAGTTCTCCGGACAAGATCCTGCTCATGTACCCAATGCTCGTTTTGCATCTCTTGGCCATCCCTGTCACCCCAAGCCCCTGCCAGCACATATAATCTTTCGCTTTCACGTTTCACTCCCTCCTTTCCGTGTTGCTAATTTAGCAAAAGTGACGCGAGATGTCAACTGGTTTCTCACAACAAAACGCCCTGAACACGAAAAAGCCGCCCCGGGAAGGACGGCTCGCTCAATTCGATCGCCTTGACAGACTAGTTGAACGGATTCGGATAGTTCATAACGACATTCTCCTGGGATCGGTGGGCGACGGTTTCTGTAGGGTGCTTTTTTCGGGCTGCACCAACAGCCCAGCAGGAAACCGCAGATACGGGGTTCGCGGTCCCGAATGCTTCAGTATACGCACAATCTGGACTTCTGTCAATAAACCCCGAACCGATAGACCGTCTGCAGCCCACGCTCCAGTCTGTAGACTCCCCCGCCCTCGTCCGTTCCCGATCCGTCCGTATTGCCCTCGCAAGAGAAGACGCTCTGCTCGAGCATATCCAGCCCTTCCACGAATCCCACGTGCCGCACGCCCTCGCCGGTTCCCCAGCCGACCTCGCCCCTCAGGAAGAACAGGGCACCGGGCGCTATGGCCTGGCCCCGGATCACCTGCTCAACCGTGTAGGTCTGGCCCATCTCGTCAAGCCATCGCCACATCGCGTGGGACCATCCCGTTCTCAGCAGAGGCACGGGCGGAGCGCCTTCATGCTCGTCCCACCCGCCGTTCAGCTCCTTCCAGGCCTGTTCGATGCACCAGAAAGAGAATGCAGCGCACCAGGGCTTGCCGGGCGGAAGGTCAACGATGTCAAGGTAGCGCTCCACCTCCGGCCCCCGGTTGCTGTTCCTGGGCTCCTCCCGGACGCCCACCTGGCTGCGGGCGACCGCAAGCGAGTCTGCCATCAGCTTGTGACGTGGGTCTGGCTGCGGGAGCATAGATGCCTCTGTATTGTCGGGTGCTCCTACGGGTTCCAGGGCGTCTTTAGGATTGAACGGCGTAGGGACGCTCTCTGGGCCCCTGAGGAGAGTGGCGCATTTGCGCCAAACAGCAGAGATCGGCCAGATCACCTGGCGTCACGCGATAGGCGCATCTCGGTACGCAGCTCAATGACGATCTCACGGATCTCTGATTGGTTCTCCATCAGGCTGTCGATCTTTTTATTCAAGGCCCGCACGGCGCTCCTGTCCATCCATGTCTTTTCCATCCGCACGATGCGCCGAGTGTTGGTCTTCGACCTCTCATCCGTTATGGTGATGGCCCGGACCGTGGCAACATACGATCCGCAGACAGCAAGAATGATTGTGATGCCGAGTACGACGATCTCTACGAATCTTCCTCTCATGGTCACCCCTTCCCCGGATCCGCGTTCCTGGCGACACCCTTCAGCTTCTCGAATGTCCTCAGCCCGCCCATGCCGAGCATGGCCAGCACTAACTGATACAGGCCGTCGGTACTGATCACGGGCAGTGTGGCGCCCGGGCTCCCCCACATTGCCACGGCCCAAGCAGCGATCGGCTGCACGAGGAACGACCACATGATGCCAGCGCCGCACACCCACCCGATGAAGGGCCGCCAGCCGGCCACAAAGATCGACCGGTGCCCGGCCTCAATCTCGTTGATCCTGGTCTGCGCCAGGCTCGCCTGGTTGAAGGCCGCGAGGAGCTGGGCCTCGGCGTCCTCCTTCGCGCGCGCCCGCTCATTGGCGTTGGGGATGCGGTCCAGGAGGGGTCCTATGACGGGGCCGATCAGGGATTGGATCAGGGCTGGCCACATGGGCTATTCCTCTGGCGTTGCAGGTTTGGCTGGTTTCTCTTTTTCCTTCTCCTTCTCATCCTTCTGAGCGTCTGCCAACATCTCCGCCGTCTCCTGGAGGTTGCCGCGAATCTGCATCCCCTCTGGCGGTTTCTCGAAAATACCGCAAAGGAAGTCCAGCGCCTCACGGCTGATATCGAGATAGCCTATCACCTCGTCGGTTTCGACTTCTGACTGCTTCTCTGCTAGGCGGCGCAGTGGTCGGAGTTCCCTTTTTAGCCGTTTTACGAGGCCCCTCTGGTCCTTAAACCGATCCTCTGCGGTATCGATAGCGTTCTCCAATACCTCTAGCAGCGCCACTGCGTCATTCTGGATCACCCTGATAGCGGGAACAGACACCTCACGGCCCTGCCATACCACCCGCTTGAGCCCCTGCTCCTGCGTCAGCGTCATTGGAATGTGTAGCTCTTTTGACATGTCCGTCTCCTTCGGTTGTGGTTGGACTGCTACGGCATCAACGGGTTGCTGCTTTCCAGCCGGGCGTCGATCTGCTCCTGGGTGACGAGGCCGGAGGCAATTGCGGCAGCCACAATCGACTGCGCATCTGACAGACGGCCCGCGAGTTCGGCCTTCGCGTCTTCAGACAATTCAACCGTCATCTTCGAAATCAGGCTGCACTCGTAGGCCATCGCCTCGGCCCAT
>SDBT01000832.1_pt1 | contig 51002 bp, 67 predicted proteins | sample 2277101 | NCBI WGS metagenome assembly SDBT01 (sample SAMN10404973, study PRJNA504765) | marine sediment metagenome | isolation source: marine sediment core GS10_PC15, 103 cmbsf | place: Arctic Ocean: Southern Knipovich Ridge | collected 2010
GTTTAAAGGACAGAACAATCGTCTTCGAAACGATTAATGTGGGTTCGATTCCTACTAGATGTACCAAGGCTGAAAGGCTTGTCTGCGGTATAGAAGGTGAATACGCCTGTAAAAGTCAGGAAAAAGTGGTTCAAGTCCACTCAGACAAAATAGGAAATGTAGCTCAGTTTGGTAGTAGCAGGTGGTTGAAGCCCATCGTGTCGTTGGTTCAAATCCAACCATTTCCACCAAGTTGGCCCTTCGGGGTTCTCGCACAGTATATATACTGCGACTACAAAATATATTTTAATTCTCTATAGCTTCACGGTTATAGAGGATTGCTAGGAAGATTGGCAGAGCGGTCTATCGCACTTGATTGCTAATCAAGAGAGGAGAAATCCTCCGTAGGTTCGAATCCTACATCTTCCGCCAAGACTTATAGCTCAACGGCCAGAGCAATCCTTTTACACGGGATAGGTTGAAAGTTCGAATCTTTCTAGGTCTACCAGCGTGATTAATGTCAATGCAGCATCTCTGCCTTCCAAGCAGATCGTATGGGTTCAAGTCCCATATTACGCTCCAGACGTAGTTGACAAGTGGCCTAAGTCCCTCCTTTTTCAAGGGAGTTATCGGCAGTTCGAATCTGCCCTACGTTGCCACAGGTATTAGTCAATCGGCTAAGACGCTGCCCTCTCAAGGCAGAGGGTTGGGTTCAATTCCCAAATACCTGACCACAGAGTAAGTTGTTACGGTAGCATGAATGCCTTGGACGCATTTGGCGGTGGTTCGACTCCACCTACTCTGAGAGCTACACCCTAAGAGCTTCCACGTAGCGTAGCTTGGTTAATACTAATCTTAGGTTTTCGGCATTTTATCAATCGCCAATGAATAAATATAACAAGAAGAAAAGCGATCAGCTTGGAATGAACGTAAGTACAGCCATGGGTAGGCTTAGGAAAGAGGTACTTTATAAGATGGCTATAGAGCTAGAAATGGATAGTAGAACTGGCAAGAAATAGCCACCTACTCTGACCAGAAAACGATATGTACCAGGCTACGAGAGAGCAGTGCACTGAATCCTGACTATGGCTGATATGAGGTGACTTATAGAGGCTGTGCATAGTAATATCTCGGATCGTTTTCACCACATATCCTAGCTCAATGGTAGAGTCCTGACTAAAGCTCAGGGGATTCCAGTTCGACCCTGGAGGACGTGTCCAAATAGGCTCTGTGGACTGGTTTTACTGGTCGCAAGGGCCGTCGAGGGGCTGAGGCGAAAAGCTAGGCATATGACTGCGGGTTCAATTCCCGTCAGCCCCACAATATAGTAGATGATTGCTGGAATGCATGACAGAAAGCATCACTATAATTAGCGTTGGAGGCGCATAATCCTACCCTGGTCGGACAGATTCGAACCTAGTCATGGAAAGACTCTAAAAACCCTGGTACGAGAATCGAACCACCGTCGGAAGCGGTATATCTTGCCCTGGTGGAGGCTATGGCCAACACCGCCCTTTGAGAGGCGGAATAAAAATATCTCTTCAAGGGAATTAGTATAATGGTATTATGCCCGTCTCCAAAACGGAAGATGTGGAGTTCGATCCTTCCATTCCCTGCCAGTCTATTAGCTCAGATTCCATAAAGGAGCACTTCAATATACAGAAGAGGTCGATAGCTGGGAACTATCATAGACACAAGGGACTGACAGGCTTTCGACGGCTACCAACAATGATAGTCGGACTCGATTTCGATTATCGACAGTTCCACCAGAGAGGCACGTACCGTGCGTTTTAATCAAGGTAGCACCTTGGGTCTCTCACCAGGCGTATGGTTTACCTACAAGTCTAAATAGGTTCTAATCTGAACTAGTGTAAGATTAGGAATGATAGACCTCTGGCGGGGTGTGATTCCCCGTTTTATGCGCCACCAGGATTCGTAGTATAAAGGAATTATAGCGGACTTTTAATCCGACAGATGAGCGTTCGATCCGTTCCGAGTCCACCAGGAGGTTTAACTTAACAGGTAAAGTACCCGGCTCTTAACCGGACTTAAAAGGTTCGAGTCCTTTAACCTCTACCAGATCACTTGGTCAAGTAGTAAGACGCTTGGTTGCAACCCAAGATTCCTCAGTGCAATTCTGAGAGTGATCTCCAGGGATACAGATAATGCCTACCTCACTTCAATGTGCATATACAGAGAGTAGGGGGAATAACCTCATCATTTATGAGAATAGATATATGCCAGTATCCCACCAAGACATATAGCACAATCCGGTGAGTGCATCCCTCTGATAAGGGGAAGATTATTGGTTCAAATCCAATTATGTCTACCAGGTGGATCAGTGCTACATGTAAGTACCTATAGGCATTGCAGTATCCACCATCAGGGGAATTAGCTCAATTGGCAAGAGCATCTGTTTTGCAATCAGAAGGTTATGAGTTCGAGTCTCATATTCTCCACCAACATTCTTAGTTTAACGGACAGAACACGGAACTTCTAATTCTGAGATGAGAGTTCGATTCTTTCAGGATGTACCATAATTATTAACTATGAAAAAGACTACTGTATTGTTCAAAGGAGAGGAAATCGAGATTACGTTATTAACCAGAAGGGAATATATAGCAAGTCTACTTGACAAAAGTGGATTTTTATCATGTGGGAGATGTGGCTCTAATAAGCCATCTGATGTTCACCATATAATATTTAAGTCAGAGTGTCCAGGAGAAAAGACTTTACAAGCCCAGGGAAATTTGATACTATTGTGTCGTAGTTGTCATGAATGGTTTCATAAGGAAAAGAAAAACCGAGATGATTTAGTTAAGGAAAGGCAGCTATGGATAATATTTCCGCATTTAATATATTTAATCCCCACACAGGATGAATCTATACAGGATACTACAGCTACACGGAGCACCAAAGAGTAGTGCTACATTGATAAAGACATATATTCTAGCGAAAGATGACGAAGAAGTTTTTAAGTGGATACAGAAAAACTCTTTTCATTGGGATAACGACGACTATGATAGGAAGGATGAATGGGAGGAAATGGAGAGGGATATACTTAACAAAAAGGGAGACTTAGAGGACGATGAAGGATGGGAAGATGCCTACTATGGAGTAACAAAATTTGGATGGGAAATAGTCTCAGAGGGTATAAGCGACAATGATGTTGAAGTTCTACAGAGGCATCAAGTATTCCACATAGCAGACAAATAAGAAAACGTTTTATAATTATTCTTTAACCAACATTCTAATGATATTAGATGCACGTACAGCACCTGCCCTGTCTGGCAGAGTCATCACTTTAGGAAAGATGTATCCTTACTATGTTTTGAACAAATTCCAAAAAGGAGTAAAACCTAGATATTTTAAGTTTGTTGATGCTTCCAAAAAGAGAACCCTTAATTCTGGTCAGGAAGTTATAATAGAAAATGGAAATATTGTCGAGGTAAATTATCCTGCTGAATATATAGATGAAAAGGAAGTTATAGAAAACTTTGCTGAGATTCGTAAGTCTGCTCTTTATGAGGATGAAAATGGTAAGCAAAGAAGCTGGATAAAGACTTGGCATTCTGGAAGAATAGAAATAGATGAAGAGATCACTATACCAGAATGGTCTAAGGAAGAAGAGGGTCTTGTTAATAAGCAGTTTCAGGAAGGATATATAAACCTTAGAGAGGGTGTATACAGAAAGATTCAAGAGGAAATACACAAAGAAAATCTTCGATCAGATGTTGACTTTTCTATGGATCAGTTAAAGTTCTTATTCGAATACAATTCAGAAACTAATGATCCAGGAGAAAGATACAAGGTCACTTGTTTGGGATTATGTTCAGAAGAAGCTGTTAAAGAACTGAAGGAAGAGATGGGTGTGAAGAATGATGATAAAAAGGGAAAGACTGAAACTGAGGAAGATAAGAAAAATCGAGATTATTATTCTGAGGAAGATAAGAAAGAATGGGCCAAGAATGCTGATGGTGATTCTGCTATTTCCGATAGCTAATTAATTCTATTGACAGACTCAATTATTTTTGATATACTTTAGGCATATTATCCCCACATTATGAAAGTCCGAATGAAACTCACTGGTATGCAATTCCGATTTAAGGATGATCCTTGGTGTCGAACTTGTGTTCCCAATAAATATGAAGCAGTTTTAGCTCATGACAAAGACAATAAATTTGATGACAAGGCTATGGGCGTGTGGCTAAATGAAGGAGACATACATGGTGCTAAAAACCATCTAATAGGATATCTTACAGCGGCTAGGAATACTACATTCCAGGAAGAGAATGATAGAGATTGGGGATTCAGGAATCTCAAAGAAGGGAATATTACTTCAGTAAAAGTTGTAGGTTTCTTCCATAAGACCCCATCGGATGGTCACGCTGTTATAGATGAGAAGGGAGAGTTTGTAAAGGCAGGGAATCTCTTTAATAAAAGAGGGCTGGGATCTCTTAATAGTGTTACCGTAGAATTCGAGACAAAAGAGGATGACGGAGAGGTGGCCGACAGGAGTGTATCAAATATGATGGGGATAACCAGGTTTTTAAGTCTACTTCCTTGTGATGAGGAAGGTCAGGAAAGATTTGACAGATGGAAGTTTGGAACATTAAAAGATGTACTTCAAGAAAAGACAGATGATCTGATGGACATTGTAGAGAATGGATACGATCACTATAGATCATGGCTTCAAGGATTAGCTGATAGTGGTACAGAGATGCACAGTGATATAGAGGGAGTACTCAATAGGTGGGAGTCTCTAAGAAAGGAGGGGAAGGAAGAAGAATTTGAGGCAAGCGAAACCGATAGATCAGGGATATATAACTTCATACTTAAATACCAGCCAAAGGTAATGTGGATTGAGAAGAATGTTCAAGACAAGGAGGCAATGCTTAGAGGTAGACCTGACTGCCTATTGGAAATTGAAATAGGAGGAGAGACTGTATTCGCTGTAGTAGACTGGAAGAGTGGTAGGTGTTCCTTAAAACATAAGTTACAAGTTTCATTCTATGCTAAGAATTCTGAAAAGAAAGCAGAAGGATGGGTAGTGTCCTTTAAGACGGATTCCAAGCAAGGATACTCCCTGACTAGAGTAGACGTAGAGAGCGTAGAGAAGAATTATTCAGATATATTGTCTTTGAAATCGCTTTGCGAGTCTTTAGGTATTATAAAATGAGCATAGACGGACAATTAGTAATGGCTAAAATAGAGGAGTTCTCTTCTGGCATGGAGGAAATTAATACTAGAAGAATTCCTTTACTAGAAAATCTTGAGACTTTAGAGAGAGAAAAGGATGTGGTAGAATCCAGGGTCTATGACAGCCATTATAAGTCATATCTCGACGACAAGATAGCTAAGACCAAGTTCGATACTATAATGAAGTTTGAATGTAGAGAGATCACAATACATATACGAGGAGTCAAGTCTCAGTTAAGTATCTTGAATAAGAAATACGATGAGTTGATGGAGAAGCTTTACCTTTGGAAAAAATTAACCTTTAATCCCTTATAATGTCCGAATATATACCTATTTTAGAAGAATGCCTAGCAATCGCTAAGGATCGTGGGAAATTTTATGGATCTGCTATAGAAAATTGTAATGACGCTAGTAATATTATGAAGGAAGCGTTTAATGATGATATTACACCAGAACAATGTTGCAAAGTCATAATAGCCACAAAGCTGGCACGATCAAGATTCAAATACAAGAAGGATAACTATCTTGACATTATAAACTATTTTGCTATATTAATAAGTCTTCATGAAAACGATATCGAGTATTTACATGTTTCATCTGAAGGCAGAGTTGGTATAGGGAATGCTATAGGGAATGCTATAAGAGATGAAGAAGCAGAGAGAGGCAAGAAGGATTCCTGTTGCGGAGAAAGTTTTGGAGAGAGGTGTGTGAGAAAGGTAGATGAAGAGACAAGAAAGGATGAGAGAGAAAAATCTTGTAGTATATTTGATATGTTCTTGTCTGAATTTTTAGGAAAGCCCAAAAACATACGATACCATACTAAATGAGAAAACCATTCCCACCAAAAATGAAGACAGACCTTCTGATGACGATATGCCTGAAGACAAGTCAACACGCAAGATCCCGTCAGGAAGTGTACCTAATATTCGAAAGTCTTTGTAGACAATACTACAATATTTTAATTCCTTTTTACAATATACATGGACAAGATGATGATAGTTTTCGTGGCTGGGCACGATGATAGTGATATGGGGGCTAATGCCCCTGATTACGATACTGTAGAGCCAGATGATATGATAGCAGAGCATACACTTTCTTCAGGGATAGCCTGGGAATTCGATGATATTATATTCCCTGACAATGTTATCGTGGAGGTAGTAAACGATGATGAGGATCTTCCTTTATCACCAAAGATTTCTCATATAATATCTGCCTTAGAACAAGTGGACATTCCTGATGAAAGAAAATTGGTTGTAGCACTACACATAGACTGGAAAGGTGCTCCAAGTGGATCATTCGCTTATTATAAGCCAGGAGATGAAGATGGAAAATTCTTGGCTACTAAGATATGTAGAGACTTGTCTAAGGAGTTCGATTACCCATTTAGAGCAGTAAAGAGAAGTTCATCATCTCGTTTCGGAAGGCTCGGTATAATAGATGACATACAGACTATGGATGATCCATCTATGGGACATGCCAGGTCTGTGCTTATAGAGATGGGAAGTTTGGGTCATGACCTTGAATTACTAAAGAATAGACAGGCAGAGATAGCCTTAGTAATATCTAATTCCATTTTATCCTTTTATAATATTGAGAACATGCCTAATAATAATACTGTTAATGACTACCTTAAGGAGATTGATGAGTTTTCTAGTTTGATATGGAGAGAGGTGGATGAAGGAGAGCTTGGCGGAAGTAGAGTCCAAAGGCTTTCTGAGAGTATAGCTCAGAACAAGAGAGTCATACAGGGAATGCTAGGACTTGAAGTTACAAACGAATAATGAAAATATCCCTCCCACTATATGTCATGCTTCCTCGGAAGACTAAGGCTGACAAGAAATATATCCTTAACCTAAATACATACAGGAACACTCATTATATAGTTTCTAATCAAGCGAAAATTCTGTATAAAGAAGAGGTGTTATGGTCTGTCTCTCGAATAAGTAGTGTTGAAGGTTGTGTTAGAAGTTCCAATAGCATGATCACTACCAAAGTCCTCCCTCACTTCCCTAACGCTGTTAAACTTTTATTTACCTATTATGCAAACTCTAAGAGAAGGATTGACGTTGCGAATCCTTGTTCCATTATTGACAAATACGCCACTGATGCGCTTGTTGAACTCGGAGTGCTTCCAGATGATGACGTTCTGCACGTTAGAAAGGTTAGTTACGAGTGGGGTGGTGTAGACAAAGAGAATCCTAGATGCGAATTAGAAATTATTGATCTTTCAGAATAAAATATGGACGAGAAAAATATGTATGGCCCTATGTGTATGCTGACAGACGCAATGTCACACCTCAACAGATCAGTAGTCCTTACTCTCATTGGATACGGAAGTGATGACACCATAATGATTAATGCAAAGATTCCTGGTATAAAGCCTGTGTATGGGGTCTCCCTTAAGGTAGACAAAAATGATCAATATAGACAGATAAGAGAAACTTCTTTTAAAATATGTATATTCTTTGATAAATATGAAAAAACTACATAGATGGGAACGGCATCTTGTAAAGATAAAAGGAAGAACTATTGAAATAAAGCTTCAACCATCTTGCCATACCACATGTCAGAAATGTGAACTAATGATATGGTATGGGACAACACAACTAAAGACGAATATTAAAAATATGGAATATTCACAATTTGAGAAGTACGAGGATACATACAGACCACATAGATGCAAGTAGATTTTTACCCTGCTCCTGGGGTCATTTTTGTCCACTAGGATCGCTCCTCATCCACTTTTGACACCTAAAATGATCTTACCTACTCTAGACCACCTAGAATCTCTTAAAACGAAGGAAATGGGCATTTAATGCCCCATATGATTGACACTTACATATAATACATTCTATAATGTACAGAAATAGACCACCAAGACATATGGGCAGAACTCAACCTGGAAGATTCGGGTATCTTCCCACGTATTGGATGGGTGATATAGTGATGGTAGGGACGGCTAGATTCGAGTTAGACAGAAAAGGATTCTCTTCTATAGTGAGAAGGGTGAGACAGGATAAAATACGAAAGGCCCAGCAAGCTATGAATACCTGGTTTTACTGGGGAGAAGAAATAGGATGGTTCTCTGAGAGGGAGGTACTAAAAAGAAATGATTTCGGAAACAACGGGAATACAGGCACGTTTGTTCCTGTTGTCAATGCTGGTTAGTTTTTATTATTTTATATTTTTATATGACTAAGAAAAGCAAAGTAAAATCCAAGAAGGTAGTTAGCTTTAACGCTACTCCACGAGAAAAGGAATTACTTAAGCAACAAAGAGATTTTGTGGAAAGAAGGAATAAATGTGCTAAAGAAATAGCAAAGATTCTTGACGAGTACGGATTCAAGTTGGATGTTGCTGTGAATCCACAAATTAGCCTTATACCAAAAAAATAGCCACATCTCAATAGTGGAATTATTAAATTAAAAAAGGGAGGGGATGTTAGTCTCCCCTCCTTTCATTTCATGAGAGTCGAAGCTCAGGGAATCCGAAGATCCCAGTCGCTATTCGATCTGTCTCACGAGTATGGCCCTGCCCGCAAATGGGCATTTGAACCTAGGCTCGACATCGTTCTCGATGAAGGCGTTACACTTGAGTTCGAGGATGAACCTCTCGTTTTCGGGAGGAACGTCCACGAACGTGCCCTGACCGTCACCAGCCCCGAAGGCGAGGGACAGACTAAAATGGTTGAATTCGTCTGTCAGTGCACCCACCATATTGAACAAGCCAGGGGGGAAATCCCCGATGGTGAATTCCCCCGTGAACAGGCCGAATACGTTCTCGGTGATGTCCAGTTCAATAGGGACAGACGTTACCCCGAACCCTGACACGATGCCCATGTCGCCGACCCAAGTACCCACTATCTGCGGGGTATCGGATGCCGCCTTGAGCGCAAAGAACTCCGATCCGATGAACGGAAGCGCATCGCACTCTGGAGGCGGTGTGTCTGAGTCGCAGAAGGGAGGGTCGGGGTCAGGAACGGGGAGAACACCAGAAAGGTCTTCGCAGCTGGTCTCTGCAAAGCAGAGTACCCAACACAAAGGCCCACCCAAGGCGGTCTCATCCGAGTCCTCACGGCACACTTCATTCTTGCAGAACGATATGATTGTCATATCGTCGCAAAAGTCAAGCGGCAGTGGGTGTGCGTAGGCGATCCCACACACAAGCAGCAGTGAAAAGAACAATGCGAGTTGTCTCATACGAGACACTCCTTTCTCTAGTATTACACCTTTATTGGTGCAAAGTCATACTTAAAAATTAAATCTCCACCTCTTGATAGGTGGCTTTAGCAGCCTTCCTATCTTCATTCTCAATCTTATCGAGTTCAGTAGATTTTGTCATCTGCTGAATTTTTTCTTTGAGCATTCTCTTGCCGAAATCAAGTTTAGTTTCATCATTCGGTACTATTTTACCATCCTCTGTTTCAAGAGTCGGTTGATAGTTATATCTATCTGCGAAAGCGAGAAAAACTCGTTCGTTTGTTATTGTTAATTCTGTCATATAATATATAAAAAATAAAAATTAGGCAACTGCAATAATGGTAACAAAACCAGTAGTCGGCCCTCTGTATTTTAAGGCTCCTGCTTCTACGTATAAGAATCCTCCTCCTGTTGGATTACCAGTAGGGACAGTAGTTGCATCCCCTATAAATATTCCCCTGTCCATACTTTGCCAATTCGGAAGTGATGCAGCTAGTAAGGCTATATTTTCGGTGCTGGGACTTGCATCAGTAAATATCATGTGATTCATAGTGTCGCCTTCAACTCTGAAATCACCTGCCGCAGCACCATTCTCATTTATAATCATTCCCCCAAACAGTCGTAAAGTATCAGCAAGATTTCTAGCATTGAATGCAGTCTCAACCCCACCTGTACCGTCTTTTGCAATGGAAAATGTCCCGCTTGCACCTACTTCAAAATCCCATGATGCTGCTGAATTCTCTATTCTCAATTCTACTGTTTGGGCTGAAACATTAGTAGACTCAAGATGTAAAAGTGGAGTGTTAGCAGTAATAGTCCCTGATTCTTCTACATGAATCTTTGCGGTATTATCAGATGAAAATATATGAAATTTCTGATCTGGTGCGTTAGTACCCACACCTATCCTATTTGTAGAAGCATCTGAAAAGAATAAGCTAGAGTCTGTATCTCCCTCTATTCTAAAATCGTTATCTCCTCCATCTTCATTAAATATAGCAGAACCTCTAACATCTAACAATGCGCCAGGAGCATTAGTCCCAATTCCCACCCTGTCATCGTCACCCGTTACAACCAGAGCACTATTATTTCCTACTATAAAGTCATCTCCTGCGTCTGTGCCAAGTATTACTGAAATAGAAGTACCATCGTCACTAGAAATAGTATTAAGTGCAATATCCCCTACATTGGTTATGTTTCCGTCTGAAACATTCAAAGCAGAAATAGTTACAACCCCATCTTTATCCCACGAGAACTCTGTGGTAGCAGATATTTGAACCTTTTTAGCAACTGGGGTAGTGACCAGTGAGTTTCGCTCCCTGGTAATTCGAATCAAGAATTCAGAACCCGTACCTATAGCCCACGTTGGTATATCACTATTAAGGAAAGCAATCACCCCATTATTCCTCATTTGATTTGTGCCATCAGTAGGATTAAATTCTGTCCACGTTCCCACACCTGTAGAAAACTCAAATTTAGGTCGTATACCAGCACCGCTTGAAACTGTGGTTAAAATAAACCCAATCTCTTCAAACTTAGCAGCATCACCTATTGTCACAGTATCATTGTCTGCAACAAATATATTCGTGTCTACTGAAGCATTTATAAGATCAGCAAGTTCATCCACCGCATTTACCAAAGCGGAATCCATATCTGCAAATATACCAGATAGTTGTTGTATGGGATTCACTAATGCTCCTGCGAATAAACCAATAATCATATCCGCACCACCTTCTGTAACAAGGACTCCAAGTGCGGTTAAATCTCCACCCGTAGCATCAAACTCATCAAACTGTACAAGGATAGCTTCTTCATCCTGACCTGTGACTATTGCACCCGTATCATAAAAAATATCTAAAGCTTTTACATCACCAAATCCATCAGCATCAACATCTATCTCAAAAGCATGTTCGTCTGATTCGGTTGCAATATGTGTCAACTCCATGTCTCCAACAACCTCTAGATTGTGTGACGGAGTATTGGTTCCAATACCCATCATCTTGTTTACATTATCCCAAAAGAAATTATCATTATCTTCTGCTAAATTACTTCCGTTACTAAATACTACACTTCCAGCAAGGAGAGCAGTGGACAAATCCTCTACTAAAGGATGACCCTGTGAATCTGAATGAAAATCGTTCATATCTTAGCAAGTAGTAATAATTTCTTCTTTTTTATTAACAATTTATCTTCCTTATTATCTTGTTTTTTGGCTATGCCATCTAACTTATTAGCAAGTTCATTAAAAGCATTTTTTATAGAATCAACATGTCCCTTCATTGTATCATTAATCTCAAGACTAGAGATCAAGCTCTTAATCTCTTCCAAAAGAGATAAAGATTTATCATCTCCGTCTGGAATCTCTATCGCATCAAGTGAGGCCGATATCTTACCTTGTACCTTTCCCATATTCTCTATCCTTGACTCAATTACGCTTAGGTCAATGGCTTCTCTTGGTATACTTTTGTCGAGTTTGTCTATCCTCTCTATTATACTGGACAAGTCTACCTCGGTAAGATCAAAGCTAGGCAATTCATCTAGTATCTTCCTTACTATGAAATTAGTATTTACTCCTCCTGTGTATGGAGTGGCTTCATGTACATCAGTTTGAAGATTACCTCTTCTCAATCTATCACTTACAGTACTTACTCCAGCATCTATTTCGAAATAGTATTGCAATCTACTCTTCCTATCTGTAAAGTCAAATTCATAAAACCCGTCTATATCGGTGAACGGTGTCATAGTTCCTGAATCTACCAACTCTGCTGTTGTAGATCTATATATATTGATAGCTGGAGATAATCCAGTCTTAGGATTACCAGATGTGTCAAAAAACTCTGCTGTGATTCTATTTTGTATTGACATATTATTCTAATTCCTTTAGTAAAGAATCAAGTTCTTCTTCAGTTTCAGCATTAAGTATCCTTTCTGTCGTTTCTTTTCTATCTTCCTTTGGTTTCTCGATCTTTATTGAAGGTTCTGATAGCCCTTTGTTCTTCATTAGCGATACTGCATCACTATAGTCCAGGAATCCCTCCATCAATAGAACAAGTCTGGCATCTCTTTCTGTTATCTTACCCAACTCCATATATCCTTTAAGCCACATCTTTGCTCCTTGCTCATCACCGAACTTTTTTTTAGCCATATTGTATTCATTCAAGGCAATAACATCATGAATATTCTTACCAGAGATTACGATTAGTGGATTTCCTTCTTTCCATCCATTTGGTCTAGGAGCGATTGTCTTTGGATCTACGCCTCTCAACATTTCTGTCTTTTTTATATGGCTATATAACTCTGAAACTGAAACGCTTTCCTTGTTCTTAGCCTTCGCCAATGCCTCTTTAGTAACTATATTTGGTGCTTTTTGTGCTAACTCCCATTTTTTGAATTCCCCCTTCCTCTTGGAATCCGAATTTATAAATCCTTCTACCCTTTCCCTCTTTTTGTCTGGTAAATCTCTAATAACACCTATAGACTTTGCAAAGTCAGGAGACCTTGCGTTGAATGAAGGAATATTATTCTGAGCTTTAAGATATTCTCTTCTGAACTCATCTGCTCTTTTTACGTCAAATAAGGATTCTTTCTCTCCTTTTTCTACAGCAGCAAAGAATCTATCCTCTTGTGATCCGTTCACCTCTCTCTTGTCTGCTATCTCAAGAACGCTGAATATATCATTATATATTCCTCCAGACGTATTGGCAGGTCTTATGAACTTTCTCACAAGAGGTATCCTGCTTTGATCTACTTCTTCTCTGTTGATGAACGAAGAAGATACATCTAATGTATTCGTTACAAATTTACCTGCACCTGTAGTATAAGAATTATAGAGATGATCTATATCATCAGGAAATATATCTATCCTCCCTCCAGAAATCTTAAAGGCAAGTTCTGTAAGATATTTAGATGCCTCACTTGTCTTTTCATCTCCTGTATCAGACTTTCTCTTAGGAACAACTCCTAAGTCATGGAATTCAGGATGAATATTTGCTCCAGCAAAGTTCTCATTTTTTGATATCTCGTAGAAAGGCTTCATTAGTGTGGGAACTGCTCCATTTAATGATAGTTCTATAGGAGAATATGCTGTTGCAGCTGCCTCAAATAAACTTGCTCCTGCCTCGTCAGGTGTCTTTTCACCTACCATAAGATCATAAATATTCCCACCAAGAGCGAATGGCACAGATACACCATACCCCATATTCCACAAAGATATTTGTTTACCTCCTACTAATGGAAACTCTTCTGGAAACTGAAATGATAATTGTCTATTCTTTACCCAGTCTGGTATATCATCATCTCCCAATTGGTTTTGGATAAGTCTATTTAAAAATCCAATTCCTGCAATACCAGCAATTGCACGTTGAACTTTTTTGTTTTTTAATATTCTTAAATTCTTTTCAGCACCCTGTATAGCAGGATTTATAAACGCATAAAATGATTTTAATGCTGGCATAAGCTCTCCCTGACGAGAGAAGTTTACTGTTAGGTCAGCAGCAGCTTGTACGGATCTTTGTCTACTCATGCCTCTAGAAAGGAATTGTTTGTAAGCTGAGAACCTAGTACCAAGTTCAATTGTAGAGTTAAGATCGTCTATAAATCTTAAAGATTTCTTTAATGGATTCTTTACCTTATCCCATCCATTATTTTGCAATTCCTTCTGTAGATCAAATATAGATTTTTCAGCTTTTTTATTATCTTGAAGCCAGAAGTGTCCGGTATCACCTCCATCATCAAAGAATTGTTTTACTAGATCGTCTTCTTTTGTCTTAGAAGGTGCAGTATCCAGGGCTATATCTTTACCACTTGACGGTATTGCTTCTTCATCAGTTTTTCTCAAGAACCTCCATATACTCTTCTGTGATGGTATTATGTCTTTCACTATAGCACCAGAGAGTCCTTTTGTATTTACATTGAAGGACTTTGCTGTCACCAAAGCATCTGTTATGTCTCTTTGAAGATTAGTCACAAACACAAACTCAGGATTAAACCTGGTGGCTAAAGAAGACCATAGGGCAGTTGCACTTCTTATACCTCTCATCCAGCCTGGAACCTCAGCCATACCAGTAGCCTTTAGTGCTCTAGCTATTTTCTTATCTTTCACTTCTATGAATACTTGCTTTCCCTCAACTTTTACACCTATAATATTATCCGCTGGTTTGAATTGTGGATCAAGATATTGAAGCTCCCCATTCTTATCAAATCTAGGGATAAATCTTTGCTTCTTAATATCGAATATTTTCTTTAAGAATGGAAGTTCATCAACCATCTTTATAATTCCTTTTCCCACATTGTTCTTTAGATTCCTAGTCAATGATTTTTGTGCGTTCCTAAATATTTGTGACGTAGGAGACAATACACCTCTTTCACTACCCTTGGCCCTCTTAATTTCTTTACCCTTAATATCTACACCCCTTCCTACACCAAGAAAATCGTCATCAACATCTCTTCCTAATGGAACATAATTCTTATATGCTTTCTTTATTCTTCCTGCATCTTCTTTAGATAAAAGACCAGACCCTACTTGAAAATCAAGAGTATCATCAGTAACGACCTTGAGATCATTTGCTAATTCGTCATAATCTGCCTTCCTGCCAGATTCCTCTACTGATGCAATTATCTTAGCTGCTTCTTTATCACTCATTCCACTAGGAGATTCTAACTTGCTTCCCAGTTCTTTCATCTTAGCATTTCTCTCTGGCGCATGACGAGCCTTTAGATATTCATCAAGATTATTTATATCAACATTTTTAGTTACTGACTTGGCAACAAATGCAGTTCTAAGGTCTTCTATTCTTTGTACTGATCTTGATGTCAATCTTGGTAGCATATCCTTTTTTGCCCATAAGTCAAGATATTCTGGAAGATCATTTTTCGTCACTTTTTGTATTTCTTCTCCTAATACTTTCAACCTTATATTAAGATCTTGAGTTTGTCTTCTTAGGGATTGGAACATAGTTTCTGCTGGTAATTCAAAAGTTTTCCCTGGTATTGCTAATTCCCCAGGTGCAGGTTCTTTAGTAGTCTTGATTGGAGTATTCTCATCTAACTTAACAACGACTGGTCTATTCTCTTTGCTAAAAGGATTTATTATAAATCCATCTTGTCCTTTTAAGTGTTGTATAGTAGGAGTCTTTCCTATTGTTCTTATCATGCTCCTTATTTCTAGAGCCTCTAAACCTTCATCTGCCCATCTTCTGATTGGCTTTGATATTCTCTTTATAAAATTACTTATTTCTTTCGCTGAACCAAATGCACCACGTACTATATTTGGAGCAGATTTCGCTAATTTACCTATAATTGCTGCACCTGCTCCTCCGAGGGCAGTCTCAGCTATAGTTCTTCTTATCCATTGTTCAGTATCAAAATCACCATCTGAATATTCTTCAAGTGCATTTACTCCTGCAAACGCCGTCAAATCAGAAACACCTCCTACTAAAGTTTTACCAGTCAGAGTATTAGCGATAACAGGAGAAATAAGTCTTCTCTCTATAAGTTTCCTAGCTATTAATTTCTCTGATGCTCCAGCAATTGTCATATATGATGCTAGGTTCAGCCCAGTAGAACCAGATTTTTGTAATATTCCATCTGGTGCAAGCCAAGGGATATTTTCTTGCCTCTGTTTAATCATAGATTCTGCAAATTCTTCTACCACATCTGTTCTATATATTTTATTAAGTGCATCTGATACTAAGACGAAAAATCCAGTAGATAATTCATCAGCAAGATTAGCTCCCCCTTTTAATATTCCTATTCCAAGCTCTTTAGTTGTACCTATTCCCCCCGACTGCATTGCCTCCCTAGAAAAAGCATTTGAATAATCTGATATAGCCTTAGTAAGTTTGCCATAATCATTTCTTCCTGCTTCCGAAACATCTTTAAAATCTTGTCTTATAGCAGAAGCAGTATCTTTAATACCCTTACTAAACTTGTCTATTCCTCTCTGAAAATCACTCTGGCCAGTTATATCCTTTCTGAAGTTATCAGTAAATGATTTTGTACCTGCTCTTATTGTACTTTCAAATCTTGGGACTTGTATTCTATCAAGGGTGTTGTCTTCCATATTCGCAACAGTAGTCTCTGGAACTCCTTTCCTTATAAGGTATGATTTCTTTCTTCTTCTTTGCGCCCATTCATTTAACTGAAAATTTGCTGTCCTTGCAATAGATGGTGCTTCTATACTCAACTCTGGTTCTATCTTTTTTCTAATACCCTGAGCGGTATTTAATGCAACCCTAGCAGTTTCACCAATTTTATTAGCTATTCCTTTTATACTCCTCCCAACAAGACTAGGAGCTTTTCTTATCTGCCTCGCAATGTTTCCTATTATAGAATTTGTCATCGTTATTCTGGAAATTCAAGACCCTCAGTTGCGAATGATACATCTGAGAATTCAAAAGATTTCTCATCAGAATCGTCACCATTATCAGGAGGAAGAAGAGACCTTGCTTCTAATACTTTCTGAACATCAGCGGATAATTGACTTGGTAGGAATCCTCCACCGCTCTGAGAAAGTTCTCTTTGCATATTTAAAGATGCAGTCGAATAAGCATCAGATATAGTCTCTTTTTTCCCTTTTGTGGTAGTAAAGACACCTCCTAGTTCTTCCATAAATTTAGCAGTAGACCATCCTCTTCGAAGTCCCTCTAGCATAGTAGGTGTTAATGTTGACTTTTCATCATCTGTAAAGATACTCCCTCCTGCCCCGCCTTTTATTCGTTTTTTCTCTTCCTCAAAACGAACTTTCTCCGAGAACTTTCTTTCCTCAGTTTCTAATACATCTAGTATAATTCCCTCATTTAATTGTAGCCATTTTTGTTGGTCTTGCCAGTCCTGTGTCAATGACCATGCCTCTCTAGCAGGTGCTGGTAATTTTGCGAATTGTGAAATCTGTTCAATAGCAGCTTTTCTTTCTTGATTTGTCTCTAAGTCAAGAAAGCTCTGTGGAAAATCAAAACCAAATTCTTTGGCATATTCTATGTACATTCCACCTGCCACATCTGATCCATATTTATTCATAAGATCATTTATGAATGTCCTCTCTACTCCAAGTCGAGATGTCTTTGCATTATACTCTCTTGTCAACTGAGCGTTAATATCTTTATTTATATTAAATGAGAATTGTCTTTCCATTCTATCCTCAACAGCAAAAAGTCTTTCCTCTTTTCTATCTTCATTGAATTGCCTATTATTTTCTTTCCATAGGTCGAATCGTCTGCCTTGCTCTTTCTCATGATCTTTAAGTAAGTCGTCAATCTTTTGGTCAACAGCCGCAGCAGTATCATCATCGAATTCTGACAGAAGTTCATCTCTCTCATTAACTAACTTGTCAAGGGTTAGTTCTCCATTCCTCATAAGTCTGTCTATTTCCTTTATTCCCCCTTGTGTTATAGCATCTGCTAGTCCCCTGTTAGAAACCAATCCGTCACCTCTTCCAGATGTAGTGAATTGAGCAGCTCTTTGTCTTGTCTCTCTTTGTATCTGCTGTATCTCTTCCTTTTGTCTAGTCTTTTCTGCTGCAATTTGTTCATCTAACTTCCTTTCAAGACTAGACCTCTTCTCTTCACTTGCTTCTTCTTCTTGTTTAAGAAATTCTTCTCTCAAAGAAGTTCTGCTTGGTGACTCTTCAAATTCAAACTCTCCAGGGGCAGCACCTTCTCCGTCTCTTTGCGTATCTTGCCCTCTTTGTCCAGCCTCAGCTTCTGCTGCTGCTTCAGCCTCAGCACTTGCTACATTCTTCTTTCCCAATTCAAGTCTTCTGTTTTCAAATGCAAGAAGAGCATTTGCAAAAGCTTCGAAGTCAGTAGACTCTCCTTCTGGAGTGAATTGGTCAAGAGTGGGAATTGAGTCCTCTAATCTGCCCCTGTCTTGAGCTGCTTGCTCTTCTCTTGTAATTGTTGGCAAGTTGCTTACATCTACACTTCCAGTAGTTCTTCTGTCTGGTCTTCCTGTTTTAGGGTCAATTCTAGTAGTAACATCTGCACCATCTACCCTTCTTATAATAGCTTCTGCTCCTGGCTCAAGTCCAGCTTCGGCAGCTATTCCTTTCCTTATTGAAGTTCTTCTCTTTATTCCTCTTTCTCTTAATCTTGCCTTTTCTCTATCTACCTGTTGAGATGGGTCTTTGACAGAAACAAGTGTATCCCTTCCCTCTACCTTTTTAAGTGTAGCTCCACCCTCGAATCCAGCCTCCTTACCAAGTCTTGCTTTTATTAAACCTCTATTTACTATTCCTCTTCTCTTAGTTTGCAAACGCAAATTCTTCTTTCTTAGTGCCTCTGCTTTTCTTTCTGCTGCTGATGCCATATTACTTTCTTACTATAAGATTGAATGTTAAGAATGGATTCATAACGTCTTGTGTTACACTTCCACCGCTATCTGTAACGGATGCTCTAGTAGCGGTCACAGAAGTGTTTAAGTGATTATTCCCAGATGTTCCGATTGAGTGGGTGTGAGATATGTCCTTCGTTTCGTCACCACTCTTTCCACCTAATATATCAGCTTGTGCGTCTGTAACAACATTCGCAGGTGTTCCTCCCATATCGTCTTGGAATAGTGGTAACCTACCCCTAGCGTCAGGCATTATAATTGTATTGTGGAAAGAATGTGTTCCTGTTCCGGTTCCTGTAATATCCACAGCAGATCCTCCCTCAGTAAGAGATACTTGGAATGTATTGGTAGTTGAAGTTATTACGAAATATTTTGTGTCTACTGCTAGACCAGCAGGTAGCGCACCACCTGAATTTGTCAAGACAATTATATCATCATCATTTAGTCCGTGTGCTGCTGCTGTTATTATATCTGTTCCCGCATCAACATTAAATGTTCCAACTGCAACCCCTTCTGTAAATATAATCTCTCCCAACCAAGCATCAAAGATACCTTCGTGAGTTGTGTTGTTCACCTCTTGACCGAATGAGAATATCCAATCAGTAGGTGCTGTATCTGTAAGCCATAGCATAGAAGCCCCACTAGGAACTTCATTTACTAATGTTTTCGGATCTTTATATGAAGGATCAGTACCAGCACCGTTAGATGAAAATACAAAATCTTTTGCTCCAGCAGCAAGTCTATTCCAGCTAGTAATATCTCTTACGATTATATCTCCACGAACATCACTATCACTTACTTCTGCTGCTATATCAGAGTGATCTTTAGCAAGTGCGCTATTTCCGTGAGCACCAACTGTACTCATTTTGGTAAACGATGATCCATCATCAGAAAACTCTATAAATGATGTGAAATTAGTAACCACTCCATTCGCCGTATCTGCATCTAACCAATCTGCGGCTCCTGCACCTGATATGTCTGTTCCTACAGTTCCTGTAGATGTGCTTGTAACTGTTATAGCACTTGTTGGTGTAGTGATACCAGAACTTATAATAAAGTGATCTACAGAGAATGTTACTGTTTCTAATCCTGAACCTCCGGCAACCAAACTAGCCGCCCTTATATCTACCTGTAGAATAGCTGCTACAGCATCCATATCTCCTGCCCCAGTAAAATCTATACCATCTATATTAAATGCTATACCATCTATAGATATCCTAGTTGATCCGTCCGTTACAGCAGCCCATGTAGCAGATACTACCTCCGCATCTGTGTCACCAGTCAATAGAGCACTTGTAACAACCCTTCTAATCATTATTACATTATCGAACTTATAAACTACTGTATTCCCTCCCCTGGTTCCTACATCGAATGCATCTCCGCCTGATCCGATTACACCAGTAATGAACTTAGCAACCATTGTTCTCTCTTGTATAGAATACACGAACTCAACGATAGAATCTTGTGGAAGTTCTACAGCATTTGCTTCATTACCTACATCAAATACCATACTATCTTTATCTAGCCCTCTGATACAGTTAGAAGCTGTTATACCGTCTGTACTCATTCCATTAGCAGGAACCCTCACTTGCTCTACATAGTTTATATCATCACCTTTTACTACTCTGATTCCTAAAATAAAATCACCAGTCAGTACTACACCAGCATTGTCTACCAATGGCTGTGTAAAGGTTATAGTACCGTTCGATAAACCAGCCCCTACACGGGTCTTAACGAATACTTGTCCATTGCCAGGTATCCCTTGCATTGCTACTGTAAATTCTCTAAATATTACTGGTGTTGACATATTATTGTAATGTTAAATTATTTGGTCTTGCAACTTTCTTATCCTTGAATCTTAATCCCCACCAATGTATCTCATGCCCCACTTCATCAGAACCGAAAATTCTTACTTGTATCTTTTTTGAATTGTTTAATCTTACCTTCTTATGTGCGAAATCATTTCCTCTGCTCCCTTGAACGGTAGTGTTAGGTTTCCCCACAGCAGACTTTCCTACTCCATATACGAATGATGATTCTTGTGATCCTGTCCATATCAACTTCTTCGCTCCTTCGTCTAGTCTATTCTTTTTATCATATCTATCAAGCCATATATTTATCTTACTACTCATTGATAGTGAACCTTCGACCCAAAAGTCTAATGCCTTCTTCAGCATTACAGGATTATCACCTATCTCGTGTCTATAATCTATTTGGAAATCTATCTTGTTACCATTATCTGTTGCCCCATTGAACAGTTCATAAATCTTCATACTGTCTGCGTCTACTCCGAACAATTTTCCATCTATATCAGCAGAATCAGCTATTGCCATTCCTTCTATATCTACTATAGCTCCTGTATCTAGGTAATATTGGAATGCAAAGTTGTTCTTTACGCTATTCCTTCCACAGAATACAGTCACCTTATTGTCTCCATCAAATGCAACCTCTGAGTTTGTAAAATCAAGATTATTTATTTCATCTCTTCCAAGGATCAAAGTTACATTATCCTCTATCTTAGTATTTTCTGAGAAAGTTATCCTCCATAATCCTTGTGAATTAGTGTGGAATACTCCATCTGGTGTAGATACGGCTGATACTCCTCCGACTCCGAACTCCTGATCGTCTGATACCGTTACCTGAATTAGTCCTATTGTATCCACGTTCTTGGCCTCTTGGTGGAATATAGATATTGCTCTGTTATAGTAGGTATAAACTCTTCCCTCATGAAAGACAATATCATTAAGTGTACCTCCTCTTCTAAATAATACTGAACTTCCTTCGCTAAGGATTGGTGCTGTAGGGTCTACTGCTCCCCAAGTCAAGAATGGTATATCAGTAGCATCCGTGTCTTTCTTAGACCATATCACTTCTGCTACTTGTCCTCCCGCTCCTGTATTTCCGGCCAATAGATAGTTACCATTTGAGAACTTCATTATCTCGAACTTCCTTGCTTTAGGAGCATCTGAATCTGTGATCTCAAGAGCTAAAAATTCTTCTCCATCTTGATCCGCAGCACCAGTTATAGGATCAGTTAAGGTATCGTTATTATTGAATATTCCATTTTGACCTGTCAATACCAATGTACCGCTTGAAGTGCTTCCATTTATAGCGACTATATTACCAGTGCCCCCGCTTGAAGAAGTACAAACTTGTCCCACTGTAAAGTCACCAGTACCCCCGTCATACTTAACGAAGATTCCGTCCTTATGAATCACTCTTATGTTCTCTGCTCCATTTCCAAAGTAGAAAAAGTCATCGTATGATACTCCTCCTACCGGATCTAAGTTCCCGGAAATTGTGTGTTTTATTTCCTGCGTGTCTGCTGCTATATCATACACTCCTATCTTAGTGTCTGTATCATTATGATATGCAAACGCTAGGTGGGTTGTACTTATAGGTCTCAACATGCTAGGTGTAAGTATTTTACTCGGTTCTGTGATTTCAATGAGCAATTTTAATCCTTCTCTAAGCCTCGCTATACCATCTCCTATTAAGTCGTAATTTACTATCGTGACTGCTTGATCTGCTAGTATCCTTTCTGGTAACGCTGCCTTGTTCTCACCTAAATCTATACTTTGATCAAACGTGAACTTCTTAGGTTTCGTTACGCCTGTGATACTTAAATTAAATCCCATTAGTCAATGTGTAGGTGAATGAATGTCCTTCTCCTTCCTGTATTTCTGCTTCTTGTCCTATTCTGTATTGATGATACATCAATCATCATCTTCTTCCTTACTGGTTCGAATGCTCTAGCCAATTCCTTCTCTGCAAAACTTTGTAATTGTTGATTCCTTATAATAGGTTGATCCTCCTCCTCATCTCTCATATCATACAACCACATCAGCATCCTTATCATTATCTCTTCTGATATCTCACCATTATTACCGTCTGGTATAACAGTGTTATCATCAGCAGAATCTATCTTCACAGGTACTGTTTGTGGAATATATCTGTACAGCCATGTTTTCCTTCTTGGTCTTCCTAATACATTGATATTCACACCATCAGTCCAGAATCCATCCAGAATGTCTCCAAATTCCGCTTCCTCAAGTTCATCTATTATCTCAGTCTTATTGTTAAGTAAATATATTCCACATCTTTCAGCCTTAAATGTAAGAAAATCAGATGGTAGTGCATATTCATCAACAAAGACAATAGTATCCATCGTTCCTGTCGCAAGACTCGTACCACCCTTAATAACATTTCCTATCCTAATAGTACCGTCTATATCCTTGACTATAAGATTTGGTGATGTGAAAGAAACAACTGTAGCTGTTCCTAATCCTGTAAGGTCTGTTACAGTCTCACCTACTGTATATGTACCAAGTATACCAGTAAGACCTATAGTTTTTAAACTAATATCTATATCCTCTGTTTTAACATACTTATCAGGGAAAATACGATATTGTGCACGATACAAAGCTTTATCGGCTCTGTTTATAAATCTATATTTAATAGAATCATCTAGGTCATCTACTTCCTTCTCAGTGAGAACTCTTTGCCAAATTTGATCTGCTGTCGTAGGCATTATCCAGTGTTATATTGCTCTTTCGCCTTTCTTAAAAAGTTAAGAAAAACTGCTGCTACTGCTGCTACTGCTGGTGCCCATACTCCTAAAGTAAGAATAGGGATCATATCTATAAAAGTCGCTATAGCGGCTCCACCTCCTGCGAGCGCTGCTCCGATTGCTACTTTCTTTAGTTTTTCTAAACTAGGAAATGATAAGTTAAACATATATATAATTTAAAAGTGTTTAATAAAAGTTTAATGGTCTGTTAATTTTTTTTTACCCACTCATCTATTAGACCTTCTAGTCTATCCTCATTCTCTTTTATGTACTCTAAGTCTGTTTTTCTAGCATAATCTTCATTCGCATTATCTACGTGAGTATTGAATCCAATAAGTATCCTTTCCATCGCTGATTCGAATAATGATTGTTTTACATATGTATCAGGGATAGACTTTATGAACTCTTGGTTTTCGATTATAGCACTGGTATTAGAACTAACACTTGTTTCTATAGAATTTAATTTCTCTCCAGATTGGAATACTAAAGTTGCAAATACTATTAGTCCCAAAACTATACCTATGCCCTTATTAGTTACATGTAACCCGTCTTGTGTTTTCTTCATAATTTTCATAATTTATTTTCTTCTTTTAATAGAAGTATTCCCGAATCAGTAATACTTTTGTTGCCCTACTCCATTTTCTCTTCTATTAAAGTATGATATAATATTTCTCTATTCCTTTTGAATCGCAGCCATTACTTTCCATGTGAAATGATGTTTGTAGCTGTTGTTCCCGTAGCATGAACTCTCTTTACATAGACCTTAAGAAAACCAACAGGTACTGCAATGTATGTTACTGTTCCTTCTTTGGCTAGATCAACTTTTACGTTACCTGATACACCAATATATAATATTGATGGAGCTTCTGCTAAATCATTACTATCGTCTGGAGTAACTGCTACTGCTTTTGAAGGTCTAAAATCAACTGGTATACCAACTCTGCCGAGTATTTGTACTGCTCCTGCTGACATTATTCCTTAGAGTTAGATTCTGTGTTTCCATCATCTTCATCTTCATCATCTTCATCATCCTCCTCGTCTCGTTCTTCGGTTGAATCGTCATCTTCGTCATCGTCAAGTGGTGTTGCACCTCTTTCCCCTTCCTCTTCTTCTACGAACTTCTCAGGTGCTACTTGTCCTGCTACAAAAGCATAAGATTCACCAAGCGCATCTTCCACCGCTGGATCAAGAATAGCACTAGCTAACTCGCTTCTACTATTAATATCAAGTTTTTTAAGAGCCTCTTGTTCATCAGGATCTAAACCTTTAATAGAATCTAGTTGCTCTAGTTTTTCTCTCGCAGCTTTAATATATCTGATTTGTTGAGTAGTTTGCATTCTACCCTCGAATTTTAACCATTGTGTTGGCATATTGTATAAATAAAATTATCTTTTCTTCTTCTTTTTAAGCCTAGAGTTACCTACCCTACGCTTAGATGAGCCTACTTTACTCTTAGGAATCCCAGGGCTAGGCTTTACTCTCCCCGCTGGATGTGTGTTGACATGTCTTGGCATGGTTTTAAATTAGAAATCTTGATTTTCTTACTGGTGGTAAGGATGTTTTGATTCTTCCTTTTCCACCCCTGCCTCCAGGTACTTGTTTATTTCGATCTTTCTTCATCTTTGGTAGCTTTGCTAGTCCTAAATTGTCTTTTGACATAATAATTAAATAAAATCAATGGAGGGAGGAATAATCCCCCCTCATTAAAAATCTACTCCTACGCTGGATCTGAAGCTGCCCATTCAAATGGCATATTAACGGCTCCGAACTTGAATGAAGCTGTTACAGGATATACAAAGTCTAGGTTTCCCGCAACTTGTAAATCCTCAACTTCAACTCTGTCTACGAACCTAACTTGCAATGATGGCTCTTCTTGAATCATATTATCTACTGCGAACCATCTTTTCTTGTCTGAACTTGAAAGGTATGGTGTCTCAATGATAGTATATTCTCCTTCATAAATGTTGATACTAGCTACCGTAGTAGGCGTAATACCGAATGCAAACAATCTCTTGGCTTCTCTAGCAGCATCAGTACCCTTTCGGACAATAATGGTATCGAAACTAAGAGGCATCTCCATCCCTTGAGCATCTACGAAATCCGCTCCGTATTCTTCCAACTGGTCAACACCATCGCTATCAAGAATTGGGTCTCCCGCTAGTTGATTGACGAATGTGTTGTCTGAAGAATTCCATGAGTGAGTTCCGAAAAGCTCTACTCCATCTGGAGCAAGAATATCGGCTCCTGAATCAAATCCATTATTAAGCATACTGTGGGATTGTCGCTCAATAAAGTTCATCATCGCTACCATTGTCTTATTCTTTCTCCTCTTCACTATACGATCCATAAGTTGGTTCAGAGACTTAGCTTTCTTTCTCATCTTCAGAGAGATTCGGATTGATCCACCAAACTCCTCAGACTCTAGTGTTACCTTGAAACCTTCAGGTGTGTCCAAATCAACAAGACTTTCGTGCTCGTCAATAAAGTCTACCTCAGTTATACCCTCGTCAGATGTCCAAGACTCTTCGTAGTCAACGTCGTCAACTACATGGAAAATCTTGTTAAAAGCTGATCTCTTGATAACCTCTTGTGTACCGTTAATGAATGATTCTCTTACTTCTCTATCGAAGTGATTTGCAAAATTTGTTGATGTAATCATCTGTTATATACTTAAATTATCTTAAAATCTGTTATGGGGGTCAGTTATCTCAGTCTATACTATAATCCTAGATCATAGCTTAATCCTTTGTTTACCTTAATTCTCACGTCTAATGTTGATCCTACAACACCCGCTTTAGAGGTGTCTTCGATCCTAAATACGTCAATCGCACTAAGTCCCTTGTCAATCAATTGATCAGCTCCCGAAAGAACCATGTCAACAATTGCACCTCTGTCGGTAATCGCAAAGTTAGCGTCTAGTGTTCCTTCGTAGACGATCCGAGGATCATCAAATACTTGAACCGTTAGGTCGCCGTTTGCTCCGTCAGTGATTAGGAATGCTAGTCGTGTTGTTGTAGCGTCAGCCACAATAGCTAGGTTTGATGCGTAACCTGCAAAACGCCCGTGTACTAACACGGTTGCAGATGCCTTATTCAAAGTTCTTGGGGTAACTCCGTCTGGCACCCATACTGGTCTAAAGTTTAATCCTGGCATGTGTTATCTGGTTAAATGTTATCTTAAATATTGTATTCTGATTCGTCCATTTCTTTTCGCTCTTCTTTTGTCATATATTGCTTTGGGATTCCTGCCAACGGATTCGTCTTAGGTGCTTTTGGCTTTAACCCTGACGGAGGCGTTGGGATATCTCCCTGCTTTTCTTCTTCACTTTTCGTTTTTAGCCCTAGAGCCATAAACGCATATCCTACTGATTCTACTTCGGTAAATCCTTTATCTTTAAATTTCTTAAGTTCTTTGTCAAAATTGTCGCCGTGTTCTTCATCGAAGGATTCTGATTCAAGTTCATTTAAGCTTTGTAGTTCACTCATCTTCGTTAGCGCATCCTTTCTGTCTGTCTTTTCATCCTCTTTGGCTTTCTCATCACTTTTCTGCTTCTCGTTTTTCTCCACTACCTCTTGTGCTGCTTTCTTCGCTACTTCTGCTACGTCTTCTGAACTTTTCTCTGGTTCCTTCTGTTTGGCCTTTGGATCATCGAATGCTCCTGGCTCAAATTTGTCTTTTAGAACTGCTTTCACTTCATCAGGCTGACGGGCAAACGCTTTTCGTTGCGCTTCCTCGACTTGTTCGTCTGTGAGTGAATCGTCTTCTGCAATACTCAAGATATAACTAAATGCTCCACTAACTCTGTCTTTAAACTTTTGCTCATTATTCTCTGGTTGTTTCTCTTCTTCCTTCTTTGGTTCATTTGCTTTCTGGTTGTTTCCGTCAAAATAGTCTCTTGGTTCTGCGTTGGGTTCGCTGGTCTGTTTAGGCTCAGTAACCTTTTGGGTTCCTGCCTCGGTGGACTCACCTGGGGTTGTGTTCTCATCTGGCATAATAAATTATGTTAAATATAAAAATTTGTGTTTACTAGCTCTGCTTTAAGGCTTAATCCTGCCCCCACTCAGTTTCAGCTTTGTGCTTTAGGGCAAGCCCCAAAACAAAACTAGCAAACGATATAGATTCCGAAGGTTTTAAAGATCACTGTCACCTTAATAATACACTAAATTCTTCAGGTAGTCAATCATTTTGTAGTATGAAATCACCAGCCTCTATTTTTCTTGCTTATTCTCTTGTCTCTCATCTTCGCTTTCTTTCTTTCTTCTTCGTCCTTTACGTTATAGAATTCATTAGAACACCCTTTTAGAAATGCTACGAATTCATTAGCCGTTGCTAATCTCTTTCCCGTTATTGCTTTCCATATTCTGATTAACATATTCTCATACTTCGCCTTATAATTAAGATACTCTTTTATATACTCTAAAGTATCTTCATTATTCTTATAGTATTCCGCTTGTTTAGCAACTTCCATATTACTGTCAAGAATCTTTCCGAATCTCTTAGACAATCTAGGATTCGTAATCCTTGTAGATACAATCCTTTTTAAAAAACCTTTTGGGATTTTCATAGTTTATTGGTTAAGTAACTCTTTGGCAATTTTCAAAGCCTCGGTCTTAGTTGTTGCGATCCATTCTCCTTCTCCGAATCTTCCCGTTATAAGGAATCCATTCTTTACTTCTCGAATGTCGGCTCTTAATGGATCGTTTGGGAAATCTGGCCTCCCTACTGTTACTTTATTTGGCATAGTTTAAAAATTAAGTTCTGGCAATTCTCTTCTTACGTCTTGGGGAACTACATTTCCCTGTGCGTCTGCTTGCTGTGGTAATTCAAATTCATTCATTGGGAAGTCTAGACCATCAGAGGCAAGAAGCATTCTTGAAATTCTCCTTCCTGCTTTTGTATCAACTCCTGCTATATTTATTCCATCTCTAAGTAGGGTTCTTCTTAATACTGAATTTGGCTTTACACCACTTTCCTCATCCATCTCTACTTCTATATGATTTTCCTTCATTATTCCTATAACATCACCAAGTGTTACACCTTCTAATGGTAATGAACTTTCTTCGTCATTTCCCAAAAATATATCTGACGTATTTAAGAATTGTTTTCCATGTCTGCTATCGGGCTTGATATGTTTCTTCGAAGAATCTATAATCGCCTCCACCATAAACCTATATTCAGGAACATTTTGAGATTGTACAAACTGAGCAAGGCTATCTGAAGACGCTATAGAAGATCGTATTCCCTCGGCTGTTTGTCTTGGGTCTGGTGCTACCTCTCTCACATTAATACCTAATTTTGTAACATCATCATCATTCTTTGTGTAGACAAGATTAGCTCCATCTGGTGCTGATTTACCTGAAACATCTTCTATACTCAATATAGCATTTTCCCCAGTTTCATCATCTTCTATCAATGCTACAGCCATATGACCACTAGCAGCATTTTCTTCTGCGTCAAAGAATGCTGATTGTACCTCATTTACTTTTCCTGCACCAACACGCATAGCCTTCATCCCTGTAACCACCTCAAGGACAGACCTTACGTTTTTGTTCTTTACAATAAAGTCTTCATCATTGATCCCACTCATAAAATGTCCTAATCCAAAATTTCTAAGACTATCCCATCTATCAAAACCTCTGAAATGAAAGACCGGAAGGTATGTATCTCCATTTTCGAATTTGAATGGGAATGGCTTTCCTTTGCTATCCTCTATTATTGTTGAATTAGATCCCGCTATTTTCATTATCCTTTCTTCTTGTATATCAACTATATAAGCCATCTGTCCCATTCTTTTTCTTGCCATAACAGTATCTTGAAGTCTATTAACATCACGATCTTCCCTAAATGCGATAGTCGCTGGAAGTATACCCCAATCCAAATTTTCTATCTTTTCTTTCATTGGGCCTTTTACATCTTTGTGCATATCCCTAAACTGGTCATATGAAAGATCATATAATATAATCATCATAGTAGCATTGTGCCCATCTGCTGAATCTCTAACAGAGTTTGCTTCACTGTTAAAGAATATGTTTTGAGATGTAGTAGAAATCAATCTAAATGGGAATCCGGTATCTTGAGTTTGAAGAATTATGAAACCATCTCCAAAAAGAGAGAACCTTAGATTTGTCCCTGCCTTCCCTTTGAATGCTCTATACACAGAAGACTCTTTCATTATCTTCTCTATTCCCTTCTTTAATATAGCCGTATTAAGCCTTCTCTTCTCTAGTGCTGCCTCTGTTTTCTTAGGATCTATCCTAATATTTAGATTCGACTTTTTACTTACATATCCGATTCCGAATCTTGGGAATGCCAGTTTCTTTACAAAGTTTATTGTCGTTGTTGCCGTTTCGTGAGAATATGAATATCTATCGCCTTCTACACCATCAGTGTTAAACGCATTTTCCCAGTCGGCTTGTATCTTGTCTAACTTGTCCTCATCCTCTCTTTGTATTTGATCTCCATCTGTTATCGCCAATATTACTTTTTGAACAAAGCGATCTTTAGCATCGCCCTCAATAGTTCTTTCTGGAAGATCGTAGAGGAAGTGTTCTTCTCTTTTTTTAATTACCATATTGAGTTAATACTAGAATTCTATTTTGTATCATTCGTCACCTTAATAATACACTAAAAACATTGTCGAGTCAATCATTTTGATCTATAATTTTTTAGGTCTAAGTCCTAAAGGGGCATGTACAATCTTTCTTTTCCTTTCAAGTTCCTTATCTGAAACTTTAGACTTTCCCTTTATTCTGTCCAATTGATGACATGCCTGGTGAAGAGTGTCTGGCAAGTCATCTTTCTTAGCTGGAAACTTGGTCAATTGTACCTCCATTTCTTTCCACGCTCTGTTAGTAGACATATCATCTGCTCGGAAAAATATCATCTCATCATCAAATTTAGGTTCTAATAGGAATAATATCCGAGTATATTTTTCGCCCTCTGGTTTAAACCTATGGATCTTAAATGGTGATCCTCTCTTTCTTGATTCATCCGTAAATAATTTCATATATTCCTTTTGTCTTTTTGTCTTAAAAACATCCTCTACAGATATATACTCTACATTCCATCCATCACCCTTAAGACTGGTAGCCATGTTGAATGGTGCTTTAACACCACTAGAAGGAGAATAATGACCAGCATCTATATCTAGAATGTAGTACTTCTTTGTTTTAATATGTTTCCCCACCGCCATTGTAACATGATAGTCTGCCGCATCTTTTTCAGAATATGCAGGGTCTACAAATACCCCAACAACAAGGTCTTTCTTGTCTAACATCCCATCGTCAAACTCCTTCATAGTAAAGTATTGAAAATCCTCTTTTTTAAACTTTACCCCCATAGCTTTAATGGGATCTTGCATTTGTAGCGCAGCGAATCCCCTGATAGAGGTATTCTCCTGCTTCCTAATTATATTGTCTATTGAGAATAGACTGGCTCTCTCAGGAAAAAAACTCTTGAAGTCTATGGTCTCTATATGACCATCCTCAAATGTATATTCGTATGGAGGACATGGTATCTTAATAGGTATACTGATAACCTCCCATTCCTCGCCCTCTCCATTTGCCATCTTTTCTAATAGTCTTCCCGCTAAATCTTCAGTTGTCCAACGAGTCATTAATATTATTATAGCAGCATGATCCCCCTCTTGCCTGTTATATACGTCATCCTGATACCATTGCCAAGACTCTTCAAGGGCTACTGTAGATTGTGCCTCCTTAACTCCCTTAACTGGGTCATCTATAATCATTATATCGAATCCTCTTCCATTAATACCTCCACCTACTCCAACAGAATAATATCCGCCTTCCTTAGTAGTCTCCCAGTCTCCACGCTCTTTTTTCTCATCTGAAATTCTGGTATCAAATATATTCTTATAGTCATCTGTCAGCATTAGGTTTCTAGCCTTTCTTCCAAAAGAACCAGCCAGACGCTCATTGTATGAGGCACAAACTACCTTCCTCTTCGGATCATTCCCTAACAGGAATGTTGGAAATCTCTTTGATATAAGTTCCGATTTTCCAGTTCTAGGAGGCATGAATACCATTAGTCTTTTCAACTTCCCTCTATTCACACGATCCAGTGCATCGAATAACTGATCCTGCCATTCTCCAAATATATACTGATCGAACGTATAATTTATATAATCACGGATATTATCCCGTGCTAATTCTTTTCGAAGTTGTTCCTGTAATAGGTTTTGATTCATCTTTAAGTTTAAATCTGTCTACTTGTAATGAGTATCTCCTTAGAAATTTCTGTAGAACATTATATACTTTGACATATGCTAAATCTATGTTGTGATACAATAATGCAAATGTTAGTGTGTTCTTGAATTGTTTACTCGCTCTCCTATGAGGATGTGACCAGACGTATATTACCTTGTCTGAATACCACTTCCCCTTCTTAATATCAGTCTCATCGTATTCCTCGTATTTAGCCAATATAATATCTTCGAGTTTAATTCCTGGTATATCATCTACTATGCTCCTGGATAATGCTTTAGCCATTTCAAGTATATTTTTATATTCTTTAGGATCTAATCTTGTTATTGGCTTCCTCTTTATATATAATGCTTCTTCTTTCGCATTCTTAGCGGTTCGTATCGCATGTTGCAAAGGATCTTCTCCTTCCTTTGGAGGGTTAGACATAAATTCGTCCCAACGTTGCTTCTTAGAATCTTTGGATTCGCCTATTACTTTTTCGATTTGTTTCTTAGTTTTTACGTCCATAGTGATTGATAATGTTTTCCGAAAAGTTCTAATGCACGATCTATCTTGTCTTGACGGTCTTCCATTATCTTTCTCCAAAAAATATTATCTACAATTTCAATATCATCCGTACCTAATATCATTAACTCAAATCCCTCTATCATTATATCCAATACCGTCTTCCACTCCGCCACAGCCGTATCAAAATCATTCTTCTCACAGAAACATCCTGGTATCGACACCAAACGCTTATCATCATCTATCATTTTCCTACTATACCTTAAATGATGTAATACTATAGGATTAAGGTAATCATCTAGTGCCCACTCACACGTATCGTCGTAGCCCCTGAAGAGTCTTTGCCATCCCCACACTACTTTGTTCCTGATATCTCTGAAAAACTCTCCTATGTCCTGTAGAATGAATCTCAGTCTGTCTGTGAAAGAGTTCTTTTGTATTGATAATTTAATAGGTGCGCCCATTGGCATGTAATAAAAGTCTGACTCGTATAAAAAACAAGTCTGTTAAATGTGTTATAATCATTGTGGTAGATATATCCATTGTGTAATAATACATATAATGTGGATTTGGTAAAAAATTTCTGAGGCTCTTCTATAAATTCAAAGGATTCGGGATTTCGGGTGAACCTTTTTTTAAAAAAGGACTATTTATTGTACCCCCGCAGAAACACCCCCGGTTTTTTTGCTGACAGACTGTAAGGGTGTCATATCCCCCGCAACGATTTTTCTCATATCATCGACGCTCAATGGTGGCAGCTTGATTTGGGGTCGCCTGTCAGCGGGTGTTCTCTTGTTCAGGCCCGCAATCACCATCATTATATGTGTGCTCATTTCAATCAATGGCCCTAGATCCTCCGGCTCCTCATTCTTGTCTAGGTATTTGCTCATTGCTCTCTGTATTCTCCTCAATAGGTACAATCCGCCCTCCTCTACCTGTAACGCGTTCATGTTCGATCTCGTTAAATTACCTGCGTCTCGGAGGCTTGTCGCTACCCTATGGACTGTCATATGGCTTATATCCATACCCTTCTGTTTTAGTTCATCTGTTAAGGTGTGTATAGAGATCAATGGATTCTCTTCTAGTATCTCTTCTACGTATGGTCTTATGTATTCTTGTTTACTCATGGGTCGGATTCAGGCTAAATGGCGAAATTCTGGTTGTTATAGCATTAAATTGCTAGGTTTGACAAGTTTGGGGCTTGTAAGGATGCTCTCTAAAGGGTTATTATTGAATATAGGGACTGAGACACGGATATAGTTCTTGAAATCTATGTTCTCTCTCTATATGGCCTTCCGGCTTCAGGCTTTCCCGTGAATTTGAGTATTTGAGCCTGTTCAACTCATCCTCTCTCCACTGGACGGCTGTTGTCAGACTTTTGACTCTTTTCTGGTCTTTAGCCATAACAGCAACGTACAGATTACTCCTTAATATCTTGATTATATTCTTCTTTTGTTTTAGATTCATTTTCGATTGATCTTAATTCTTCGCTTGACACATCGCAAGAACAATGTACTGGTATCCCCAGTATGTCCTTCCATTCTTGATTTTCTGAAATTATCTCTTTGCACATAAAGCATTCCATTTGTATCTATATATTAATTCACCTTAATTATATCATACATCCTTTGGGCTTGTCAATAGAATTTTATATCATATGACATATTATCATTGAAAAATCACTTGACTTTTATATTGCTCCCTATATAATGAAGCTACTTTATCCTTTTATTTCCTCTTATATGACTACCACTAACTTATTTGAACAATTAGAAAAGGCAAAAAATAATACTCTTGCTTGCCTCGAAAGCGGGAGCGTTCTTGTTGATTTTCATAGTCTTTCATACTGGGCAAGTGAAGTCGAACGACTCAGAGAAGAATTAAAAACAAAATTATAGCCTCTTCTCCTGCTTAAATAGACTTGACAATACCACTTGACTTATGATATTATATTCTTTATAATTATTACATGAAACCTACAGAGACATACAACGACCTACTCAAAGCATTTGACTTTTTTAATGAAAAGCTATTTGATAGTAAACTTCCTCAAACAATGATCGTATTGAGAAAGAAAGGTAAGTGTTTTGGGTACTATCACCGCCACCAATGGGGAGAACGTGAGACTAAAAACATGGAACCAAAGGAGAGAACAATAGACGAAATCAATCTGAATCCTGTAATGTTTCATGTTCGAGATGATATATATATATTGTCAACTCTTGCACATGAGATGTGCCATCAATGGCAATATGAGCTTGGCACACCCTCAAGAAATGGGTATCACAATCTAGAATGGGGTACAAAAATGAAAGAAGTAGGGCTGCATCCTAGCTCGACAGGAGAGGAAGGAGGAAAAGAGACAGGGCAAAACGTGACGCATTACATAATTGAGGGCGGGAAATTTGAAAAAGCGTTTGAAAATCTCAAAATAAAAATCAAAGTAGAGAAGTTCGACGATCCGATAGTAGACAAACCAGCGACAAACTCAAAAGTTAAATTCACTTGCCCGAAATGCGACTGTAAAGCGTGGGGCAAAAGTGAGCTTAATATATCATGTGTGGACTGTAATGAAACTATGCTACCAGATAATTTACTAAAAGAACTATTTTAACTTTGTATCGTACCTTACAATTTATATCATGATTGAACCAAACGCCGACATTCGCAGGATTGCAAAAGACTACAGGAAACACAAGGGAATTGAATATATCCCTCCAGTATTCCGAGAGAAAAGAGATGAAGAAATAGCCAAACAAATGGCATGGGATTACGAGAGGTCAGAAAATGATATCTCATGGAAAGTATTAAAATGCTACAAAGCGTTATCAAAAGAAACAATAGATCAGTTCTTGACAATTCATCACAATGGGTATAGAATTATGTCTTGTAAAAATGATCCGTACAGAAACAGCAAGGAAATGACGGATGATATAAGACAAAATAGACGTGTCGCATTCCTTTTGACTGATACTTCAGATTTTCCATCTTGGCATCCATTGATTGACGTTGTGGAGGATGATAGTTTAAAATATATTCCCCATTCCCTTGTAATAAATGACATATTCAGGGCTGTACATGACTTTTTCGGACACGCTGAACACGGATTTAGTTTCGACGCACACGGCGAAGAGAACGCATGGCTAAACCATTCCACAATGTTCTCAGATGATGCCAGAAAAGCACTGACAACGGAAACAAGAGGCCAAAACTCATGGGTAAACTATAATGAAAAAGTATCGCGAGAAAACACCCCGATCAAAGACAGACCATTTGCAGAACAAAAGACATTTTTATATAATGACAAATTTGTTTTTCCTGAACGTGATATTTCTTTATCATCTTATCCCTTTAATTATGCCTAAAGATAATCACAAAACAAAGACTATATTTAGAGTATTTCCTGATGGATCTGTAATCGCCATCTTTCCAGAAATAAAATCAGCAAAGGATTATATAGGAAGTTATCAACACATAGGTCAACACGGAGATTGTTCTTTAGAACTTATAGAAGAGCTTAAACCAGCCACAAAAGAGGAATATATAGACCTCTTAGAAGAGCTTACAAATATGGGATACAACATCGAATATGAGCTAGATTCACGTATAGAATAAAATACTATTGACTTTTATTTTCAATTCATATACATTTAAACCATGACAACGTATAGACTATACATAGGGGTAAACAATACGTCAAAACTACTGCATATTGACAAGATCAAAAAAGTAATTCAATCTTACTTCCCAGGGTATACTGTATTCAAAGGAACAGGATATTACAGAGGGGAAGAAGAAGACACAGCAATTGTGGAGATATGCACGAATAAGAGAGGAAGGATATATAGACTTATGGATGAACTAAAGCGGAAACTTAATCAGGAAGAAATAGGAGTTCAGGCTTTACCGGAAATTGAGTTCAAATAATTTTATTCTTTTATCCCCCATCTCATGTTGGCTATGTCCACAATACAATCCATGAATAAACAGTACAATTTTGGTGATATGATGAAATGTGTTTGCAAAAGACTAGATGCGAAACAACTCAAGGCAAAAAGAGAAGCCAGAAGGAAGTTTTACCAACAATTTAATATTAAATCAAATGTCTAAAACTATATTCATTCTATCAATGGCACTTTTGTTACACGGAGCCGTGTTATATGGAAATTTCATATTGAAGATAGAAGAAGGGCTTATGCCCCCTAGGGACTTGCCCGTAACCCTTCCTCCAGGTCACTATTTAAACCCTTTATTCTTTTACCCATTTTTTATATGAAAAACTTACTCTACCCTCTTAAACCGAATTATAAGGGCAAAACCAAGGGATGGTTCGCTTGGTTACATCATGATACCATTTTGGAGTATTCAGAGAATGTACTGGAACGAACTGAATATGTTTTTGCATGTAAACCAAAAAACGAAATAAAAGAGAGAACAGAACACATGATATATATACCTGACAATCTCTTGCCTAAGTACTTGTATGAGGCTAAGGAGAAATTGTATGAGGCTGAGGAGAAATTATATGAGGCTAAGGAGAAATTGTATGAGGCTGAGGAGAAATTATATGAGGCTAAGGAGAAATGGCATGAGGCTAAGGAGAAATGGCATGAGGCTAAGGAGAAATTGTATGAGGCTGAGGAGAAAAGGGATGAGGCTGAGGAGAAAAGTTCATGTTCTCCTAAAGTAATAAAATATCTAAAAGACAATACTCCATATTCTTGGGATAATGACAATAAAACACTTGTTTCTGCAATCTCTTCCTCTGCTTTTAACTAGACAATGCTCAGATACGGAATACTATGAAGAAGCTAAAAAAAGACTACATTAAGATGAGAGGAAAACAAAACAAGAAATAATATTTTATTACTATGAAACAATGTAAAAAATGCAACAGGCTATTGGACTTTTCCAAATTTTTTAAACACCCTAATGTCAAGGACGGATACGATAATAGATGTAAAGATTGTTTTAATGCAAGAAAGAGAGAGATAGGGAAAAGAGTGAAAAAGAGGGTTTCCCAAAAAATATGCTCTAGGTGTGAAAAGGAAAGAGAAATAGATCATTTTCATAAATCCTGTCATAGTCCTGACGGACACAGAACTATTTGTAAATTCTGTATAAATGTAAGACAGGCAATGATAAGAAAAGGAGATACATACAGGCCGTCAAAGAATTCTCAAATACGAATCAGAAGAAAGTTAAGGGTTATGGTTAAGAATGAAGCTTTCAAGCAGCCTACAAAAACAGTAAAGGGATTATGGGATGGACAGGGAAGATGGTCAAGAATATATGAAGTATGTGTAGAGTGCAACACTAATATATACAAACATGCTAGTTGCGGTTTATGTAGGGTATGTTACAGTTCATTGTCATTATCCGCAAAAGATAAAGAAGAGATGGAAGAGATGAAAAAGAAATGGAATGACAGATATAAAAATATGACAGAACAACAGAAGGAACAGAAGAACAAAGGAAGGAGAGACAGATGGAACGAGGAAACTAAAATACTTTCAAAAATCGAAAAAGGGGAAATAGCAAGGACTTCAGTAATTGATAATCTTTTAGATAACTACTATGGAAAAACAACGAAATAAATTAGCGGACGCAATGGTGTTTTTAGCTCACTGTATATCAAGAATGGAGAACGGGAAAAACTTCTCTGCAAAATGTATAATGAACGAATTCAGAATGACTAGAAAAGAATTAATAGATTGTATATCAGAATTACATGATATAGTCAATCCAATAGTCATTAAAAAAATATTCAAAGGTAAAAAGCCTTGACTTACTCAAATATTTTTGATACAATTGAATTAGACGCTTACCCCAAAAAAATGAAGAAACCATTAATAGTTACTGAAGACTTATTAAGAAACTTAGTAAAAGGACGCTCGAAAGACAAATTCTTTTTTAAAGACCTAACAGAGAAACCGAAAAGATATATTATACCGATATTCACAACCGATAATTTTAGCTTTGGGACTCCTAGTGTACAGCAATATGATATTATAATACTACAGATCAATACTTTGTCAATGTTTTTTGACTCAATAATTTTCGGAGTCATTCCAGATAAAGGAGGAAATTCACTAGAAATATATACCTCACATGACGAAATAGATACAGCGGGTGCTTTGGCTTCATATTTGGGATTCAATAGGTTCTACGACAGACTTCAAAAAAGACAAGTTGATTGTGTAGGAGAATACAAAACGCTCGGAGCAGATATCAGAATATATTGGGATAAAGAAGATCCAAAAAAAGAACTTTCAAACTCTAACCCCCCTACTGATGAAACCAATCGACCAGATAGTCCAGGACAACATGAAAGTGCTAGTGGAGCAGAAGAAACAAAGAGAAGAGGAGTACGAGAGTAAAGGAGAATGGTATCACGCTATTATGACACTCAGGGCACATTGTGAAAACCAAGGCATGAACATAAGGATAACGGGAAACCATGTAGCAATTGACAATTATAAAGGGGATAAGAAAATGGTTAAAATAGGACACGTTTTTGAACTTAAACAATTCTTCGTTGGCAAAAGATAAAAACATCGTTAGAAAGAAACAAAAATTGTAAAAAGATGAAAACTTAACATAAGGTAACCTAAGAAGTGGTCCAAAAAAACTTAATTTCTTAACTAAGGTGAATAACATAAAAGATAGAAGTTCTAATATTCTAAACACAATATTGAAACATATTAATTATCTTATAAAAACCAATGCTGCCGATTATGAACAAAGTAAAAAATAAGGCTATCCTTGATTAGTTTATCGAACTTATGAATACTACAGAGTACGATGAAACTCTTGATATTTTATCCCAAAAATATGGAACAAAACAAGTTGAAGAAATGCTTGAGAAATATGATCAGCCCCAAAAGGAAGAATTCGAGATCGAGTTCATTCCTGACCCGAACTTTTTCAGCACTTTCATCGAATCCCGTGAGTAGGAAACATATTCCGAAACCCAGGCAGATCAGAAGAATTTATAACATGAATTCTATTGAAAATGACATCGGATATTGGGAAGCGTATAAGTGGTCAATATTGACAAATGTGGACACAGGATCAGGTAGGAAGTTTTTGTTTACTATAATGGCTACAGAGCAAGATAGTAGCCTTTGGTCGATTGGAAGTGGACAAGAAGATGACTACTTATTTCAGAATGAAATTGACTGGGATAATATACCAGATTATGCCAAGAGAAAGGTCAGACATTTCTTTGCAGTACATTTTAGAAATTATGTCAAGGAGGTATGTATATAATATATAATATAATATATAATTATTTAAAGAAGCATATATAATATAGCCATAGGAGATATATAATATATAATATATAATATATATACATACCCTCCCTTTTAGAATTTTAATTTATTACCCTAACCCCCTAACCCCCTTTCCCAATGAAATTTCTCAATTTAAAAGCAGAGGAAGAGATTGCAGACTATGTTGTCGCCACTTACGAGAAGATTAAAGTAATCCCTGGGAAATGCAGATATAATTACATGTGTCAAGTAAATTCTGTACATGATGCCATTGAGAATAATGAGAAAGAGATAGCAATGACAGTTTACTTAAATGATTCAACTCCAATAATTCATTTTTTGAATATCACAAAGGGGAAGTATGTAGATAATACACTAGGGCACTGGTCTATCAATAATGAATACTTTCTGGTTAAAAAAATAGGAAAAGATGATTTTTTCCTGGTGGACACAATCTTCCTCAAATTAAGGAATCATCTTAGAAAGAATGTTTCATTCCTAGTCCGTTTGTTTTCTGATTATCAATCATGAAAGATTTTAAAATACCATTTTCGGAAGAAGCTGAAAGGGCCGTGCTAGGTTCTATTTTTATCGACCCACACGTTATTAATCTTGTAGAAGGAATAGTGGAATCAGATGACTTTTACCATGTAAGGAACAAAAACATATATCAAGCAATGCTAGAGCTTCACGAGCGAAACAAGGGGATAGATTTAATTACTGTTTGCGATATCCTAGAAGATAAAAATCAGTTAGATAAACTTTGGGGAATAAGCAATGTATCGGAATTATCTTCCGAAGTTCCAAGTTCCTCGAATACTATAGAATATGCAAAGATAATAAAAGAAAAGTCAAGGCAGAGAAGTGCTAAAAAAATTGCAGAGGATGTTCTTCATGGGGATTATACGCCAGAAAATATAAGTAAAATATTTGAGAACTTTATCAAGAGTGATTCATCTTCAGATACTCTTAGCATAAAGGATGCATTGGGACAAGCCTTAGATCAAATGTTTGCAGTCGGAGACGAAAAGAACTCAATATCCACAGGATTCGAGAAGCTTAATAATATTCTGAACGGTGGACTAAGACCAGGTGATGTTTATGTAATGGCCGGAAGACCGTCAATGGGAAAAACTACTCTCTCTATCCAGATTGGATTTAATATAGCGAAAAAATATCCGGTTGGTGTTTTCTCTTTGGAGACAGAGGCGTATATGCTGACCATGAAGTTCCTGAGTTCCCTTTCTGGAATTCCAGAGAAATTGATTAAAGAACCTGAACAGATCAGTGAAGTAGTTCCAGAAATAGAATCAAGGAAGATGTATTTTTATGACAATATGGCTACGAACATAACTGATATAAAATCAAAAATGAGGGCTATGCATTATGATAAAAAGATCAAAGTTTTTATAGTGGATTACTTACAACTTATTTCAGGAAGCAATCCAAGAGAAAGCAAAAATAATCAAGTAGGAGAAGTGTCAAGTGAGCTGAAGAAATTGGCTAGAGAGTTGAAAGTTCCCATAATACTTATATCGCAGTTGTCAAGAGCGGTAGAGAAAAGAGAGCCGCCTGTTCCCAAGTTGTCAGACTTGCGTGACTCTGGGAATATTGAACAGGATGCTGATGTAGTTATGATGCTTTATAGGGCTGGATATTACGATAAGAATTTTGAAGATGACAACTTAACGAACCTGTACATTAGAAAGAATAGAAATGGGGAAGTTACTACGAATGAAGCAGGAATAAGGTTTGATTTTAACATGGATATTCAAAAGTTCAATGAATTACCATAATTTCTATTGACAGCTTCTGTTTTATTTGATATACTGAAAGCATGAAAGTTTTTGAACTCAAAGCACACCTTGACGGCTTACCAGATGAAATGGAAGTGATCTTACAAAAGGACAGTGAAGGAAATGGTTATGAGCTATTGAGGGCAGTAGACTCTCATGGTATTTTCCAGCCGCATGATGACGGAGATAATGTAGCATATGATTCGAGATGGACAGCTGATGACGCTTGCTGTGATAAAGAGGAATGGAAAGAAATATTAAAGAAACCACGATCTGTTATTTTATCTCCTTAATTTTTTCCATTTTACCCCCCTATACTATGAAGACATTAAAAATACTTAACAACAACGGATATATTCTGCACAAGGCTAAGGCATCGTCTATCCGATCACTTGTTGAGAACGCAGTTTCTGACGGAGTAAACTTGGAAAGTGCAGTTTTGAGAGATGAAGACTTATCAAGTCTTAATCTCAAGAACGCACGATTGAATTTCGCTGACCTTAAAGGTGCTGATCTCTCCAATACAGATTTCCGATACTCAAACTTAAGAGGTACATATTTTGAAAAATCAAAATTAACAGGTACAGATTTTGAATTCGCTATCCTGCAGGATGCAGACCTTAGAGGAACTAACCTAGAAGGTGCAGACCTTAGAGGAACTAACCTAGAAGGTGCAGACCTTAGAGGAACTATAAATATTCCTCAACGCTGGATCAATTTTTGTAGCAGGGATATGCTGTACGTCTTTTCTCGATTAACTTGGGAACTGGCAGGACTTAAGGAAGCTTTACAAGCTGGCAGAATAGATGGAACATGCTATTATGGAAAGTGCGCTTGTCTCATCGGGACACTCTCAAATCTCAATGGAACCATAGAAGAGGTATGTACAAATATTGCATACTATGATGAAGGGTTGCATAATTATTGTGAGCAATGGTTTTATCAGATAAGAATGGGCGACAAGCCAAAAGATAACCCATTCGCAAAACATGCAGTAAAACTGATTAATCAGGTCTTAAAGGAAGAGAAAAAGAAATCAAAGACTTTATAACACCCCTCAGAAGAATGAAAGAAGAACAACTGAGAAAATTTTGGTTTTTAATGGGAATGTTTTCCGGAATAATCCTTAACGCTGTGGTTCAATTAATTTTTCGTTTTGTATGACACCTCCCCCAACAAAGCAACGGCAGGAGAAGAAATTGAAGGAAAGATGCGATCAGCAAAGTGAAACTAGAAAATGGCTGAGCATTATAGATGAATTTATATTGCTTTTTATGAATCTTGACCATAGGAATTTTATAAGATTTCACGCCTTAGATCCTTTCAATAGGGATCATTTGGTGACAAGGCTTGCACTAGAGAAGAATAAAAAGAGTTTTTGTAAAAATATATTGAAAAATCACGAGGCTGAAAAATTCAGCAAAGAATATCGGGACTTGTTTAATTTGCATTTTGATGAGTTTGAGGAAAAGGATTATGAAAGCAACAATCCCGTTTTATCAATAAAACAATTTGAGACAACAGCTTCTAAGCATTTTTATGGGAAACTTCTCGCTAATGGAGAAAATATAGAACTCATGAGAAATGTCACAGTGAAAGATGTTTATGGGTCAGGTGAAGATTTTAAAGGTTTTGAAGTCGGACATGAAACAAATAGATTTAATTCTAAAGAACAGTTAAAAAGAAAAGCAAAAAAGATCCTAAGCAAGATGAAGATTGTTCGTCATTTATCTTATGTGTCATGACTTCTTCTGGCTCATAGAAAACGCAGGAGAAAATTACAAAGAGCTAGAGACTTTTTGCAAAACTTATATTTTATGAAAGAACAACCAACATCAACAGCAGAAGAGGAAGAGATAGATGGGAATCAGCATATCAGACTGAAGAACAAGCACTTGTCTTTGTTAGTTAAAAAGGCTAAAAAAGCAGCAGTGGAGAAATTTATAGAGGAATGTAAAAAAAGGGAAGAAGCTCCATTCTCTACCCTTCCTTATGTGAAAGCGATCCAGTCATTCGTTTTGGATCATGTATTTAAAGAACTATACCCCTCAGAAGAATGAAAAAGAAAACATTCCCTAACGAGGTATACATAATGCCGGAAGTAGATACTTTGAATTTCGTTACAAAGTCATCTACAAAGAAACAAAGAAGGAAATTCGATATTGGAGATATATTCATAAATGCAGCAGTATGCATGAAGTGCGGGGATTATATCAGGAGTAAAAATCGTCATGATTTTGTATGGTGCGGATGTAAGTCAATAGCTGTAGATGGAGGAAGTTGGTATGCAAAGAGACTGGGAAATCCAACGGAAATTATAAATATTATAGAGCCATTTCAAGATGAAGAAATTCATAATATCTGACACTCACTGGAATCACCCGTTCATGACCAAGTTCCTGAGTCAAGATGGTAAAAGTATAAGAATTAGGAATAAGAAATACCACCATTTCATAGACCAGAATTGGAGGAAGGTAGTGAACGATCAAGATGTAGTATTTCACCTCGGAGATGTAATATTTTCAGATCCTTCTCAATTGACAGGAATATTATCAAGACTTAAGGGGACAAAGATTTTAGTAAGAGGGAACCATGACAATAAGAAGGACACTTGGTATTACAATCATGGATTTGACTTTGTATGCGATCAGTTTACATTAGGAAATATAGTATTTAGTCACGAACCAGTTCCTATCCCAGAAGATATGATTAACATACATGGACACTTTCACAGACAAGATGATTTAGGATGGGAAGCCAAACCTTATAAACACTTTTATACAGACAGGCATTTCCACTTTTCACTTGAGTTGCTAGATTATAGACCTATAGAAGTTTCCGAATTTTTAAAATTGAAAAATGCCTGAGTTGTTCTTTCCCCTTTTATACTTTCTTTTTATACGATGACACAATCTATTACAGACTTAGTAGATGATATTATAGATGAGGCGAACACTGCGTTAGATTCTATGGGAGAGTATGCTAATGATGACATAGGAACCGCATTAACTGATATTATTGGAAAGGCAGAGTCTATTCAAGATAAAGCCAGCGACATTTCATCCCTTGTACAGGGATTAGAGTGTTATGACATAGGTACTATTTCTGAAGAAGACCTAACTATTACAACATGACCCTAAGAGGCCAACTCAAAATTATCCGGCAATTAGAAAAAGATGGTTGGGTAAGGAGCCATAAGCATAAAGACCATCCTCTGACTATTTACAATTATACCCACAAATGTCAGTCCGAAGGACATTGGAATAAGTATACAAAAATGTGCAGAGGATTGATACTTGAGGACGTTACGGGAAAGATTATAGCTAGACCATTCGGAAAGTTCTTTAATTGGAATGAGGAATCGGCTGAGATTGGCCCAGGGGAATGTAGGGTTTATGATAAGCTTGACGGGAGCCTATTTATAGTTGGTAATTATGACGGGAAATTAATTTTCTCTACTAGGGGGGGTTTTGAGTCAGATCAATGTAAAAAGGGTACAGAAATATATATGAAAAGTTTCGGGGATTCTTGTATGCCAATCAGGGGAAGCACCCATCTATTTGAGGTGATCTACCCAGGGAATAGGATAGTAGTGGATTATGGGGACAGTGAGAAGCTAGTATTCCTAGGTGCTATATGCAATGATGACGGACACACTATAAGCGGTGGATGGGCAGAAGATATATCGGAAGCGTATGAAGATATAGGGATACATTCAGTGGAATTCTCTGAACATAAGGACATAGGGAAAGACTTCTTTTCTACGACTTTAGAAAATCCTATTGACAACACCGAAGGTTTTGTGATACACTGGTTACAGGATGATATGAGAGTAAAGATAAAATTTGATGAATATGTGAGATTGCATAGAATCCTAACAGGGGTAACTAAAAAGAGAATATGGGAGATGCGGAGAAATGGAGATGATATTGGTGAGCTACTAGAGAATGTTCCAGATGAATTTTATAAGGAAATAAAAGAAATTGTAATGGAGCTTCAATCTAAGTATACATATATAGAACAGGCTGGTATGACAGCACATGAGCTTGTAAGAGGACTAAACAGGAGGAATGCAGCCAAGATGACGATAGAAAGATGCCGTGAATATCCAGAGCCATTCGGATCAGCGATAAAATCAGTAGTATTTAAACTCTTAGATGACAGAGAATATAGTGATGTAATATGGAAAGCATTAAAGCCTAAAAATGATTTAATCCCAAATACTTATGGAGACAATTAGAAACATAGTAGGCTCGATAGTAGTGGCATTTATAGTTCTTCAGTTCTTTACTCTTCTAATCGGTACAAGTATATTCAGGTTTTTGTTTTATTGGCTTAATTACCCTGGGTATAAAGAGGAAGTAAGCTTACTGGAAGAACAAAGATTGATCTGGACAGACGTTGAAAAAAGAATGGAAAAGTTTATTGACTCTTTTATGTAAAGTTGATGCCTAAAGAAATTTTATTATTATATAGCCCCCATTCATTATGCCCAAGATAATATTAACGAAGGGACTGCCTGCCTCAGGAAAGTCAACCTTTGCTCGTGAATGGGTAAAGGAAGACCCAGTGAACAGGAAGCGTGTATGCCGTGACGACTTGAGGCTTATGATGCACAACATCCAGTACATGCCTGACAACAAGAAGGATTTAAAAGTATTGGAGTATGATATTACGACTGCTAGAAATAATCTCATAACTACGTGGATGAATGAAGGGAATGACATTGTGATAGATGAGTGCAACCTTAATCCAAAGTATAATATAGAGGATGAAATGAAAATTACGTTAGATTTTCTCGAAATTAAAGACTATATAATAGAATGGAAAGACTTTACGGATGTTCCGGTTCAAGTTTGTATTAAGAGAGATGCTTTACGAGAGAATCCTACTGGGGCCAAGGTGATAAAGGCAGCATATTTTAAATATCTAACAGATACAAATCTACTAGATTCACTTAAAAGGCAAGGGGATATAATATCTAAATCTGACAAGAAAGCAATCATAGTAGACCTAGATGGAACATTGTCTCACATAGTTGACAGAAGTCCTTATGATGGTGAGAAGTGTGCCGGAGATATGTTTGACCCTACTGTCATGTTGTTAGTTATGATGTTCTACGATAAGGGATACGAAATAATATTCTTATCTGGAAGAGAGAGGACTCCAAGTGGAGATCTAGAGACAAGGAGATGGCTGGACAAACATGTGGGAGACCATGTTAAGGGGTACTCCTTATTTATGAGAGAAGAAGGAGATCACAGAAAGGACTATATAATCAAAAAAGAGATATACGACGAGAATATAAAAGAAAATTGGGACGTATTATTTTCCCTTGATGATAGGAATCAAATAGTTGATATGTGGAGGTCTATGGGGATCAAATGCTTACAAGTTGAATCTGGTGATTTTTAATCTTAACCCCCTTATATTATGGATAATTTTTACTATGGATTTATTACAGGAGTTCTGTCTATATTTCTTACTCTTATTGTGACAGGCTATGCATCTACAGCAGATCATGAATGGGCAAAAGAACGGCATGAGAATATCAGAATTATGGTAGAAGAAGGAGAGAAATGTTTTGAGGTTGGAATGATCCCTGTATATCGAGACGGTTTTAAAAAATTTTTACGTTGTGAAAATGATTGATTTTGTAAAGTATCCTTCAATTGAAAATTCATATAGAGAAAAGTACTTAGGCTATATGAAAGAGAAATATCCTGATATAGAACGTGAAACATTCGTTCTACAGGAGAAAGTAGATGGTGCTAACTTCCAAACTCTCATAACTAAATATGCGGTTTTACACTCTAAGCGCAATTCTGTACTTAATCCTGGTGATAAATTTTACGGATGGGAAGAAGTAGTAAATGAGTATGATATATTATACCGTCATATTCAATATATGATGGAAGGAGAGGGATGGGATTCAGTTAGACTTTATGGTGAAATTTATGGTGGGAGCATTCAAAACAGAATAGCATATTCTAAGGACAAAAAGATATGTTATTATGATATGATTATTTCCGTTGATGGAGAAGAAAAGTGGTCTACTCCTAGATACTTTAGGGAATCTATGGATAGCATAGCACAAATTTTGGATTCAGACCCAATGAGCATAAGAGCACCAGAGGTAGACCTTACTTTCGGTTTGAAAGATGCTTTAAATGTGAGCCTGGAAAGGGACACTCTTTTGTCAGACGGTACGATTGACGGCGATAAACAGATTGAGGGATATGTTATAAAGCCCTGGGAGAATGTTTATCTGGATGGCAATGGATCACCATTTAGATTGAAGATGAAAAATGAGAAGTTCATGGATGGTGGTTCCCCAAAGAAGTTACCAAAAGAATTACCAGAACACATACAGACATTGAGAACTGCTTTTAGTGAGTACCTTAACGAGAATAGAGTAAAAGATTACTTTTCTAAGGTTGGAGAGATAGAATCTGAGAAGCAGATAGGTGAATACCTATCAGGGATAACGAAAGATGCCATAGAGGATTTTAAGAAAGATTGGGATAAGTTTGGAGAATGCACTAAAGAGGAACAAAAGATGATAACTAAGATTGGTGGACATATTTTAATTCCTATTTTACGAAAATATTTATGAGTTCCATATTCTCACCAAAAGATATAGAGATTGTAGAATGCAGGGCACAGGTAGCATGTATGCTTAATGAGCTATGGCATAGTAAGCTTCCAAAAATACATTGGTCTAATGTCGTTAGGAATACACATTATGTCTGCTTTTCATTTTCTTATATGGGTGCGATAATAGGCGTGGGAATATGGAGTTCTCCTGTTGCACAGAATAGATTTAAAGACGGAAAACAGATGTTAGAGCTAAGAAGACTAGCACTTTGCGATATTTGCCCACAGAACACAGCCACGAGAGTTATCTCTATAATGTTAAAGGCTATACGAATTAAGTTTCCTGAAATAAAAAGACTAATATCATATCAGGATAAGGATGTTCATTTAGGGACTATATATAAGGCTTCAAATTGGTTCATAGGAGGAGACACAGAATTGTTGGAATGGAGCACGAAGACTAGAAAAAGAAACAAGCTACAGTCTACTGCTGGGAAGATAAGGTGGGAATATATTTTATAATTACTTATGACTGAAAAAGACACTATAGCCTTGCATATTCTTTCAGCAATAATCTCAAATGGTGGGATACATGGACATATAGATGGTCGTAGTGATGCAGAGGCCTGTGTTAGTCTAGCTCGTAGATATGCAGATGTATTTATGAACCCTATCCCCCTAAATAGTGAACAAGATTAAATCAATGCTTATACTGCCGGACATCCATTGTCCTTATGAGGACAAAAAAGCTATCAAGGTTGCATTAAAGATAGCCAGGGATTTAAAGCCAGATATCCTTACGTATATAGGAGATTGTATAGATGCAGAAGGGATTAGCAAGTACACAGTAAAAACAGTAGGAAAAGGAGTCGGAGAGGTAATCAGGGAAATCAAGCATTTCAGGAAGCATATCTATGAGCCGTTCAAGAAGGCTTGTAAGCCGGACAGGATTCTATGGTGTGGAGGGAACCATGACTATCAAAGAATAGAGGATCTTATATCAAAATTAAAGTCAAAAGGAGAAGACGATATGGCAGAGATGTTTAGAGAGAAATTAGACTTACAATTAAACTTTCCAGATGCAGAGATAGTTCCCTGGAACGAATCACACAAAGTCGGACATTTATATCTTACACATGGAACATATCACAACGACGCTCACTCCAAAAAACATGTTACGGCTTATGAAGATAATGTTGCCTATGGGCATCTCCATTCTATACAGACCTACACTAAAGTTACAAAGGGTTCCAAGCAAGCCCACAAAGCAACGTGCCTGGGCTGCCTGTGTAACACAAACCCTGAATATCTCAAGAACAAGCCTAATACTTGGATTCACGCCGTCGGTGTGGCATACTTCTTCCCCAATGGGAACTTTAACCTTTATACCATAGAGATCATCAACGGTAGATGTATCTGGAATGGTAAAATTTATTCTTAAATTATGGAACCAGGTCACTTACTTATCTTGGAAATATTCTTTATTTGGCTTGCTGCCACATTTTCTGTTTTATTTCTATTAGCAATAAATTCAGAAAGTGTCAACAACAAAGACTTGACTCCAATAGATAATTCCTCTATCATGAGCGTAGATTATTCACATAATTTTTATTCTTTTTCCAAAAACTACCATGAGTAGAGAAATAGATACAATCATGGCATTAGTTGATAAGCTTGCGGATGAAACATCAACTACACAAGGTGCTGATAATATAATAACGCAGATCCACCAGATATTAGATGGGTTAGAGGATGAGGAGGGAGGGAAGAAATACGAAGACGGATATGATCCACTAGACGTATAAAGAAATGCTTGACAAGACTATAATATCTATGATACAATTAAGGTGAACGTGAGGAAAAGGAGAGGCTGTTCTTTAACATCTCGGTTTTTCTATGGGTTTTTGTTGTTCCCACGCAAAACAACTCTAGCGAAAGTGGTGGAACGGTAGACACGCTGGCCTTAGAACCCAGTGCCTTGTGCGTGTGAGTTCAAATCTCACCTTTTGCACCAAGGGGGGAGTGATGACCTCCTATCCCTTGAAGTGGGGATAAAGAGTAAAAAATAGGGTTTTCCGTCTTTCCTGAATTAAAAAAGGCGAACAGAGGTTGCCCTTATGCACGGGGGCATAAAAGAGTACCAAGGAGGTATTCTTTCCTCACCAGCGAAGTGGCTGAATTAATCCTAGTGAAACGGGATAAGGCACGGTAGGAGTAATACCCTGGACAGGGAAGTCATATTACTAAGCTACTGGTACTCGTGGCGCAAACTCTTAACTATATTGTATAGGTAAGTTTCACAGCGTATGATCGAGTTGGAGGCAAACCGATTAACCATCGCATCCTCCCTTCGCACAACCATGATGTAGCATATTAGTAATGCATCCGTCTGTGAAACGGGAGAATCTGGAGCATTACCAGACATTGTGACCAAAAACCAATATAAACAGAGCGTGTTGTCCTCCGCCATTATAATCGAGGACTCTAAGGTGCCAGCCCAGTCATGAATGCGCTGCCTTCTTGGTCTACTGCTCAGTATTACCACCTGCGGAGGGTTACTATGCGTCAAGCATATAAAGTATACAGAGCTTAAGGAAGATTCGACATTGGCATGTCACACTGTCTTGAAAACAGCTAAGGTTCACGCCAGTATTGGTTCAACTCCAATATCTTCCGCCAGCCTGATTAGTTTACTAGGATTAAAATACCTCTTTTGTAATGAGGAGAACTGAGTTCGATCCTCAGCTTAGGCTCCAGGCTCATTAGTATAACGGCCATTATTTTCCCTTGTCAGGGGAGGGATGAGAGTTCAATTCTCTCATGAGTTGCCAAGACGATTAACTCAGCGGGTAAGAGTGCCACTCTTATAAGGTGGAAGCCCTAGGTTCAAGTCCTAGATCGTCTACCAGCACAAGTGTCCAAATAGGTAAAGGAGCCTAGCTCAAAGTGTACCAGGATTGACGAATAGGCGATCAAAGGAGGCTGTAACCCTCCGACCTAACGGTCTTATTGGTTCGACTCCATTTCAATCCACCAGAATTTGCGGGCGAAAGCCCCCGACCGTCCAAATATACTAGAGAATGGTCAGCAAGTTCATTAATTCTCATAGTTCAACGGACAGAACTACTCTCTCCTAAAGAGTGAATATAGGTTCGATTCCTATTGAGAATACCAGGGGGTTGCTCGACCAGTGAGTCGATAAATAGGATAGCTACTATCTTGCGCTGAAGACAAAACTTTTCTACGTAGACGCATGGAGTCCTATTACATAACGCATAGTAGCTGATGTCAAACCATCGAACTCCCTATAACATCTATAGTTTAAAGGACAGAAC
>SDBT01000833.1_pt1 | contig 51002 bp, 36 predicted proteins | sample 2277101 | NCBI WGS metagenome assembly SDBT01 (sample SAMN10404973, study PRJNA504765) | marine sediment metagenome | isolation source: marine sediment core GS10_PC15, 103 cmbsf | place: Arctic Ocean: Southern Knipovich Ridge | collected 2010
GCCTGTGCACCCCTTCGGATCATCTCGCCAGCGGCACCCGCGCGTAAGTCGGCGCGGACGCACACATCGGTGACACGGGAGAGGCCCAGTTGCCCTGCACGTTGGAAGTTGTGCACACTTACGACCGGACTTGCGTGGTCAGGCTTGGGCGTCACAAGCTCCATGACAATCGCGCCTCTTCCTGATGCCCGACCACAGACACCCCACAAAGGTGCAAAGTCCAATATCGGCCAAGTAGGGCCACCACTTTACAAAAAGTGCCGCCACTTTACATAGAGGAACGTCATCCTGTCGGGGCCGGGGGCCCAGCAGCCCCAGATCCCAATATTTTGGAGTCCGCTTTTGCTTTCGCCACTTCTGTACCTTACTTCTTACTATAGAGGGGTGAGATTTGAGAGGGTCGGGCACTTCGCGTGTTATGGTTAGTACACGGAGACTGACATGCTCAGCCTGACCCGACATCTTTCGATCGCACTGTTCATCGTGGCGGTAACAGCCTCTGCCGCACATGCCGATATGCTTATCCTGTCGGCCGACACCACCGACACCAGCGCCGGAGTGGACTTCCGTAGCGCCGACCTGGTGGAGTACAGCCCGGTCACGGGCGAGGCTTCGATATACTTCAGCGAGGACACGCTGGCCCTCGGCAACAACATCAACGCAGTCCGCAACGTCGCCCCAGAGACCGGCACTCTACTGCTAATAGTCCTGGGCGGGCTCCTGATGCTCTTTCACAACAGAGGCAGGTGGGCCTAAAGCCTGCAAGCCTCATAGAGTACCCGCGGGCGAAGGCCAATCGGCCTCGCCCGCGGGTGGTGCGCGGTCACGAGCCTCGCGGTTCCCTCTCCCACTCAACTCGCCGAAGGATATGGTCCAGCTAGCCAGCGAAAAAGGCATAGCTTCTCGCGTCGTGATGCGATTGTGGGTAGTCGCGACGGGTCAGAGAGGAATCGCCCGATGAGAGAGAAAACGGCCGGCGTTGTGGCTTCACCTGAAGTGACGATTGGCGAAGGCGCGGCCGGAGCTCTGTTTCAAGTAGGTCTGAAACGCTTCAACTACGCCGTGGCAGACTTCGTCCGCCGATAAGCGGCGAACGAAGACTGGCTTGCCATGAGCGAGCGCAGCGAGTCGAATGGAGGCGGCGGGAATCGAACCCGCGTCCCGTGACGTTTCAGTGCCGGCCTCTACGTGCGTAGTCGCTTGGTTTAGTCTCAGCCTTCATGACCCGCAAGCGACACGGTTCATAAGACCCAGCCTGACAGAATTTCCCGAATGGCTAACCAGGCCACTGCCATACGGTAAGCCCGCTGTCTTCGTCCTGGCGGGCCTCGCGGGCAAGGCCCACAGGACGGGTCGCCTTATTAGGCGGCCATTGCCAATTCAGGATTGGCAAATAAAATTAGTCTCAGGTGTTTAACCAGGCCGCCTGAGAACCTGGGCACGCCACCGACACCTCAGTTCGTCCGGTCGAATCCAGTTCGCCCCCGGACAAGCCGAAGTATTCCGGCATATCGTGGCAACGTCATTATACCATATCGGAGCAGGCCGGCCAAGACTGAAAAAAACCTTGTCGCCCGCGGGCGATTTCACCATCATGGCCACGTCGAAGGAGCCCTGTAATGGCGGAGCAGCTTCTGGAAGAGCAGCGCGAGAACTGGGGATCGCGAACGGGCTTTGTGCTGGCGGCGATTGGTTCGGCCGTGGGGCTCGGCAACCTGTGGGGCTTCCCGTACAAGGTCTACGACCACGGCGGCGGCGCGTTCCTGATCCCCTACCTGCTGGCAATGCTGTTGGTGGGCGTCCCCCTGCTGATCCTGGAGTTCTCCTTGGGGCACATGACCCAGCGGTCCGCCCCGAGCGCCTACCGCAGCATCAACCGCAAGACCGAGCCGGTGGGATGGTGGGGCATTCTGCTCGGCTTCGTTATCATCACGTACTACCCCGTCATCCTGGCGTACTGCGGCAACTACCTGGTCTACTGCGTCACGAGCATCGTCACCGGCGACGCGCTTCCGTGGGCCGGCGAGGGCATGGAGGGCGTGCAAAACGCAACCGACTTCTTCAAGTACGAATTCCTCAACAGGTGGACGGAGGCTGACCTGGGCCAGGGCAGGCCCGCGTGGTCCCTCGGCGGCATCGTGGGGCCGATCGCAATCAGCCTGGGCGTGATATGGCTGCTGATGTACCTGTGCATTTTCCGCGGCGTTCGCTTGGTCGGCAAGATCGTACTATGGACGGTGCCGCTTCCGTGGATCATGCTGCTGATCCTGACGATCCGGGGTTTGACCCTCGAGGGCGCAGCCAGTGGCCTCAACTTCTACCTGGACCCCAAGTGGGAGCAACTGGCCAAGCCCGATACCTGGCGGTGGGCGTTCGGGCAGATGTTCTTCTCCATGAGCCTGGCGTTTGGCGTGATGGTGACCTACGCCAGCTTCCTGCACCGCAAGAGCGACATCAACAACAACGCCACCATTATCGGGCTCGCCGACATTGGCACGAGCTTCATCGCCGGCATCGCCGTGTTCGCCACGCTCGGCGCGATGGCGTTTGCGACGCAGCAGGCGGCCATCGCCCAGGACAACCCGGCCTTGGCGATGGAGGTCACCAAGGTCGTCGACGGCGGGCCCGGGCTGGCGTTTGTGGCCTTCCCGTACGCCCTGGCGCAGTTGCCCTATCCCGCCTGGTTCGGCACGGTATTCTTTATCGCACTGCTGACGCTGGGTATCGACTCGGCGTTCTCGATCACCGAGAGTGTCCTGACCGCCCTGGTCGACAAGACCGGGTGGAACCGCACGTTGACCCTGATCGGCATGACGGGCGTCGGCTTCCTGCTGGGGCTGTTCTATTGCACGCGCGGCGGCATAACGTGGCTGGGCACGATGGACGGCTTCATCAACAGCACCTGGGGCGGCATCGCCCTGTTGGGCATGCTCGAGGCCGTCGTCGTCGGCTGGGCGTACCGCATCGGGCGACTCCGAGAACACGCCAACGAGCGCAGCGACTGGCGCCTCGGCATCTGGTGGGACTGGCTCATCCGCTACGTGGCCCCGCTGCTGCTCAGCGTGCTGTTCATGTGGTCGCTTCTGGGTAAGCTCGCCAGCGGCGAGTTGGCGATTCTCGACAATGGCAACGAGGTCAACCTGCCGATACTGATTGGCCTCATCGTCGCCGTCCTTGTGCCTATCCTGGCAATCATCTTCAGCATCATCCGGTCCCCCGGCGCCGACGCGCACGCGCAGCACGTCGGGCAGCCGCGGCTCGGACGCCTGGCCGGCGCGATCGGCTCGGTGCTGGTGCTGGGCGCCGTCGCTATCATGGTCGTGGCGTGCTCGCTGATCGTCACCGAGGGCCCGGTTTCGCCACACAGCAAGTGGAAGTACGTGGAGTTCGGCTGGCTCAAGATCGTCAATTTCAGCATGGTCCCGGCGGCGGGGGCGGTCGCGGCCCTGCTGGCGCTGGTGATCGGCGCGTCAGTGGTACATCGCAGCGAGATATCGGGCCGGCGGCCCAGCGGGTTAGCCCGATTCGCCGCCGGCATGGGCGTGATGACCCTCGGCGCCGGCGCCGGCATCCTGCTGAACCTGTTCTTCGCCATGAACCCGCCCGCGACGACCCCGGCCGTCGCACTCAAAAAAACCATGGCGCCCGCGGATCTGTCCGGCTGGAGCTACCTGGTCGCCAGCGTCATGATCGCACTGCTGGTTTTCGGGCTCGCCTGGTGCTTCTACAGGGCTATCAAGGCTGGGGGCGGTGGTGCCGCTGAGCCGCAGGAGCCTGAGAACGGCTCGGACCAACCGTAGCCGCTAGCGCCGGCGCCGGCTCATCTCGCGGTCCATATCGCGCTTCTGATCGCGCTCCTTGATCGCTTCGCGCTTATCGTACTGCCGCTTGCCGACGGCCAAGCCGATTTCACACTTGGCCCAGCCGCGCTTGAAGTACACCGCAAGCGGGATCAGCGTCTTGCCCTTCTGGCGGACGTGAAATTCGAGCCGCGCGATCTGCCTGCGGTGCACAAGCAGCTTGCGGTTGCGGGTCGTGTCGTGCTGAAGGCTGCCCTTCGCGTGGGGATATTGGGCAATGTTGGCGCCGACCAGCATGAGCTCGCCGTCGTCGAGCCGCGCGTATGACTCGTCGATCTTGGCCTGCCCCGCCCTGAGGCTTTTCACCTCCGTGCCTTCAAGCTCAATCCCACACTCCAGGACCTCCAGGATGTGGAAATCGTGCCGGGCCTTGCGATTCGTTATCCGCACGCCCTTCTGGCCGGATTCCTTCTTCTTCTTGCTCTTCTTCGCCATGGGCAGCCCACACTAATCGACCCGACAGCTCTACCTTGCCTGAAAGATAGCAACATATCCGCCGTCATACCACCGGCAGGGATCATCCACTCCCGCGGGCATCCTAACTTCCTCGCTGACCAATTCGACCCTCGACTGTTTGCCCAGGAACCGCTCGACCAGCCGCCCGCATTCTTCCGGCTCAAGGCTGCACGTGCTGTAGACTAACCTGCCGCCCCCCCTCACGAACCGTTCCCCTGCCGCAAGCAGAAACTGCTGGTCCCTGGTCAGTTTCCCCAATTGCTTGTCGCTGAAGCGCCACCTCGCCTCAGCCCTGCGGGCCAGCACGCCCGTGTTGGTGCATGGCACGTCGGCAAGCACAAGGTCGAAGCTTTCCGCGGCCAGTTGCGGCAACTGGTCTGCCGGCCGGGTCTCGACAATCGTCAGCCCCAGCCTTCGACAGTTGTCTTCAATCTTCTGGAGCTTCTCGGGCAAGTCGACGGCCGTTATCGAACCGTTGTCATCCATCATCTCGGCCAGATGCGTGGTCTTCGTTCCCGGAGCGGCACAGAGATCGAGAACCTTCATGCCGGGCCGCGCTTCGGCGGCTGCGACCACCGCTGTAGCGCTCGGATCCTGCGGCTGAATCCATCCCTCGATGAATGCGGCCAGTTCCGTCGGCCGGCGCTGGCGGCCAAGGACAATGCTTTGCCCGTTGCTGTGCGGTTGCGCGTCCACGCCGTCGGCCTCAATTGAGGCGACGGCCGATTCCACGTCCGCCCTGCGGCGATTCACCCGCACGATCAGAGGCGCCCGGACGTTGGCGTGCTCGGCCGGCTTCATCGCGGCTGACAGCGATCCAAATTGCTCAATCCATCGCTGCGCCAGCACGTGCGGAATGGACATCGCGGCCGCCAGGTAGCCTGCCTGGTCCGCGGCCGGATCGGGAAACACCGCCCGCTGGATCTTCCGGTAAGCCATGGGCCCGACAGGCACCACGTCAGGCGCGACGGGCACCTCTCCATGTATGAGTTCAGATACGTTGCGAAGAATCGTGCGCAGCACTGCGTTGACAAATCCCCCCCGCCGCTCGTGGCCGAAGCGCCCCGTCTGCTCAACCGCCTCGCTGACGGCTGCAAAGTCCGGCACGCGAGCCAGATACAGTATCTGGTACAGGGCCACCTGAAGGATCTTGCCGACCACCTCGGGCAGGCGATGGTCGGGCCTGTCGAGAAACGCTCTCAGCACAGCGTCGAGTGTAAGCTTCCGGCGAACGCAGCCAAGTGCCAACTCGCGCGCCAGGGCCGCGTCGCGCTGGTTGAGCCGGCCGGCATCGGCCGACTGATCAAGCATTTCGGCCGCGCCGACTGCTCTGCTCAACAGTGCGCGGACTGCCGTATCTCTGGCGCTTTCACCCATCAGTCCTGCACGTCCGGGGCCACCATATGGTCGCCTTCGCTGAGGCGATAGCCGTTCACAAAGTCGCACCAGGTCATCAGCCTCTTGCCGTCGGGCTGAATTTCGACAATCCGTAATCGCCCCCGCCCCGCCGCCACCATCAGGTCCTTGTCCAGGCGTCCCGGCTCGCCCTGCCGCTCATCGTCGGTTGCCTCAGCGCGTGCGATCACCACGTTGACATCCCCTCCCTTGGCGCGGGTGACTATCGCCCTGCCGCCCGGCCAGGGCCAGGTGCCGTGTATCAGATTCCGCACGGTCTGCGCATCGGCCGAAAAGTCGATCGCCCCGTCGGCCTTGGTCAGGCGAGGCGCCAACGTCACCAGCGACTCATCCTGATCCCGCGTCTGGGCATTGCCGCCGGCGAGCAAGCCGAGGGTCGCGCAGACCACACTCGCCCCAACGTGCGCCAGGCGGGTGCTGAGATGGTCCGCAGTCTCGCCAGGATCGATCTCAACCTCCGCCTGCAGGTAGATGCCCCCCGCATCCATCCGGTCAACAAGCGAAAACGTCGTCACGCCCGTCCGCTTGCACCCCCGAATGATAGCCCAGTTCACCGGGGCCGCACCGCGAAGCTCCGGCAGCAGCGAACCATGAAGATTCAGCGCCCCCAGGGCGGCTGTATCTCGCGCCGCCGAGCGAATAAACTGGCCGAAGTCCGCAACGCATATCGCATCCGGGCGAAGCTCGCGCAGGAACGCCACGATCTCGTCGGCGTTTATGTCCTGGCACTGCCTCACGTCCAGACCAAGCTCATCTGCGGCTGTGGCCGCCGGCGTGTGGCGCAGCCTTCTGCCGCGCCCGGCCTTACGGGGAGGCTGCGTAATCACAGCTACGACCTCATGGTCGCCGACTGAAATCGCTTTCAATGAAGGGACGGCAAAATCGCCGCTGCCGCAAAAGACGATCCGCATCATTCACCTCGAAGGAGAATCCATCCCGCCGCCGTGCGGGACCTCGAACATCGTCAGGCTTCCAGGACCCTTACCAGGGAACTGTATCGCAAGACCTTCACCGGGTCCACCACCACACCCAGGCCGGGCCTTCTCAGGGCCTGCAGCTTTCCGGCATAGCCGAATTGCAGCGGCCTGGTCGTCAAGTCCGCTGAAAGCAAGAGCCGCCCGTAATTGCCCTCGACAAAGCGCGGCGCCGGCGCCAGCTGGAGGAACCTGCGCTGGGCTGCGGAAAGAATGCTGCTCTCGCCAACCATACAACCGGCGGTGAAGGAGACACCTTTTTCCGCGGCGAGCTTGGCCAACCGCAGCGACCTTACCAGCCCGCCGTTCTTGCACAGGCGGATGTTCCACCAGACCTTCTGGGGCTCTTCCACCAGAGCGGCGGCGTCCTCACTGGTCAGCAGCGACTCATCGGCCATCAGGGGCAGCTTGCACCGCTGCGCCAGCTCAACCAGCTCACCCGCCGAGCAATACACCGGCTGCTCCACAACACACACACCGTGGGATTCCAATTCTGACACCCGCTGCGGCACCTCGTCGATATCCCAGGCGCCGTTGGCGTCCACCCTGAGCGTGGATGTGCCCCGGCGCACCGCGCGACCAATCTGCCGGTCAATCACCTGCAGATTCTTGCTGTCGACCTCGTCGCCCAGGCCCAGCTTCAGCTTGAAGTCTGTCAGGCCGATGAGCCTCATCAGCCTCAGACGCCAGGCGGTCTTACCCGGCTCGGCCGACCCCAGCACACCCGAGACTGCAACGTCGATCTCTCGCCTCGGCCTGGCGCGGCCGGCAAGGTCCGCCAAGACTTCGTGGGAGATATCCTCCACGTATTCGAACAGCCGCCCTATCCAGGCGACGTCGAACGCACACGCTGCGGCGTTGATGCACCTTCGACCGCCGTCGCCGGTCGCAGTCTCAGGGGGGCTGCTGCCTTCGGCCTGCAGATCCTTGCCCGCGAAGACCGGCCAGATCTCCTCCTCAAGGTCGCGCACAACGCTGTCGATCGTCTCGCCGGTAACGTAGCTGCGCGGCAGCGTCTGTCCCCAGCCGGCGCGGCCGTCAGAGAACTCCAGCCGCACCACAACCGACTCGGCCAGATCTCTCGATGCGGCGGCATGCTCAAACTTTCGCATCGGTATGGCCGTGCGGTATATGTACAGGCGAACGGGTCTGGCCTTCATATTGGGCCCCTGGACTTCTGCGGCCTGAGAATTCCGGGAAACAGCCGGCATCAGTGCCGCGCTGCCCGGCAGCGCTATTGTGCGCTATGAGCCTTATTGCTCTGCTGGGCCTGGAGTGCGGCCTTGGCCCGAAGGGTCGGAAGTTTTTCGTGGACCTCATGGGCCATGCGACTGTTGGGGTACCCGCGAATGATTTCCTCACCCACGCCGACGGCCCCGGACCATTGCTCGTCGGTAACCCGTATGGCGAACTGGACGCCGAGGTTGTGCAGCTTTGCCTTGAAGATACCCCGTGCCGATTCAGCAAGGGCGCCGGCCTCCTGCGGCGTGAGGTACATGTCCAGTTCCTTGAGCATCTTGATGCTGACGTCCACATCGTTCTTACGGACCGCCTCACCGTAGCTCTGCAGGAGGTCGCGCTTTCGCTGCATCTGTGCCGTTTGGATGCGTTCCGTCAGCGAGGCTACTTTGGGATTGTCCGGGAACAACTGCATCAGCCGCTTGGCCTCGCGCGAAGCACGCGCCCAGTCGAGCCGCTCGGTGGCCTTCATTATTCGACCGATCGCTGCGTCTATCTTTTCGTCAAGTGTAGCCTTGCGTGTGGCCTCGACCTCAGAGCGAAGGCGCGCCGCCTCTTCCACATACCCAAACTTGGTCTCGATGCTCTCTATAAGCCTCTCGGCGCTTTTGTAGTCCTGGCTGATCAGGTCTGCGTGGATGGCCTCCTGGAATGCCTCTATCTCACCTTCGCGAAAGACAAGACTCTTAGCCTGATCGGACAGCTTCCCCAGATCCACCAGATCCTTGCCGCACTGCACCTGATCGGCCATGAGAGATTCCACGTCGTCCATCCGCATCGCCATCAACTGCACCGATTCCGCATTGGCCACAATAACTCTCACGAGGCCGTACATTACCAGCGCCCAGACCACCACGCCGATCTCACATGCCGCCGCCGCTGCCCATGGCACAAGTGCCACCATGGACCCAGCTTCGCTCGTGGCCATGACACCTATCACCGCGGTCGGAATAAGCGCCACACCCGCCAACGACACAGTGACTATCATCGCCACTCTTGCTGCCTTTATTATCCAATTATACTGCCCGGTCTCTTCTGCCATTAAAGGCCCTTTCTCTCAGTTCTTCCCTTGCAAGTATAGGCAGAACATCAGAGATGTCAGATCAAGATGCACTGTAATCACCGCTCCATTCAAAGTCAAATACCCGCAGTGCTTATGTCTACTCTTATCGGCTTTTGGCACCACAAGTGATGAGCCGACGGCCCCGTTCCCGGCCATCTCGCGATTGCAATTAGACATGCCCAGACGATAATATGCCCAAAGGAACTGGGAGGGAATTATGCCCAGTGATGACATTTACCATGCCCTCGCAGAATAGAGACAGCTTGTTCGACGAGGACTTCCTGATGCGGCTTCAGCGGCTTCAGCTTCTGGCCAAGCGTATGGCCGGCAGGCTGTCGTCGGGCATGCGGCGGTCCATGCGCCTCGGTGACGGGCTGGAGTTTGCGGACCATCGCGCATACGCCGCGGGCGACGACATTCGCTTTGTGGACTGGCCGTACTATGCTCGGATGGAGAAACTTCTTCTTCGGCTTTTCCACCAGCAGAGCGAGGCAGAGGTGGCAATACTTCTGGATCAGTCGGCCTCGATGGCGCCGCAGGGCCAAGCGGAGAAGTTGCGGTATGCCCTGCGTGCAGCGGCGGCCCTGGCCTACGTAGCCATGACAAGCCTTGATCGCGTGACGCTCCAGCCCTTTGGCCGGCAACTGGGTAAGGCAATGAAGACGGGGCGAAGCGCCTCGCAAGTCATTCAGGTGCTGGACTTTCTAGCGGCCATCGAGGCGTCCGGCCGGACAAGCCTGGGCGAGTGCGTCGAGCAGTTTGCACGCCAGAGCCGGGTCGCGGCGACGGTCTTCATCATCAGTGACCTGTTGGATTGCGCCGGGGATCTGTCAGGCGCCCTGGCCCGTCTGAGGGAGCGATCGCGTGATGTGACGGTACTGCACGTTTACAGCAGTCGGGACTCGCAGCCCCGGCTGGCGGGCGCGGTCCTGCTTGACTGCGCCGAGACCGGGCGCAAGATGCCCCTGGAGGCCACCGACGCAGTCCTGGAAAGCTATCGCCGGCAATGGCACGACTTTCAGACTTGCTGCGAGCGCACATGCGGCTCGTGCAGGGTAACCTACATCGCCTCGCCTACGGACCGGCCTTTTGAGAAGCTCATCCTCACGACGCTGCGTCAGGCGGGTATACTGGGCGGGTAACGGACCATGAGACTACTGCGTGCGGCAATTCCCTGGGTGCTGATCGTGTCGGCTCCAATGGTGATGCTTTATCCACTCTGGTCGAATCCGGTTTCGGCCGGTGAGGACGACGTGATGTGGTTCTACCCCACGCGGAAGCTGGTTGGGCGGGCCGTGCGGGAAGGCAAATGGCCGGTTTCGACCGCGTCGGAGGCGGGCGGGGCGCCGCTCATGGCCGACCCTCAGTCGGCTGTCATGTACCCGGTCACCTGGCTGTTCGCGGCAATGGACGCAAAGACCGCCTACAGCCTTTCGATATTCACGGCCTTTGCACTTGCCGGCGCCGGGATGTACGTCTACCTGCGACGGCTGCGTCTGTTCATGCCGGCGGCGGTCTTCGGCGCGGTCGCGTTCATGTTCAGCGGTTTCATGGTGGGCCATCGAGTGCACCTGTCCCTCATCCACACCGCCGCGTTCCTTCCTTGGGGGCTGTGGTGCATTGAAGATGTGTCCCGCAGGCCGTGGCGGGCGTTTGCATGCATGGCGCCTGTTGCGGCGCTGGCGATAACATCAGGACACTGGCCCACACTGATCCACGTGGGCGTGGTCTGGACCGTTTACCTGCTTCTGCGTGCCAGACCCCTGGCTCGATCACTAGCCGCCGGCGGCGCGGCACTGGCGGTTGCCGCGGTGATCGCTGCGCCGCAAATCCTTTCTACTATGACAATCATGGCCAGCGCAACCCGACAGCACATCGGCTATGCCACAGCCACTGAGAACAGCTTCTATCCCCTGGCGGGCATACTCGCACTCTTTCCCATGTTGATGGGTTCCCGAACGCCGAATTTCTTTCCGCAACAGTGGTGGGGGCCGTGGCACTTGTGCGAAATGCTCGGATACGTGGGATTGATAACGCTGGTGCTGGCCGGTGCAGCCGTCTGGCGAATGTATCGCAAGAGCAAGCTGCGCTCCACCGCGGAGCTGGGCCACAACAGAATCGTTCGCCTCTGGACCTGGATTGCAGTGGGTGCGGGCATCTGGATGCTGGGCTACCATCTGCCGACCTACCGGCTTATCCACATGCTGCCCGTACTGGGCGTGGTCCGCTGCCCCGCCCGGATGCTGGTGGTAATGGACATGGCCCTGGCGACACTCGCGGCGGTGTCCATTCATGCAATCGTTCGCGGCCGCGCCGCCGCCAAGCTCAAACAGGTCGTTCGGCGCGGCGCAAGGGTGGTCCTGCCGGCGGTAATGCTGTCGGTGCTTGCACTGGTGGCGGCCGGGGCATGGGCGATGACGGTCTTTCTGCCACAAAAACCTGGCAGCCTTCATTTCTTCGTGGGATGGGCCGAGGAAGCTCTGGAGGCTGTCGTCACGGCGAATCCGGCAGCCTGGGTTCCGCTGGCGCTCACGCTGGCAACAGTGGCGGCAACCTGGTTCTGGCTGGCCCGCCCGAAGCCGAGAGCGCCCGTCCTGATTGTGCTGCTGCTTGCGGACCTGTTCTTCATCACCGGGTTTGTGGACGTGCGGCCGGCCTCTGCGCCCGTTCAAAGCCCGGAGCATTCCCCAGCGGCTGCCTGGCTGGCCAGCAACGCACCACAAGAGCCCTATCGCATATGGGGAATCGGCAAGAATTACTGCGATCGCCCGGCCGAGCTCCTGCTGCCAAGGACCGCCAACGGAATGGGCTTTGCCACGCTCACCGGCTACGGCCCATTGCACAGCCCAGCCCACGCACACCTGTTCGGCTTCAACGTGCTCGGCCAGACGCACCAGTGGGCATGGCTGATCCGCACGAACCGCCTGCTGAGCCTGTACAACGTTCGCTATATTCTGGCCGCGGACTTGAAGTTCCGCGACGTGATAGAATCGGTGGTAGTGCCCGACAAAGCGAAGAAGCCTGACGGGCCGAACCTGCTGAGCAACGAATGGGAACTGCAAAACGCCAAGCTCACGGGCGGCGTTCTTCGATTGCACACGCCCATGATGTGGCAATGGGGCCGAGCGAGACAGATGGTAAGTCTGGAGCCGGGCAAGGTTTACCGCATTTCGCTTGACTCTCGCAGCGCAAGGGAGGGGGCGGCAAGCTTTCTGAAGGCTGAATTCTTCCAGAGCTTCGAGGATGGGCGCTACAAGACCCTGGGGATGACCGTAATCCCCGAGCAGATAGCTTCGGACTGGCGACATTTCGAGTGCACGTTCCGCGCCCCCGCCGATCTTTCAGGCCGGGTCTATTTCCGCATCTTCACCATGAGCGAACGCCCGATCGAGGCCCGCAATATCTCACTCCGGCGCAGCTGCCGTGACGTGCCGGTGAATCTACAGGGCCGTCTGAGGCCCGGCCAAAGGGTCTATCGCAAAGTGGCGGAACTAAAGCCACTCAACGAGACCGATCCCCCCGTGGCAATATACGAGAACCTGCTCCGCTTGCGCGGCCGGCCCGTCAGCGGCACGATGGCGGCGCCCCGGTTCATTGAGAACTTCAAGTGGGCCGGCGCCGAACGGGGCATAAACGTCTCGGCTCCCAATCTGGCCATGCCGAGCGGCCCCGGGGTGATGCGGTCATTCCTGACAATAACACTGCCGGGCGTGGTCCTGTACCTCCTGCTGATAGCGAGATCGATAATCAAGCGGCGCAAGGACTTGCGTGGAACTTGACGGAACCTTCCAGCGTCTGAATTCGTAGAGAAGTAATGAAGGCATGCCCATGGCATTGCCCAAGGTGGAATGTGTGCATGCGTAAAGGAGTTCGAGAGATGAAAACAGCAGCAAGAGCATGGATCCCGATGGTAATAGTGCTTGCATTGATGGTAGCCGGAACCATTTACGGACCATCTTTGGCGGGCAGGGTCGCGTATGCCGTTGAGGTCGGCAAGACCGAAGCCGCCCGAGCGCGACTCGTTGAACTGAGCAAGCTCGACCACATGTCGGAGCTGTTTCGCACGGTTTCCAAGGTGGTGCGGCCCGCGGTGGTGGAGGTCCGCGTGACCAAGCGGGTCAAGTACGTCGTACCGGAGTCGTTCGACGATCTTTTCAGGCGACACTACGGCCCGGGCGATCCTTTCGATCGGCGCCAGCCGGACAGGCCGAAGGAGAAGCCGGAGCCGCGCGAGCGTGAGTTTTTCCGCCGCGGGCTCGGCAGTGGCGTGATCATCGATGCCAAGAAAGGCTACATCCTCACCAACCACCACGTAGTATCCGGCGCCGACGAGGTCGAGGTGGTGCTGGCCGATAAGCGATCGTTCAAGACCGAGTGGATCCGAGGCGACGTCAAGAGCGACGTGGCGGTGATAAAGATAAAGGCTGACAGGCTGATGGAAGCACCACTGGGAAGCAGTGACAAGATGGCCGTCGGGGATTGGGTGCTGGCTATCGGCGCGCCTGCGGGACTGGATCAGACGGTGACGGCGGGCATCATCTCGGCCAAGGGCAGGACGACCGGCGGGCGAGGCTATGAGGACTTTCTCCAGACGGACGCGGCGATCAACCACGGCAACTCCGGCGGTCCCCTGGTAAACACGCGGGGGGAGATTATCGGGATAAACACCGCCATCGTCTCGCACACCGGGATGTACTCGGGAATAGGCCTGGCCATCCCGATTGATATGGCCAAGGGGATTATGAAGCAGTTGATAAAGAGCGGCAAGGTGGTCCGCGGTTATTTCGGCGTGGCCATACAGGACCTGGACGAGAAGCTGGCAAAGAGCTTCGCCCTCAAGACCACCAAGGGCACGCTGATAACCAGGGTGGCCAAGGGCTCGCCGGCGGACAAGGCCGGCCTCAAGGAACGGGACTTCATCATCTCCGTGAACGGCAAGGAAACCCCCAACGTAAACCAACTTCGCAACACTATCGCCGCAATCACGCCCGGAGCGACGGTCCCGGTCGAATTCTACCGCGGCGGGAAGAAGCGGACGCTCAAGGTCAAGATCGGGACTCAACCGGAGGACATGACCGCGGCCTTCATAGACGAATCATCAGACGATCGCCCGGGCAAGGGCCGTGCCAAAGCCTACGGCCTGACGGTCCAACCCCTGACCGAAGCACTTGCCAAAAAGTACGGCTACAAGAAGCCGGTCAAGGGGGTGGCCATTACTGAGGTCGAGCCCACATCGAGTGCGGCCAAGAGCGACCTCAGCAAGGGCATGGTCATCACGCACGTTCACGACAAGGCGGTGACCTCTGTGGCTGAGTTCAACAAGGCGATGCCGGCCAGGGATGCTGAGAAAGGAGTGCGCATTCGCGTGACGACCCCCGAGGGCGCTGCGAGATTCATATTCCTGACGCCGAGCAAGTAGCTTACTAGTCAAAGTGTCATTTGTTATAATCAACGGCGCGGGTGTCCGCTCTGCCGCGGTGCCTGCGCCGCCTTTGTTGCTGTCAGCCCTCCGGCAGATGCGGCAGTCAGATAGCACTTTCGCGTCACTGTGAAAGGGAAGAGGCCATGTTCCAGACTATGCAGGCGAAGAAAGAGGACGAACCGTTCCACGGAGTCCATTCGGGCACCGGTTGGGTGGATAACATACTTGGCCCGGCGTTTCACAAGTACAAGCCGTCCCAGGCATGGCAGCCGGCTATCAACATCTACGAAGACGCCGCGGGGTACTGCGTCGTGGTCGATCTGGCAGGCATCTGCACGGAGGAGATTGATCTGAGGGTGGAGAAGGATCAGTTGACTCTTTCCGGCCAACGGCCCACACCCGAGCCACAGGGCTCCGAGGGTGACTTTCGCATGCAACTCATGGAGATCGACCATGGGGAGTTCCACCGGACGCTCAAGCTGTCCAAGAACATCGACGCCGATGCGATCAGCGCCAGTTACAAGTCCGGCCTTCTGTGGATACGCCTGCCGAAGAAAGGCTGATCGATCATGGCCGAAACCAAGGCCAAGAAGCATAAGATTGTCGGCGAGGACGATTCCGAGGTCACCATCGTCCCCGGCGCCCGGGGTGAGGGACCACCGCAGCGGCCTGTCCTGACGAGGATTCCCGACGAGCTTGCCGTGCTGCCCATCCGGGGCATGGTGCTGTTTCCGGGCACGGTCGTGCCGCTGGCCATCGGACGGGAAAAGTCCAAGCGGCTTCTCGACAGCATCCTGCCCGACCAGAAAGTCATCGCCGCGGTCTGCCAGAAAGACCGTGACGTCGAGAACCCCAGCAGCGAAGCCATCTACAATTTCGGTACGGCCGCGATGGTCCTGAAGCTGCTCCGAGCAGATGAGGGCGGCCAGACCATCATCATTCACGGCCTTGCCCGCATCCGGATCAAGCAGTGGATCGCCAGCGAGCCGTATTTCCGCGCGCAGATAGCCGTCGCAGAAGAGAAACTCTCACCCAGCGACGAGATCGAGGCGCTGACGGTAAGCGCCCGCAATCTGGCCATGCGAGTCATAGAACTCTCGCCCAATATCCCGGACGAGGCCATCGTCGTCCTGAACAACATCGACCAGCCGGGGGCATTGACCGACTTCCTTGCAACGAATCTTCAGATTGACATCGCCGCCAAACAGAAGCTCCTGGAGGAGCTCGACGTCGAGAAGAGGCTCAGGAATATCGGCCTGGAACTCCAGCACCAGGTCGAGATATTGCAGCTGTCCCAGAAGATTCAGGATCAGGTCAAGGCCAGGATCACCAAGAGCCAGCGCGAGTTCTTCCTCACCGAGCAGCTGAAGGCCATCCAGACAGAGCTGGGCCAGCTCGACGAAAAGTCCTCCGAGGTCAAGGAGCTCCGCAAGCGAATCAAAGCCGCCGGCATGGGCGAGCAGGTTGAGTCCGAGGTGATGCGGGAACTCGACCGGCTGGAAAAGATTCCAACGGCCTCACCGGAATACAACGTCATACGCACGTACCTTGACTGGATGACGGAGCTTCCGTGGAGCAAGACGACTGAAGACAAGCTGGACATCAATCGTGCAAGGCGGATTCTGAACCAGGACCACTACGGCCTGGACAAGGTCAAGCGTCGGATTCTTGAGTACCTGGCGGTCCGCAAGCTTGCCCCCGAATCTCGCGGGCCCATTCTGTGCTTCGTCGGCCCACCCGGCGTCGGCAAGACCTCTCTGGGGCAGTCGATCGCGCGGGCAATGGGTCGAAAATTCATTCGAATGAGCCTGGGCGGCCTGCATGACGAGGCGGAGCTGCGAGGCCACCGCAGGACATACATCGGTGCGATGCCGGGTCGGATCATCCAGGAGATTCGCAAGGCCGCAACAAACAATCCTGTATTCATGCTGGACGAGGTCGACAAGGTCGGCGCAGATTTTCGCGGCGACCCCACGTCGGCACTGCTTGAGGTTCTGGACCCAGCCCAGAACAACACGTTCCAGGACCACTACCTGAACGTGCCGTTCGACTTGTCGAAGGTGCTGTTCATCGCAACGGCTAACTACCTGGTCCCCGTGCCGCCGGCTCTCCGCGACCGCATGGAAGTGATCGAGATATCCGGTTACACCCAGGTCGAGAAATTCCACATCGCCCGCAAGTACCTGGTGAAGCGGCAACTGGCCGACAACGGCCTGACCGCGCGTGAGGCTAAGTGGACCGATGCCGCAATCAACCGGATTATTTCCCACTACACTCGCGAGGCCGGCGTGCGAGAGCTGGAACGTCAGATATCCTCGGTCTGCCGTGGCGTGGCGGCGCTGATCGCACAGGGCAAGGCAAGATCTCGAACGGTCACAACCAAGCTGGTGGCGAAGATGCTCGGCCCGCGAAAGTACGAAAGCGAACTGGCCCTTCGGACCTCTACGCCCGGGGTAGCCACGGGTCTGGCCTACACCCCCACCGGGGGAGAGATCATCTTCATCGAGGCAACGGCCTACGAAGGAAAAGGGGTCCTAACGCTGACCGGGCACATCGGCGAGGTCATGAAAGAATCCGTGCAGGCGGCGTTCAGCCTCGTAAAGAGCCGTATGGAAGATCTGCCGATTACTCCCAAGGAACTGGCCAAGACCGACATCCACGTGCACGTCCCCGCCGCGGCCGTGCCCAAAGACGGCCCCTCGGCCGGCGTCGCCATGTTCACAGCCCTGAGCAGCCTGCTGATGAAACGGGCGGTCCGCGCCGACATAGCGATGACGGGCGAGATCACACTGCGAGGTCTGGTCCTGCCGGTCGGCGGGATCAAGGAGAAGGTCCTTGCCGCCAAGCGGGCGGGTATCCAGGCGGTCATACTGCCGCAACGCAACAAGAACGACCTGGTGGATGTGCCGCCCGACGTGCGGAAGGAATTGAAGCTTCATTTTGTGCGGAACGTTGACGATGTGCTCAAGATAGCTCTTGTCAGGCCCAAGCGGTCCAAACGGACCCGTCGGCCCAAGTAGCCCAACCAGGCTGCACCCCGGCGGCTCCCCAAGAAAACATCACAATACTATTTGATAATGGTTGCCCGTATATCCTATAATTAGGTGCTGTAGGGTGGGTCCTAGAGATTTAGCATATGGGCGGCTGCGCGTGAACCAAGGCACGTCCCCCCCCGCGTGCCACATGCTGGCCGCCCATCTTCATGCGTAAATCGAACCATAGGGACGGGAATTTGAAACGTGGGGGGCCAGATGCACCCGCCGGCCTGTCACGGCAACAGTTTCTTTATTCCTTCAGCCGCAGCCTTGGGGCTATCCGCACTTGTGACCGCTGAACACACGGCCACACACTTTGCCCCGACGCCGGTCACCTGTGAGATGTTCCCCGCGTTGATGCCGCCGATGGCGACGATAGGCAGCTGGATTTCAGCAAGGACTTGCTTGAGCACTTCCGGCCCGGCGATGGGGCCGGCATCCTTGGTGGTGGTTTCGAACATCGGCCCGACGGATATGTAGTCGGCCCCTTCGGTAACCGCAGCCTTGGCCTGCTCAATGTTGTGCGTGCTTCGCCCTATAATAGCCCCGGGCCGGAGCAACCGGCGGGCTTCGGCGATAGGCAGGTCGTGCTGGCCGAGATGCAGGCCGTCCGCACCGACTATCGCCGCGACGTCCGGGCGATCGTTGACGATGAACAGCCTGCCGGTTTCGTCGGTCATGTCCCTGAGTTCCGCCGCCAGGGCCAGGACCTCGTCGTCGCAAACGTCCTTCTCCCTAAGCTGCACAGCGTCGGCGCCCCCGGCGATGGCTTCCCTGGTCGTCTCACGAACGCTGCCACGGCACATCGTGCTGGTAATCAGGACATAGAGCCGGACGTCGGCGAACTTCCGGCCGACCAACAGGCGTTCCATCAGGCGTTTCTCAAGCGTATAGGCATTGTAGCGCATACGCTCAACCACGAGCGTCTGCTCTGGTGCGATGATCTTGCTGTATTCCTCAATCGTTCGAAGTGCCTCGCTGAGGCGCTTTAGTCCGGCAACAGCCACATCCGACAGATTCGCGCGAGTCGCTTCGCTGGGGCTGGTAATCTCCGTGCCGATGTCCCCGGGCGTGTCGCGGCTCACGATCAATTCCCCTGCCGGCATGGAATCCACAAGCACCTGCAGGTCGCTGCGCAGGTTCTTGGCCATTGCGGTGACGGCGGGGTCATTCAGCGCGAATCGCCCGCAATCCTCGGCCACACGCAGGGCTTCGCGAGCCCGGTTGAGATTGGCATCGAGTATGCGATATATCTCCCGCATGGCAACTCCTATGCGATTTCAATCAGCAGCCGGTACGAACGAACGGTTGCCGACGACAGGGCTCACCGGCGGACCACAGCCGGCGGGCTCGGCCACCCGACCCGTTACCAATCAATAGCTGCTGTTGGGAACCGGATGCGCCGCACAAAGCTCCTCAACAGCCCCTCGCACCGAAGCTGCCTTTTGCTCGTCGCCACCACTAGCCAGAATCGTATCAATCCACTCGGCAACCTGCTTCATCTGGTCTACGCCCAGGCCACGGCTGGTCACCGCAGGCGTCCCAAGCCTGATCCCCGACGGCTTCATCGGCGGGCGAGTATCGAACGGGATCACGTTCTTGTTGCAGACAATCCCCGCCTTGGTAAGCCATATCGCAGCGGTGTGGCCGTCGACATCCTGGAGGCGGCTGCGAAGATCGACCAGCATAAGATGGTTGTCGGTGCCGCCGGAGACAAGCCGCCACCCGCGGGCCATCAGCTCCGAAGCCAGCGTCTTGGCGTTGGCGACAATAGCAGCGGCGTAATCCCTGAAGGCCGGGTGCATCGCCTCGCCCAAGGCAACAGCCTTCGCGGCGATAACGTGCTCGAGCGGCCCGCCCTGGATGCCCGGGAAGACCGCGGCGTCAATTTTTTTTGCCCATGCGGCGCGGCAGAGAATAATCCCTCCCCTCGGGCCGCGAAGCGTCTTATGGTTGGTCGTGGTCACAAAATGGCTGTAAGGCACGGGATCAGGATGCACCCCGCCTACAATCAGCCCGGCAATGTGTGCAATATCGGAAAGAAGAAGACAGCCGACCTCCTCGGCGATCTCACCAAAGGCCTTGAAATCAATCGTGCGAGGATACGCCGAGGCGCCAGCCACCAGCATGTCCGGGCGTTCGGCCAGGGCCTGCTGGCGAATCCGGTCCATGTCCAACATCTCGGTTTTCTCGCTGAGGCAGTAGTGGACCGCACTGTAGAACTGACCCGAGAGGTTGTTATCACGCCCGTGGGAAAGGTGACCCCCATGGGCCAGACTCATGCCCATGATCTTGTCGCCCGGCTTCAGTGCCGCCGCATAGACCGCCAGATTCGCGCTCGTGCCGCAGTGAGGCTGAACGTTTGCATGCTCGGCACCAAAAAGCTTCTTGGCCCTGTCTATCGCAAGCTGCTCCACCGAGTCGACGTTGTCGCAGCCGCAGTACCAGCGATTCCCGGGGTACCCCTCCGCGTACTTGTCGGTCAGAACCGTTCCCAAAGCCTCAAGCACCGCCTTTGAGACGTGGTTCTCCGATGCGATGAGCTCCAACGTGTTGGCCTGCCGCTTTCGTTCCGCTGTGATCGCCCGTGCGACTTCAGGGTCAACCTTGTCCAAAGCGGCCATCAAAATCTCCTGCGCACGCTTTCAGCGCCGATAGAAAGTGTACTCTAGCGGGCGAGCCCCCCCTACGCAAGCACTCCTAGAACCGCTCGCTGAAGATACCGTAGACCACAAACGTATTGCCCTCTATCTTCTTGGGGGTAATCTTGCGGACCGCCCTGCTGGAGCCCCCATAGCTGGAATACGCCCGAGAGCTCCTCCTGGCCCGGATTATCAGCGGCTCGATCCGAGCCATGTCTATGAGCTGTGACTTGCCGCCGCCGGCGGCCGATGCATCAGTCCTGCTGCTGAGGAATCCCACCAACTCGCCCGTGCGCGTGAGCACGGGTCCAGCCGCATCGCCGGGAAGCAGCGTTCCGGCAATTTCGATTTCACCACTGTCCTTCACCGACTTGATGTGCCCATCAGTTGTGCGAACGGCGCCGCCCATTTCCGCATAGAAAGCCAAACTGTGAATCGTAACGTCCGTTTCCGCGGTGAACTTCGGCTTGGGTTTGACCTTGGACCTGCTGATTTTGGTATCAATTTCGCCCACAACCGACGTCAACTCGTATCCATCAATGCTTACCATGGCCAGGGGCGCGGGGGCTTCCTGTTTCCCATAGTGAATAACCCGTCTGATCTTCCCCGGAACGACCGTCTTGTCGTCAACCTGAACCACCACTTCAACCGCATCCTTTATAACCGCCTCATCCACCAACAGCGTTCTCACGCCGATCGGCACGCCGACGGCACGGCGAAACGTCAGACGATCATACGTCGGCGTCGGCAGGGTATTCTCAGAGTCTTCCCACGGCCGCTTGTCCGGCATCATCCATGTGGTCCCCTTGCTGCGACTCCGGTAGGTGTCAGGCCGGTATTCGGAAAGCATCTTGGTGGCTTCTTTGTAGATGGGCTTCTGGGTATCTATGCCCGGCACCTTCTTCGTCGCTTCTCTGACCATATGCACGGCCAGGCTCGATTCAGGCCTGAGCCGCAGCATCTTGACGAAGGCCCCCAGCGCATCGGTCGGCCGCTTCAACCCCTGCAGCGATATCCCATGTCCCTGGTGGTACGCCGCCACCAGAGGCGACTGCTCAGCGCCCTTGCGAAAGACGCTCTCTGCACGGGCGAAATCGTCGGTACGCAAATGAGCAACACCGGTCAGGAACAATCTTATCTGCGGGTCGGGCCATGTTCTGGCCGCTTCGGCAAGCTTCTTGCCGAGTTGTCTTTTCATTGCCAGTTGCGTTGCCTTTTGACGATCGGTCCTCACCCGCATCCGCCGGAGCTTCGCAACCAGGTCCTGGGACTCCTTGATAATCCCCTCATAGTTGTTCCGGCGTATGGGAAAGTATTCACGTGCGACCCACTTGCCGCCCACTTTGCGCTTCCGGTCGTGCGCCGCCTCCTGCAACTGCTTAATCTGTGTGCGAAGCTCGAAAGAGTTCATCCCCGGTGACGCACCCTCAAGCCTGCGCATATACGTGAACAGCACCGGCTCAGGGCTGGTGACATCTGCTATGCTATAGGCCTTCGTCGAGATCCCGCCTATCGGACTAGGCTGCTTGACGCCCGACTCAGTGACCTTGCTACCACCCTTCCGGGCAATGTGGACCACTTCCTTCAGATTGACCTGGACAACGTCTTTGCCGTCGTCAATCGTCACTTTTTGGCCGTCGACTGTCACCTTGCCCGAGTAGCTCCTGCCGTCACGCATGTACACGGTGTCGGCAACAGCCGCTGCTGAAAACAATACCCATGCCAAGATCGCTACACACACCCGTTTTGTTTGCATGGCACTGACTCCTATACCTGATACATTAAGTGTAACGTTATCGCCGCGGCAATGCCCAGCAAAATCGGTCTGTCGCGGTGATCCTCAAGAGCCGCTAGCCCTGCGGGCAGGACTCTTGGTATCATGGGTGTTGGGAACTCTGCCACTGATGCTCGGGTAACGGGTGAAGCAATGAACTGTTCCACGCTTGTCACTGTGGCGGCTGCGGCTCTGGCAGTCATACAGCCAGCGCTCGGACAGGCCACAACTCGGCAGACCCGGGCGTCTGGTACCACACCGGCCGGTGCAAGCGGCATGAAGCAGGCCAACGCCGTCATAGACGGATTTCTGGCACAGCAGATCCCATCCCCGCAGTACCAGAATCGGGTGAACTCACTGATCGAGAAACTCGGCCACAAGGTTTGGAAAGTCCGCGAGCAAGCTACGGTTTCCCTGACGAAAATCGGCGCGCCGGCGTTGCCGTTCGTGGACAAGGCTCTTTCGCACCCCGATCCGGAGATACGATCACGAGCACAGCTCATTATCGAGAAGATGGGCCCCGCGGTCGAAGAGCAGATTACCTCGCTGAAGAGCGCCATTGCGGTGCTTTCCCGGGGCAAGGACAAACGGGTGGTCAGTAAAATGATCGCCCTGCTGGAACACCCCAGCGTGGATGTGCGGTATGCACTGGAATATTCTCTTCGGCAAACCACGGGGCGATATTTCGGCTACAGGGCCCACGCCGACAGGAAATCGAGAACGGCTGCTGCAAACAAGTGGCGGGCCTGGTGGAAGAAAGCCGAGGCCCGATTCGTTTTTGCGAAGCACTCAGCGATCTTCGGCAAGCCGATCGGCGTGCTCATCACCGGAAATGGAACCCTCAGAGTAACCCTGGTGACGTTGGAAGGAAAGGTCATCTGGGCTCGACCGGCCAAGGGCAAGACGTACTGCGCGATCGGTCTGCCGAATGGTAACACACTGGTCTCCGACTACGGCAATGGCGTTATCCGGGAGTATGACAAATCAGGCAAGCTGGTCTGGGACACGACGGGCATAGAACTGGCGGGATCCGTGCATGGCATGCAGCGCCTTGCAAACGGAAATCTGCTCATCGCCCACACGGACGGTCATCGCGTCATAGAGGTCACCAGGAAGAAAGACATCGTATGGACCTATCGAAATCAGGGGAGTCCCGCCAGCGCGCAGCGCCTGGCGAATGGAAATACCCTTGTGTGCTTATGGTCCGGCAACAAGGTCGTAGAGGTGACCAGTTCCGGAAAGATCGTCTGGGAGAAACGCGGCCTCAGTGTGCCACACGATGCCGTCAAGCTCCCAAATGGGAACGTCCTGATCGCTGATTTCGGAAATAGCCGCGTGATTGAAGTTGATCCGAAGGGGCGGGAAGTCTGGGGGGTCAGAAAACGCCTGGGCGGTCCCAGCAGCGTAAGCCGGCTGCCCGACGGCCGCACCGTCATAGGCGATTTCACGCAAGGCGTAATCATCGTCGATCGCAAAGGGCAATTGGTGAAGCAACTGCATCGTCAGCACAATCCCGGCAAGGCGAGCATCGTGTACAGCGGTCTTTGAGAAAAGGCGGAGCACATCGAGGCCGTTTTAGTCACAATGTTCGTCTGATATATTCTCAGTACCTGCACTTTCTCGCATAGAATGTCTTAGGGGCCGCAGCATTGGGAGAAACGGACATGAGGCTGGGACATGCGATACTGGCCGTCTTGCTGGTGGGGGCATCAGCGCTGGCGCAGCAGTCTGATGTGTTCCCGCCCTTCGGGCCGGACACGGGCAGCGGGGCGCAGAAGCAGCACCTCACAGCCCGGGCGGTGCCTTCCCATCTGGCCGTAACACCCGGGCAGACGTTTCACGTGGCTGTGGACATCCGGATAGAAGCCGGCTGGGTGTACTACAGCCCAGACCAAACCAGAGACGACATCAAGCCCGCCAGCATAGCTGTGCAGACCAAAGGACTGACCGCAGGCGAGCCGATGTGGCCGAGGTCGCACGAGAAAGTAACCGAACTGCCGGATGAGACTCTTGTCTACAACGTCTTCACGGACCGCGCCGTTGTTTACGTGCCCGTGACCGTCCCGGCCGACGCGAAGGCCGGTACGCACAATATCCTCCTGACGGTCGAAGGACAAGTCTGTGAACAGGTCTGCATCAACCTGCGTAACGTCACAGCCGAGGCCTCCGTCGAGGTCGGCCAAGCCGCGATGCGTAATCCTGACTGGACAAGGGATACTGCCCTTCCGGCAGGCCTGGAGCGGCGGCTCTCGACCACCGCGTCCCCGAAACCGTCTCAGTCCAAGTCGGGCAACATCTGGGGATGGTTGGCCCTTGCGCTGGTGGCGGGGCTGGCCCTGAATATCATGCCCTGCGTGCTACCCATCATCCCGCTTCGCATTCACAGCGTGGTAGAGATGGCAAAAGGCTCGCACCGGCGATTCGTAACCCTCGGCCTTGCCTTTGCCGCTGGAATCTGCCTGTTCTTCGTTGCGTTCGCGGCGGCAAATATCGCGCTCAACCTGCTGGCCGGGCGCACGCTGAACTGGAGCGAGCAGTGGCAGCTCCCGGGCGTACGTATCGCCATGGGCATGCTCGTGGTCGCCGTGGCGGCCAATCTGTTCGGCGCATTCAACATCACCGTGCCGCGCAAGCTAGCCGGTCTCGACGCAGGCACCGGAAAGAGACCCCAGGGACACATTGCCTCACTTGGCATGGGACTGATGATGGCGATTCTATCCACGCCGTGCAGCGCCGGCCCGCTGCTGGGTGTGCTCGGCTGGGCCCAGACGCAAACCCTGTGGCTGGGGACGCTGGTGATTGTGCTTCTGGGCGTCGGCATGGCCGTTCCGCATGCGGCCCTATGCGCTTTCCCGAACCTCGTCAATAAGCTCCCCCGGCCCGGGCGATGGATGGAGCTGTTCAAGCACTCGATGGGCTTCGTGCTGCTTCTGCTGGCGGTCTTCCTCTTGGCCACTGTGGGCGAGGTTTCGATGCGAACCGTTCGCGTAATGTACTTTGCGGTACTGCTGGCCTTTTGCCTGTGGGTGTGGGGCACATGGGTGCGTTTCGAGACCCCCCCCCTGCGGAAATGGGCCGTGCGCGGGGCCGCTATCGCACTACTCACCGCCGCGGGGTTCTGGATGCTGCCCGAGCCTGCAAAGCCGCTGGTGAAATTCCAGGACTTCGACCGGGCGAAAATCGAAGCTGCCCGGAAAGAAGGCAAGACCGTCCTGATAAAATTCACCGCCTCATGGTGCATGGAATGCAAAGTCATCGACGCTTTCGTCTATGATACCCCCGAAGTAGCTGAAAGACTCAAAGACCCGGACATCCTTGTAATGAAAGCCGATGTGACCAATCACGATTCGCCGGCCAGCCGATACCTGCGGGACGTCGGCAGCGGCTCCCCGCCGGAAACGCTCATCTACCTCGGTCCCGTCGGCACGAAAGTCAATCTGCCCGGCTCGTTCACTAAGGATAGGCTCCTGACCGAATTGAGCCGGGCCACACCTGCACAGAAAAAAGACTCCTGACCCCTCTTTTCCTGTAGAATGGGAAACCCAAAATGACGTCCGACGAAGTATCCAATCTGTCCGCTCTGTTAGCCTGTATCAGCGACCCTGACAAGCCTGATCGATCGGCTCGCCTTGACCAGTGCTGCGCGAACCTGAAGAAGATGACCCTGTGCGCGGGACAGCCCCTTTTCCAGCAGGGCGATCCCGGCGACGCCATGTATGTCGTCATGAAAGGCCGCCTTCAGGCGACGGTCACCCAGGACTGCGGCAGCCGGATCCCTGTATGGGACATAGGCCCCGGTGATCCGGTTGGTGAGATGGAGATTCTGCTCGGCGGGAACCGCGGCACCAGTGTTCACTCGGTCGACGATTCGGAACTGGCAAAGGTGGACAAAGCGGATTTTGAAGCCGCAGCCGAGGACTCATCAGAGGCCGTCCACCAGATGGTGCAGGATGTTCGCCAGAAGCTGCAGCGCATCCAGTTGCTGGCCATTCTGTCAGGCCTGCTCGGTCCGCTCGACGAGGCAACGCTGCAGGACATTGAACAACAGACCGAGTGGATCCACCTTCACAGAGATGAAGTGCTGTTTCGCCAGGGGGATTCCGGCGACAGCCTGTACATTGTGGTGAGCGGGCGTCTTCGCGTGGTCTTTGAGAATGACGACGGAAGCGAGAAGGTGCTCGGCGAGCTGTCGCGAGGCGAGAGCGTCGGCGAGATGGCCCTTATCACCGGCGAGCCGCGTTCGGCCAGTATCTACACCATCCGGGACACTCAGCTGCTGAAGCTGACAAAGGCGGCGTTCGACGAGATTATCAAGCGGTACCCGCAGATAATGAAGGCGATCGCGGAAATCCTCGTCAGGCGTCTGCGGAAGAAGGATGTCCCGCTGCATACAATCAGCACCGTGACCACCATCGCCGTTCTGCCTGCCGGCGGCGATGTGCCATTGGTCGATTTTGTCGAACGTCTGACCGCCAAGCTGACCACCTTTGGTCCGGTTCTTCATCTGTCCAGCAGCCGCCTGAACGGCCTTCTGGGCAAGGCCGGAACGGCCCAGATCTCTGAACACGGAGTTCACAGCACCCGCCTTGCCACTTGGCTTGACGAACAGGAAACCAAGCATCGCTTCGTGGTCTATGAGACCGACAAGGACGCGTCGCCCTGGACGAAGCTGTGCATCAGACAGGCGGATCAGGTCCTGCTCGTAGCCCAGGCAAGCGCCGATCCTGCCCCCGGCCGCATCGAGAGTGAATTGCTCGGACCTATCAAGCCGATCACGAGCGGACGCCGGGTACTGATACTGCTGCATCCCGACGCGAACCGGCTGCCGAGCGGGACAAGCCGGTGGCTGGCCGCAAGGCAAGTACATGAACATTACCACCTGCGTTGGGACACGGAGGCCGATTTCGGACGATTGGCCCGTTTCCTCAGCGGGCGTGCGGTCGGCCTGGCGCTCGGCGGAGGGGGCGCACACTGCCTTGCTCAGATCGGCGTTATCCGCGCCCTGCGCGAAGCGGGCATCCCGATCGACATCGTCGGCGGCACCAGCATGGGAGCGGTTATCGCCGTGCTGTGTGCCATGGGCCACGACTGCCAGACCATGACTCGCCTGAACAGGAAAGGATGGATTGAGTCCAAACCGTTCAGCATCACCGAATATGCCCTTCCCCTCATAGCGCTTTTCCGAAGTCGAAAATTCGACGAAATTGCGAAAATCCCTTCCAGCGACGCCGACATGGCAGATCTCTGGCTGAATTGCTTCTGTGTATCCAGCAATCTCACGACCTCCGAAATGGTCGTCCACCGACAGGGTCCCGTGTGGAAGGCCCTCAGGGCCAGCGCCTCGCTGCCGGGAATCGCCGTACCTGTTCTGGATGACGGAAACCTGCTTGTGGACGGCGGAGTCATCAACAACCTGCCCGGCGACGTTGTACGGGACATGGGGGCCGGCTTCGTAATCGTCGTAAACGTCAGCTCAGAACAGCGATTGTCTATTGAGCACGACGAAATCCCCTCCACTTCGGACGTCTTCTGGAGCCGAGTCCTTCCTTTCAGGGAGCGGATCAACGTTCCCGGTATACTGGACGTGCTGATGGCTTCGACAATGCTCAGCACCCAGGCCAGAGCCGACGCCGTCATCAAGGACGCCGACATCTGCTTCGGTCCGCCGGTGAGCAAGTACGGCCTGCTCGAATTCGATGCGATCGATGAGCTCGTTGAGGTCGGATACAGACATGCCAAGCGGAAAATTCAGGAGTTACAGACAACCGAATCGTTCGTGAAAATGATTGCTGCTGCCGACAACTCGCAGCCGGCGTGACGCGGCAAGCCCGATTGCCCCGAGGCGCACAGACTACCAGGAGCGGCGCCACTTGCTAGATTCACTTCAGTCGATACAATTGATTCTATGGACCAGAAGTTTATTCGCAACTTCAGCATTATTGCGCACATAGACCACGGCAAGAGCACGCTGGCCGACAGGATGCTCCTGCTGGCCAGCGCTATTACCGAGAGGGAGTTCCGCGATCAGTTGCTGGACGACATGGATCTGGAGCGAGAGCGCGGCATCACAATCAAGGCCTCCGCCGTCACGCTTGACTATGAACTGGACGGGCAGAAATACATGCTCAATATCATCGACACGCCCGGCCACGTGGACTTCCACTACGAGGTCAGCCGGTCTCTCACCGCCTGCGAAGGCGCCCTGCTGGTTGTTGACGCAGCCCAGGGAGTTGAGGCACAGACGGTTGCCAACACTCATCTTGCCCAGCGCGGTGGACTGGTGACCATGCCCGTGATCAACAAGATAGACCTATCCACGGCCCGGCCCGAAGACACGGCCATGGAGGTAGAGGCACTCATGGGCACGCCGGCGGAGGAATGCATCTTCATCTCGGCAAAGACCGGGCAGGGAGTCGAGGAGATGCTGGAGGCTGTCGTGCAGCAGCTTCCCCCACCGACAGGCGACTGCGATGCACCCACCAAGGCCCTCATATTCGACAGCACCTTTGACGACTATCGCGGCGTTATCGCGTACATCCGCATCTTTGAGGGGCACCTCTCCGCGGGCGACAAAATCCGCATGATGGGCACCGGCGACACATATCAGATTGTCGAAATGGGAAAATTCCGCCCGCAGCCAACCCGGGTTGACTCCATGTCCGCCGGAGAGGTCGGATACATCTCAGCCGGCATCCGCTCGATCTCGGCTGTGCACGTCGGCGACACGATAACCCTTGCCGCAGAATCCGCCGCCGAAGCCCTTCCCGGCTATCACCCCCCGCAACACATGGTCTTCTGCGATTTTTACCCGGGGCCCGGCACGCAGTCCGGGCAATTGCGGGATGCGATGGAGAAGCTGCAACTGAACGACGCGGCCCTGACGTTCCAGGCGATCAACAGCGAGGCGATGGGCTTCGGCTTTCGCTGTGGGTTCCTGGGCATGCTGCATATAGAGATCGTTCAGGAGCGGCTGGAACGCGAGCATGGCGTTGACATAGTCCAGACCGCTCCTACCGTGCCGTACCAGGTGCTGCAAACAGACGGCAAGATAATCGAGGTGGAATCGGCCGGCGCGCTTCCCGACGCTGATCACATCGAGGAGATTCGCGAGCCGATCGTAAAGGTGGACCTGATCGTTCCGAGCGAGTCAATCGGCGCGGTGATGAAGCTGGCCGAGGAGCGGCGCGCGACTTACAAACAGACAGACTACCTCTCGTCCGAGCGGGTCCTCCTGACGTATGACTTTCCTCTCTCGGAGATCATCTACGACTTCTACGATAAGCTCAAGAGCGCGACGCACGGCTACGGGACAATGGACTACGAGGTTACCGGTTTCCTCGCGGGCGACCTGGTCAAGATAGACATCCTCGTGAACAACCAGAAGGTGGACGCATTATCGTTCATCGTTCACCGCGCGAAGGGCGAGAGGCGAGGGCGAAAGCTCATTCAGCGGCTCAAGAAGGAAATCGCCCGGCATCAGTTCGAGATACCCATCCAGGCCGCCATCGGTAAGCGCGTTATCGCGCGAGAGACAATCAAGCCGGTCCGCAAGAACGTGATCGCCAAGTTGTACGGCGGCGATGTAACTCGCAAGCAAAAACTCCTGAAGAAGCAGAAGGCCGGCAAGAAACGCATGAAGATGATCGGCAACGTAGAGGTCCCGCAAAAGGCCTTCATGGCCGTTTTGGAGGTGGGGCAGAAATGATCTCGCGAACTTCCATGGTTGCACGGGGGATGATACTGGTAATAGCGACGTCGTGCGGCACGACGGCGGCGGCGCCCGATTTCGTCTGGTGGGAAGGCGAATCACCCGCCAAGACGAACTTCCCCGCCAGAAGCTGGTTCTCCGCGTCCACGTTCCCTGCGCGGGCCGACCTCCTTTCCGGCGGAAAGTGGCTTTCCAACAGCGGAAACCGCACGGGGGATGAGGCATTCGCCACCTATCGTCTGAACGTGCCCGCCACAGCGAAGTATTTCCTATGGACGCGCAAGTTCTGGAAGCACGGGCCGTTTCGCTGGCGGTTTGACAGCGGCACTTGGCAGACCTGCGGCCGCGACATCGCACTGGCGGACTCGGTCTCCTTGAAGAAACACACCTGCGTCAACTGGGTATATCTCGCCGCGGTGGATCTCAGCAAGGGCGAGCATGTGTTCGAGCTGCGGTTGCTGGCCGGCAAGGGCGAGAATCTCACGGCCGCGTTCGATTGCTTCGTGCTCTCGCGCAAAACCTTCGCCCCCAACGGCAAGCTGAAACCGGGGGAGCGATCCGGCCGGGCCGACAAAGGCTTCTTCGCCCACGAGCCCGCGACGGATCACTTCGCCCCCGATGCGCTGCTGGACCTGCGTCATCTCAACGAAGCATCCGCCGGGCGGGACGGCTTCGTAACGAGCAAAGGCGGGCGCTTCGTTCTCGGCAGCGGCAAGGGGGTTCGCTTCTGGGGCGTGAACGTCAGCGCCAACAACGCCGCGCAGGATCGCGCCCTGGTGGACTATCTTGCCCGCCGCCTGGCCAAATCCGGCGTGAACATCGTTCGCTACCACAGCAGGATGTTTCTGCCCGGCGGCGACCCCGCAAAGGTAGATCCGAAGGCCCTCGACAACCTTCACTATCTCGTGGCCGCGATGAAGAAGCAGGGAATCTACACGAAGATCAGCTTCTACTTCCCCCTGTGGTTCGACATAAAGCCCGGCTACGGCATCTCCGGATACGACACGATCCAGAACAAGAAGCCGTTCGCGCTGCTGTTCTTCAACCCGCGCATGCAGCAGATCTACAGGTCATGGGCAAAGGGCGTTCTGACCACGAAGAACCCGTACACGGGGACCTCGCTGGCAAAGGAGCCGGCCGTGGCCATCGTCGAAATCGTCAACGAGGACAATTACTTCTTTTGGACGTTCGGCAAGAAGAATATCCCGGCGGTCCATTGGCAGCAGCTTGAGGAACAATACAGCAAGTGGCTTGCCCGGCGGAACATCGCTCGAAAGGGACAGCTGTTTGAAGCGTGGCACATGACGGGCGGCGGCCTGAAGCAGGCCTCGGCCGAAAAACGCAGGCACATATCCGACCAGGTCCGCTTTCTCACGGAGCACCAGCGCGCGTTCTTCGCTGATATGGCCCGGTACTTTCGCAAGGACCTCGGCTACGGCGGGCTGGTCTCCGCGAGCAACTGGAAGACGGCCGACGCGGCCCTGCTCGACGGCCTGGAACGCTACACCTACACCGCCTGCGACGTAATCGACCGTCACGGGTATTTCAGCGGGGCCCACAAAGGCGAGGGCGCGAACTACTCGGTGCGAGTGGGCCACACATTCTCGAATCTCGCGGCCGTGACAACCCCGCAACGTCTTCCGTTCCAGGTGAACCGCGTCAAGGGATATCCGCACATCATTTCTGAGATCGGCTGGCCGAATCCCAACCGTTACCGAGCGGACTCGACGTTTCTGGCATCGGCCTATGCGTCGCTGCAAGGCATCGACGGGCTGTTTTGGTTCGCGATCGGCAGTAATTCCCTATGCGACAAGACCATGAGGAAGTTCGCGGCAAGCTGCCCGACCGTCGCCGGCGCGTTTCCCGCGGCGGCCCTGCAGTACCGGCGCGGAGACGTCCGCCAGGCGCCGAGCGTGTATCACGAGGCCCTGAAGCTCGACGACCTGTATGCACTGAAGGGCTCCGCGGCGTCCGCCCAGGCATACGACAAGCTTCGCAAGGCCGACATTCCAAAGGGCGCCGCTGCCGGGGCCCCCGCCGCCGGGCCGGACCCCTTGAGCTTCTACGTGGGTGCCGTCACGCGGAGCTTCGATGATGCCACCGCCAAGTCCGTCCGCACAGACCTGAGCAGGTATATCAACACCAAAGAGAAGACCGTCGCGAGCATCACGGGGCAGCTCCGCCTGGAGTACGGCCGCGGCATCGCCACGGTCAACACGCCCCGCAGCCAGGGCGCCGCAGGGTTCCTCGCCAAAGCCGGACCCATAAAACTTGCCGACGTGACGATCACCTGCTCGAACGAGTTTGCTTCGATCACAGTCATCTCACTGGACGACAAGCCACTGGCGGATTCCCGGAAGATTCTCATTCAGGCGATTACGGTCGAGCGGCCTTACGGATTCAAGGCCGTCGGGGGACGCATCACGGATCTCGGCAGCGCTCCGATCGGCGTGGAGAGAATTGCAGCGAGAATCGCGGTCCGGCCCAAGGGCGCCGAGCGGCTGAATGTTGTTGCACTGGATGAAAACGGCTACCGGACGAACAAGCCCGTAAAACTCATTGGCCGCGATGGGGCCGCGGCACCAACGGTCGAACTGGCGCCGGACGCCATCTATCACGTTATCACCCGCTGACTTATCGGCGCCACGGTTCGATTACGGCGAGCCCTCTTCCTCGGCCAGCAGGTGATCTGCCTCTTCGGCGGCAAGGTCCTTCAGAATCGCATTTTCCGATCTCGCCTTGGCCTGCTGCGATGGGTCCGAATCTTTTGCGTCTGTTCCGGGCTCCCGTTGTGCGCGGGCCCTGTCGGCCTCGGCGAGGACGGCCCTTATCACGTCGATGGACTCGGCCTGGGCGCGAGCGCCCGTTCGCTCTTGCCTGCGGTTCCCGCGACGGCGAGATGGTAGACTCTGTTGCGCCACTACACACTCCTCCTGCCTCTGGGGATACCGTCACCCGGCATCGACCCCCTTGTCATGTATCGGCCATCGGCGTGTCCGCTTTAGCAACAGTCTGCACGCGGGGGCGAACAAACCCCGACCAGCCCTGCGGTCGGTCTCACAAAAAACCCGCAAATATAGAGATTTTTCGTTTGAACATAGCCTGGAGCCGTTGTATTAATTTGACGTGCACGGCATTGGGCCGGACACATTTGCTCATCCTTTTTGGGAATGAAAGGAATCGCTACGATGGCTAAAACCGGAAAGAAGCCGTTGACCAAAAGCCAAATGCTTGCCAGCATCGCCGAGAGCACCGAACTAACGAAGAAGCAGGTAATCGGTGTGTTCGATGCCCTGGGAGGCCTGATCAAGAAGGAGCTTGGCAGCGCTGGCGCCGGCGTCATCAGCATTTACGGCATGATGAAGATTAGCGCAGTGCACAAGCCCGCCACCGAGGCGAGGCCGGGAATAAACCCCTTCACCGGCGAAGAGATCATGATTAAGGCCAAGCCGGCCCGCAACGTGGTGAAGGTCCGACCGCTGAAGAACCTCAAGGACATGGTCTGACGCGACTGACGAGCCCGAGGCTCCGACAGTTGTAGGTTTTGCTCGCAGCACTTGGGCCGCGAGCGAGGGTTCAGGCTTCTGCACGCGACACGTGCAGGCAACGAGCCGCTCTGCCGGAGCCTTGCTGCTTCGGGGTTTTTCCAGGCTGCATCGTGCGCTGCGGCCTGTCTCTGCACTGACCCGGTCCAGGGGGTGCCGCATCTTTCCCGCTTGGCCCAGGCGGCGGGTCTGTCACATCTCAACGCCCTTCTCCGCCGACCGACCGGCGGCCAGAGCGTGCTTTATGTTGCGCATTTCGGTTACGGTGTCGGCCGCCGCGATGAGCTCTTCGCTTGCGCCGCTGCCGGTCAGGGCAAGGCATACATGCGACGGGGCCGACTTGATGACCTCAAGCACTTTTTGCTCATTCAGCAGGCCGCGACACACGGCGAAGCATACTTCATCCAGCACAACCATCTCATAATCTCCCGAGGCGATTACCTCCTGGGCGTGGGCCAGCGCGGCCTCGGCCGCCGCCCGATGCCCGGCGAAACACTCATCTTCCGGTGGAGGCACAAAGCCCAGACCCATTTGGACGACCTCAACGTTCGGCAGCTTCTCGATGGCCGCAATCTCGCCCGTGGTGGAGTCGTTCTTCACGAACTGGATAATGCGAACTCGCATGTCATGGCCGCTTGCACGAAGGGCCATGCCGAGGGCCGCGGTTGTCTTGCCCTTGCCGTCGCCGGTAAATATCAGTATTCGCGCCTTATCACTCATCTGTCCGCCACCTGCCAACCCATACAGGTTCGGCATATCCGTCCCGCGGGTCAATCGCAAAATGGCGGCGATATTGCCAAGCTGAGGATATCGGCGTATAATCGAGAGTTGGGCCGATGTGAACGCTGACCTCAAACGGCGGTCTCCGCGGTTCTTTGTGTTGGATGCTCCGGGACAGGTCAATATATTGAGGGCGCTGCAGATGAACGGAAAACTCTTGTCTATCGGCGTTGCGGCGGCGGTCATCACCGCCGCGATTGTCGGCTGCGAGAAGGAATCCAAGAACGGCGGCGGGCGCACCGAGACAGGGCCACCCGCGACGACATCACCGAAAACAGAAAAGATTCGCGAGCCGGCGGTGGCCGGGAAGTTCTACCCCGGCGATAAAGAGGCCCTGACGAAGGCGATTGACACCTACCTGGCAACCGCCAAGGACCACCAGATAAAGGACCTTCGCGCTCTGATCAGTCCCCATGCCGGTTACGTGTATTCCGGCCCAACAGCCGCGATAGGCTATAAGCAGTTGGCCGGGCGGGACATTCAGACCGTAGTTGTCCTGGCCGCCACTCACTACGTGCGTTTCAACGGCGCGTCGATCCCGTCGGTGGAAGCCTACCGAACGCCGCTGGGGTTGGTCCGGCTGTCACCCAAGGCAGCCCAACTGGCCAAGATAGCACCGTTTGTCAGTGAGGATGCGCCTCACGAGCGGGAGCACTCGCTGGAAGTCCAGCTTCCGTTCCTGCAGACGGTGCTGAAGGACTTCAGCCTGGTGCCGGTCGTGCAGGGCAATGTTGACCCGGAGGCCGCCGCCGAGGCGCTCGCAAAATATCTCGATGACAAGACGCTCATCGTCGCAAGCAGCGACCTGAGCCACCGCCTGCCCTATTCTGCGGCTAACATCCTTGACGGCGACTGTGTCAAGGCGATCTGCAACATGGACATCGAGCGCACGGCCGGCCAGCTCGCCTGCGGAAAGCTTCCGATACTTACGCTCATGCACATAGCCAAATCCAGAGGTTGGCAGGCGAAGCTTCTGGACTACCGCAACAGCGGCGACACCGCCGGCACCAAGTCCAACGTGGTGGGTTACGCGGCGATTGCGTTTTTCGAGGGGGGCAAGGTCGTCCCCACCGTCACGGCGACTGCCCCGGCGAGCAAGCCGGCCACCCAGCCCAGCAATTACATGCCCAAGGAGAGAAAGTTCCTGCTGGACCTGGCGAGGAAGACGATCACGTCGGCGGCAAACACGAAGATGATCCCGCCGATAGACAAGAAGGGCGTACCGAAAAAGCTTACCGAGAAAAAGGGATGCTTTGTGACGCTGACCAAAGGCGGCCGTCTGAGAGGCTGCATCGGCTACATCTTCCCGAAAGAGCCGCTTCACGACGCTGTTGCTCAAATGACCTACAACGCCGCAATGCGGGACAGGCGTTTCAAGCCCGTCATGCCGAATGAGCTGAACGACATACACATAGAAGTCAGTGTACTGACCGTACCCAAGCCGCTGGAGTTCGCGACGCCCGAGGAGCTGCTGAGCAAGCTCCGCCCCCACATAGACGGCGTGGTCCTGAGGTACGGAAGCCGACAGGCAACGTACCTGCCGCAGGTCTGGAAGCAGATGCCGGACAAGGAGGTCTTCCTGACCCGCCTGTCGATGAAGGCCGGAATTGATCCCGAGGCATGGCGCAAGGGCAACGTGACCGTGCTGGTATATCAGGCTGAGGCTTTCGAAGAAGGTGAAAGGTAGCGCCTTAGGCCGCCAAGACCGGGCAGCAAATCCCGGTCCTTCCAGGACACTCCTTTTCCTGGCGATCTGCGCCTTGGGGGTATCCAGCATCATGACGCAGCTTACGCTTATGCGCGAGCTGCTGTGCGTTTTCTCCGGCAACGAGATGATCTTCGGGATCATCCTCGCCTGCTGGCTCCTGCTGACGGGAATAGGATCCCGCCTGGGCAAGACAGCCTCGAAGCTCAAGCACCCGCTGAGGGTGCTGGTCGCGGCGCAGATCTTCATAGCCGTGGCCCCCATCGCGAATCTGTTTCTCCTCCGCGTGCTGCCGGGCATAGTCTTTACTCGCGGGGTGATGATAGGCCCCGGCCAGACAGTCGCAAGCTGCTTCATCCTGCTGCTACCCTACTGCCTGGTCACCGGATACCTGCTGACGCTGGCATGCTCCGTGCTGGCCACCGGGCCGGACGCTTCAAGCATAGGATGGGTGTATTTCCTTGACGTTATCGGGGATGTTTTCGGTGGGCTGGTCTTCACGTTTGTGCTGGTGGGCCTGTTGGATCACTTCGGCATTGTCTACTTGCCGGCACTGCTCAACATGGCCTTTGCAGTGATTCTGGCGGTAAAGCTCAAGAGTAAGGCCCTGACGGCAGTGGCTGCCGGAACCAGCGCAGTGCTGCTCGCTCTGATCCTGGTGGGGGATCTGGACGCCACCTCGACCAGAATCCAATACGCCGGGCGGAACGTAGTGTTCAGGGGCAATTCGCCGTACGGCAACCTGGTGGTGACTGAATCGCGCGGCCAATACGATTTCATCGAAAACGGCGTGCCTCTGTTCTCCACGCACGAGATTGAGAAGATAGAGGAGACCGTCCACTACGCGATGGTCCAGAGGCCGAAGGCAAAGCAGGTCCTTGTCATCTCCGGCGGCGTCTCCGGAACCGCCAAGGAAATCCTCAAGTACAACCCGCACCAGGTGGACTATGTGGAACTGGACCCGCTGATAATTCGTAAGGGGCGAGAATACCTGCCCGGGAGCCTCAGCGACCCTCGAATCCACGTCATAAACACCGACGGGCGCCTCCATATAAAAACGACCACGAATCGCTACGACGTGATCATCTGTGATGTGCCCGACCCGTCGACCTCACAGATAAACAGATTCTACACCCGCCAGTTCTTCGAGGAGGCAAAGGCCGCGCTTCGCCCGGGCGGCGTGCTGTGTTTTTCGCTGGAACAATATGAGAACTACCCCAGCGGCGAAGAGCTCGCCCGGCTGATCGGCTCGGCCCACAGGACGGCCAAAGAGGTGTTCGACAACGTGGTAATGATTCCGGGCGGGCAGGTGTTCTTCCTCGCGTCGAACGGCCCGCTGACGACAGACATAGCCTCCGCCATCGAGGCCGCCGGGGTCGAGACGCAGTTCGTAAACCGCGACTACCTGATCGGAGTCTTGACACCGGGCAGACAGGTCGCCGTACAACAAGCAATCTCCGATGAAGCCTCCGTGAATACAGACCTCAGCCCGGTGTTGTATTACTACCACCTGCGATACTGGATCAGTCATTTCGGAGGCCCTTTCACGATCGACTTCAAGGCATTCGACCTGAGCATTCGTCTCAGCAGATTCGATATCTTCATAGTGGCGCTGACCGTATGCTTCCTGATTTACGCGCTGCTGCTCAAACCGGTACCCCTTGCGATCTTCACTACGGGCTTTGCCGCGGCGTCGCTGGAGGTCGTCCTGATAATGGCCTTTCAGGTTCTCTACGGCTACGTTTACAGAGAGCTCGGCCTCATTATCACGATGTTCATGGCCGGGCTGGCGGTGGGCTCCTGGGCCATGAACAGGATGTTGCCGCGTCGCGGACGTACTGACTTGGTCCGGCTGGAGCTGGGTATTGCCGTGTTCGCGGGCGTGCTGCCGCTTGTCCTGATGGCCATGAGCCATGTTTCATCGCAGATAATCGCTGACTTGTGCCGGCACGTAGCCATCCCGCTGCTCACGTTCGTGCTTGCGGTGCTCGCAGGAATGGAGTTTCCCCTGGCCAGTAAGGTGGACTTTCAGGGAATTACGCCGACGGCGGCTAAACTTTACAGCGCCGACCTTCTCGGCGCGTGTCTGGGCGCAATACTGGTCAGTACAAGCCTCATCCCGATCATCGGCGTGGTGGGCGTCTGCGTGCTCGTCGCAGCCATTAACATCATAAGTGGCATGATCGTAATGCTGACAGGCAAGACCTGATATCCGAGGCGAAAAACATGGCGAAAAGGACGTTCAACTACTACCTGGTCAAGATAGTCCGCATCAGCGGTTGGATTCTGCTGCCTTTTGTACTATTATATATTGGTACAGGGTTTACGGTGTGCGGCAAGTTCGGCCGTGTCTCCCGCGATTGGATCAAAGCGTCGGAAACCCTCCACAAGACATTCGCCTGGCCGCTTCTCGTGATTTTCCTCACCCACTCGATTGTCGCGGTATATCTGGCGATGCGGAGATGGGGATGGATAGGCAAACGGAAGAAGGCATAGCCGCCGCAGGCGGCCCCGCGCAGCAAGACAGAGGCCTGAAACGCAAGGTTACTCGCAGGCGGGCTATGCAGTACGGAATCGGGGGGGTGGCTGCTCTGGCCGGAACGGCGGGGCTGGCACATCTTGTTGTTCGTTCGGCGCAGTCGCAGGTCATTGCCGAGGTGTTCGAGAATGATGCACCGAAGGGCGAGATCTGGGAGCTATGGCGCAAGCGCGGGTGGGCAAAGGTGGCCTCTCACTACACGGACCTCGGCAGAAACGTCAAGTGCCAGCTATGCCCTAACGCCTGCCTCTTGCAGCCGGAGGACCGCAGCTGCTGCCGAAACAGGGTAAACAAGGACGGCACACTTTACACACTCGTCTATGCCAACCCGTGCTCTTTCAACCTGCTTGGTGGTGACCCGATCGAGAAGAAACCCCTGTTTCACTTCCTGCCGGGAACGATGTCATACTCAATCGCAACCTCGGGGTGCGGCTTTCGCTGCCTGAACTGTCAGAACTGGGAAATCTCACAGAAAAAGCCCGAGGAGGCCAAAGATCCACACGGGCCGGAGGTACGGATCACACCCCAAGGGCTGCGGGCCCGAGGAATCACCCTGAGCGAGTACCGCCGGGGGACCATACGTCGCGAGGATGTCGCCGCCCTGTACCGCCGGGGGACCATGCTGCCCGAGGACGTCGTGGCTCTGGCGCAGGACTGGAACTGCCGCTCCATCGCCTACACCTACTCCGAGCCGGCGATGTTCTTCGAGTACATGTATGACACGGCCAAGTTAGCCCGCGACAAGAACGTCAAGAACGTCTGGGTAACGTGCGGGTACATTCAAGCCGAGCCGTTGCGGGAACTGTGCCGGTACATGGACGCAGCGAACGTGGACCTCAAGAGCTTCGACGACGCAATCTACAAGAAGCTCAACTCCGGCAAGCTCCAGCCGATCCTGGACACCTTGCAGGCACTGAAACAACACAACGTGTGGTTCGAGGTCACCAACCTGATTGTGCCCACCTACACCGACAAGATGGACATGATGAAACGCATGTGCGACTACCTTGCGGAAAAGGTCGGCGTTGACTACCCCCTGCACTTCTCGCGATTTCACCCCAAGCACAAGTTGACTCGCCTGCCGCCCACGCCCGTGGACGTGCTGCTTGAGGCCAAATCCATCGCCTTGGCCGCCGGCCTGCGATACGTGTACATCGGCAACGTCCGCGGCGTTGCCGACGCCGCAAACACCTTCTGTCCCGGCTGCAAGAAGCTGGTGCTGGAAAGGTACGGCTACAGAACCCGGCCCCCCAACCTGACCAACGGCAAGTGCAAGTTCTGCCGGACAAAGATCGCCGGAGTCTGGTCCGCCTGAGCCGCCTGCCACATCGCGCGGAAACCACGGCCTGAGGCTTGATCGATCGCCCCGGACACCGCCGGCGAGCTACTGGCCCCCACTGTAGTCCATCGCCGCCATCTGCTTATACAGCTTCCAATGGGCGCCGATGTACTCCTGGGCTTCCCCAAGCAGCTTCTTTGCCGCCTCGGGGTTACTCTTGGTGAGCATCTTGAAGCGGTTCTCGTTGTACGCGTACTGCTCGAACGGGATGCTCGGATCCTTGGAATCAAGCTGGAGTGGATTCTTGCCCTGCTCGGTCAGGCGAGGGTCGTAGCGATACAGCGGCCAGGCGCCGCATGCCACCGCCGCCTTCTGCTGGCTTAAGCCCATGGTCATGTTTATCCCGTGCGCGATGCAGTGGCTGTAGGCGATTATCAGGCTCGGCCCGCGATAGCTCTCGGCCTCATTGAAGGCCTTTACCGTCTGCAGGTCAGAGGCGCCCATTGCCACCTGAGCAACGTAGATGCTGCCGTAGGTCATGACCATCATGCCCAGGTCCTTCTTTGGCGCGGGCTTGCCGCCAGCGGCGAACTTGGCCACTGCCCCCAGCGGAGTAGCCTTGGAGCACTGCCCCCCGGTGTTGGAGTAAACCTGCGTGTCCATGACCAGGATGTTGATGTCGCGCCCCAGGGCGAGCACGTGGTCCAGCCCCCCGTAGCCGATGTCGTAGGCCCAGCCGTCACCGCCGACGCCCCAGATGCTCTTGCGAACAAGCACATCGGCCAGCGACAGGAGATGGATAGCCTTAGCATCCTTATTGTCACTCAGCTTGGCCTTAAGCTGCTCGACCCGCTGCCGCTGCTCGGCAATTTCCGCTTCATCCACCTGGGGGCAGATGAGTATGGCGTCGACCAGTTCAGCCCCGATCGAGTCCTTCATCTCGCGAAGCAGTTCGCCGGCGTATTCGATCTGCTTGTCAACGGTCAGGCGGAAACCGAAGCTGAATTCGGCGGCGTCCTCGAACAGCGAGTTGTTCCACGTCGGCCCGCGCCCATGGGCGTCAACCGCGTAAGGTGTCGTGGGCATGTTGCCACCATAGATGCTCGAGCATCCCGTGGCATTGCCGATGATTGCGCGATCACCGAACAGTTGCGTCAACAGCTTCACATAAGGCGTCTCTCCACAGGCGGCACATGCCCCGGAGTACTCAAACAGCGGACGGCATAGCTGGGTGCCCTTGATCGTCCGCAGATTAAGCTTGGTCCGGTCGCAGTCCGGGATGCTCAGGAAGAACTCATAGTTCTCTTTCTCCTGCCGGCGCAGTGGGATCTGGTCTCCCATGTTGATGGCCTTGCGGCCGGGCTCCTGCTTGTTCTTGGCTGGACACGCCTCCACGCAAATCCCGCAACCGGTGCAGTCTTCCGGCGCACTCTGGATAGTCCACTTGAGCCCGACAAAGTCCTTACCCTTGGCGTCCACGCTCTTGAAGGTCTCGGGAGCGGACTCCAGGAGCTTCGCCTCGTACACCTTCGCCCTGATGGCCGCGTGAGGACAAGCGATGGAGCACTTGGCGCACTGTATGCAGACCTGCGGGTCCCAGACGGGGATTTGCAGGGCAATGTTGCGCTTCTCCCACTGCGTGGTCGCCACCGGCCACGAGCCGTCTTCGGGAATGGCGCTCACCGGCAGATCGTCGCCCCTGCCGGCCATGATCTTGGCCGTAACGTTCTGGACAAACTCGGGCGCTGCCGTCGACACCACGGGTGGCATCTCGATATCGCTGGTCGCCTCGGCCGGTACCTTCACTTCATGCAGGTTCGCCAGGGCATGATCGACGGCGTTATAGTTCATCTTGACGATATCGTCGCCCTTCTTGCCGTAGGTCTTCTTGATCGCTTCCTTGATCTTCGCGATGGCTTCATCCTGCGGAAGGATGCCGGAAAGCGCAAAGAAGCACGTCTGCATAATCGTGTTGGTCCGGGCGCCCATCTTGGCTTCCTCAGCCACCTTGTAGGCGTTAATTACGTAGAACCTGAGTTTCTTGTCGATTATCTGCTGCTGTACGTAACGCGGCATCTTGTCCCAGACCTCGTCTGGGCCATACGGGGCGTTCAGCAGGAAAGTGGCGCCTTCAACAGCCGTATCGAGCATGTCAAATTTCTCAAGGAAGAAGAATTGATGACAGGCCACGAAATTGGCCTGATCGATGAGATACGCCGAGCGGACCGGCCTCGGGCCAAATCGCAGATGGCTGACCGTCCTGGCGCCGGCCTTCTTCGAATCGTAAACAAAGTACCCCTGGGCGTAGTTATCCGTCTCCTCACCAATGATCTTGATGGAGTTCTTGTTCGCACCCACCGTGCCGTCCGACCCGAGTCCAAAGAACAGGGCCCGTACCACGTCCTTACCTTCAGTACCGAAGGATGCATCCCACTGTATTGACGTCTTGCTCAAGTCGTCGTCGATACCAATGGTGAAGTGATTCTTGGGTTCGTCCTGGGCGAGGTTGTCGAAGACGCCCTTGACCATCGCCGGGGTGAATTCCTTGCTGGCCAGGCCGTATCGCCCCGCCACAACCGTCAAGTCGCGGCGACCGCCCTCTTGGAGGGCACTAACCACGTCCAGGTACAGCGGTTCGCCCGGTGCCCCTGGCTCCTTCGTCCGGTCAAGCACCGCGATCTTCTTAATGCTCTTCGGCAGCGCCTCAACAAACGCGGAGATGCTGAACGGCCGATACAGGCGGACCTTGAGGACACCGACCTTCTCGCCGGCGGCCACCAGTGCCTCCACCGCCTCGTGAGCCGTCTCCCCACCGCTGCCCATCAGCACAATTACTCTGTCGGCGTCGTCGGCGCCGACATAATCAAACAGGCTGTACTGCCGCCCGACCAGCTTGGCGAACTTGTCCATCGCCCGCTGGATAATTTCCGGGCACTTGAGGTAATACGGGCTGCAGGTTTCGCGGCCCTGGAAGAATACATCCGCATTCTGGCTGGTTCCTCGAACCGACGGCCGGTCCGGGCTCATACCCCTCTTGCGGTGAGCCAGCACCAGATCGTCGTCGATCATGGCTCTCATATCCTCCATGTCGAGCCTCTCGATCTTCTGGACCTCGTGCGAAGTGCGGAATCCGTCGAAGAAGTGCACGAACGGTACGCGGGACTCGAGCGTGGCGGCCTGGGCAATCAGCACGAAGTCGTGTGCCTCCTGTACCGAGGCGGAAGAAAGCAGACCAAAGCCCGTCTGGCGGACGCTCATTACGTCGCTGTGGTCGCAAAAGATACTCAGCGCCTGGCAGGCCACCGACCTGGCAGACACGTTGAACACCGTGCTGGTAAGCTCGCCGGCGATCTTGAACATTGTCGGGATCATCAGCAGCAAGCCCTGGGAAGCGGTGAAAGTGGTCGTGAGCGATCCGCTCTGCAGTGCCCCGTGGACAGCCGCCACAGCGCCGGCCTCCGACTGCATCTCGGCAACGTCAGGGACCGTGCCCCAGATGTTCTTCTGCCCGGCAGCGCTGAATGCGTCAGCGTGTTCGCCCATGGCGCTTGAGGGCGTGATCGGATAAATCGCGATTACTTCGTTGATCTTGTGAGCTACATCGGCAACGGCCTGGTTGCCGTCCATCATCACCTTACATCGTGGCATTTCTGGTATCCTTCGCGTGGCAACATAGTTCGTGACAACTCCGGACCACTGAGGCCCTCTGCCAGAGCCAACGTCAGGTCAGCCGGAGCCCGTTATTTTGCGCGTTCCTCCGCCACTTTGCAACGGCTTTCATCACAGCACGCTCAACAACCCCGGGAACCTTGGCTTCAGGGCCTGCACGGACGGTGGTCAAGATTTTTTTACATCATTGCTGTCGACACTCCCATCCAATCACTGTATAATCCGTCCTCCTACTAGCTTACGGATCATGCCATGCCACCAGGAAGAAAGCGGATATATCCACTGGGCACCACGCTGGCCCAGAAGATACTGATGGACCTCAAGAAGCAGACGGGCCAGGCTCCCTGCAGTGAGGCCAAACTCGCAGAGATTCTTCGCTCGCCCTATCACCTGTCCCCGGGAACTCCAAGCTGCCCGCTGGAGGATGTCAGCGTCTGGGAGATAGCCCCACCCAAGAGGGCGGACAGGGCCCTGAGGAACATCAAGATCACAACGCTGGGCCAATTGCTTGCCACCCCCATCGAGACTTTGATGTCCCAGTGGAGCTTCGGCAAACTGTCCATCGGAATAATCCAGGATGCTCTCTGCCAACTCCTGTTCCCGGCCAAGGCCGGCGAGGACTCATCACCTGTGGACTACTCGTCCTTTGAAAAAATGCTGATCAGCTTCACCGATCTGGTGGTCCCGAAGCACAGGACTGCAATCGTCCTTATCGAGCGCCTCGGCTTGCGGGGCAAGTCCACCACGCTTGCAACCCTTGGCATGCGCTTTGGCATCACTCGCGAGCGAATCCGCCAGATCGAGGCCAGCGGCTTCAATACCTTCGTAAGCCCACCTAACAGGCGAAAGCTTCGTCGGTTCTGGGAAGAAGTCTGGGCCATCCTTGAGCCGGCGGACGCCCCCTGCCCGGTTTTTCGTATTGCCGAGGACCTCAGGGATCGCTTCGGCTGGGAAGAGGTACCGCCCGCCAAGCCATTGGCTCGGATTCTCAGGCTCCACCCGGAAATCACAGTTGATCGCCAGAATAACGCTTCCATAGAGAGGTGACCGGAGGATCCCGACATGAGCACAAAGGCTATTGATCTGCGGCGAGGCATGGGCGTCATGTGGGACGGCCAAGTGGCTGTGGTTCACTCGACCGACCACGTTACCAAGGGCAAGGGCCGCGCCTACATGCAGATCGAATTCAAGATGGTAAAGACCGGCCAGATCATTGCCAACCGATTCCGCGTAGATGAGCAGGTGGAGGAGGCGTTCTTCGAGCGTAAATCGATGGAGTACCTCTACTCCGACGGCGGCAGGCACATCGTTATGGACGGAGATTCCTACGAGCAGATAGAACTGCCCGCCGAGCTCATCGGCGAAAAATCCATCTACCTGACGCCGAACATCCCCCTGCAAGTAGCCTTCGTGGACGGCGCCGCCATCTCGGTGGAACTGCCGAACACCGCGGAACTGAAGGTCGTCGACGTCCCGCCGGAGGTCAAGGGAGCCACCGCCACCACACAACTCAAGGATGCCTTCTGCGAGGGCGGCGCTCGCGTCAAAGTGCCCCCCTTTGTCAACAACGGCCAGGTCATAAAGGTAGATACCCGCTCCGGAGAATACCTCAGCCGGGTGTAACCCGTCCGTAAAACCTGCGCCCTTGTCAGCGTGCCCTCATCAAAGTTTCTTGATCAGGGCCGCCCAGTCCTTCGATGCATCCGCGGGGGGACGACCGATGGAACGTGCCCCTTCGCCGGTGAGGATCTTCACTGACCCGTCGGCCAACGGCCCTCCGCGCCGTGGATTGTACCACTTGACCAGATACCGTCCGGCTGGCAGCTTCAGGTCCGTGGTGCCGCCTTTCGGCAGATAGACCGCGTAGATCGTGCCGATCTTGGCGAAGCAGTAGTCGTCCGGCGAGGAGGTAAGCCCGTCGGCGTGCTTCATCTGGGCAAAGGGCAGGTACTTCTGGAAGAACGCGACCGCGTACCGTGTCTGGTCCCACATGTTCTCCCGGCTGCGCCAGTCTTCGCAGTTCAGATCGTTGTGAGGGTACTTGTAGCCGAAGTACCACTCGCACCCCGAGCCGCCGGCCATCAGGTTGCCCCACAGCACCTTCTTGCGTATCTCATCGTGGTTCGGATCGTCCTTGTCAGGCTTCACGCCCGTGTTGGCCGGCCCGACTTCGTCGAGGCAGACCACCCAAGGCCGCTGAGCCTTATCCGAACGATCGATCCACTTGGCAGTCTCGGAGTGTGTGGCGTTGATCCGGCCGCCTACCTGGAGCGACGGTCCCTCAAAGGCCGGGCAGCCCAGCAGCGGTTTGTAGACCTGGTCGAACTTCCCGGGAAACGTGTGGACGACAATTGGGTGGTCGTACGGGTCGAGCTCCCGGATATAGCGGGCGAAGGCTTGCCGCTGCGAATCCGTGTTGGTGTTCTCCTCGCCGAGGTTCCAGGTGACCGCCGGGTGATGGGCAAACCGGGCGACCAGTTCACGATAGTAGTATCTACGCTGCAGGCCGAGCTCGCCGCCATCCAGGCCCTGGTCGTTCTCCTGCTCCTGCGTGATTACGTGGAGCTGAATCCCCAGGCGGTCCATGTGCGAAAAGACGATCTCCCACTGGTCAAGCTTGCTGCAGTCAAAGCGGAATCGCTCCTTGGGGCCCGTCCAGGGCCAGACGTCTTTCCCATCGCCCCCATCAACGTTGTACGTAATCATGTACACGCTGTTCATGCCCTTGGAGGCCAGGTAGTTCAACGCGCCGATGATGCCCTTGCCCTTGCCACGCCTCCAGGTCGGATCGTCGTCCCGGAAGTCCCGTAGGTGTGGCTGGTAACGGTGGAGAAAAGCCTTCTTGCCTTTGTCGGTGTCGAACGTCCCGTCGAAGTCCGCGTAGCCCAGGAAGTTTTCCGGGCTGTCTGCACCGGCCTTCAGGAAATACTCGCCGGTTTCCGCAAATTGCAGATAATGTTTGCCGACGTAACGCAACATCCCTCTGGCGCGAAAGTCCCTGCCCTTCTTGTCCGTCGCCCCAACGACGAAGCTCCCGGAGGCCCCGTCGAAGGCAACCGGCCGACCCGTTGCCGGCCGCGTGTCGACCGCTATGTTCTTCCCCGTGCGGAACGAAGCCTTGTACTGCCACTGGCCCGCGGCGTCCGGCGCGAACTGGACGCGCCACTTGTTGCCTGTCGCAGCCCCGCTCTGGCCGGCCTTGCCGTCAGCAGCGAAATACCCCCGAACCGTGTAGCGCTTCGACCCCCTCGCAAAAGCCACGGTGAGCCGGTAATCCGTGAAGGGGTTGGGCGTGGCCGTTTCGCCTGTGGCCGGCCCTTCGAACGTAAGCGTCACCCTGTGCCACTTCTTCAGTTCGCCTGAAATGCGTGCGCCTCCCTCCCCCGCTGCGCGGACCGGCGCCGCCCAAAGCACCCCCACCACCAGGCAAAGAAAGCTCGTTCGGATATCCATCGCGCCTCTTCCTTTTTCCCGCCCTGCTGTACTCATCCGTAGGCTGGCTCGCCAGACCCCGCCATATCTATGGACTATCTAATATGATCGTATCATAACCGACGCCGTGCAAAACTCCAGTAGCAGCACGCCGGCGGCGCCGAGGCAGCCCCGGGAATCTGCAGATATCTTCCACAAATCGCTTGACCGATCGCAGCCTGAGCGTTACCGTAACCGTCCACACGGCGGGAAGTGTGTATCTCTCCCTGCCGAATACTGGTATATGCGACGTGGTTTTGAAAGAGACTCCAAGAGCCGGATACGCCGGCGAACGAAAGGTAGAGACGTATAGTTGTCGGCACAGTTGGTGAAAGACCTGATAGATGCGGGCATTCACTTCGGCCACCGTGTCAGCAGATGGAATCCCAAGATGCAGCCGTACATCTTCGGGAAGCGTAATCTCATCCACATCATTGATGTGAAGGAATCCCTCCGAGGCATCCTCCTGGCAAAGAAGTTCATCACCAAGGTTGTCAGCCAAGGTAAGGACATCGTTCTGGTCGGCACCAAGCGACAGGCCCGCAAGGCCGTACAGGAAATGGCCTCCACCGTCAACATGCACTGGGTCACCGAGCGATGGCTCGGCGGAACACTCACCAACTTCCGAGAGATCCGCAAACGCGTCGGCCGCCTCGACGAGCTCGAGCAACTCGAAACCGACGGCCTCCTCGACGCCTACTCCAAGAAACAGGGCGCATCACTGCGCCGCGAAATGCGCAAGATCCGCCGCAACCTCGGCGGCATCCGCAACATGGAGCAGGCCCCCGGCGCCGTCGTCGTCATCGACCAACGCCGCGAAATCATCGCCGTCAGAGAGGCAAGAAAACTCAGCATCCCCGTAATCTGCCTCCTCGACACCGACAGCAACCCCGACCTCGTCGACATCGCCATCCCCGGCAATGACGACTCCATGCGGGCCATCACCATCATCGTCAAGCAGATCTGCGACGCAGTCAGCGAAGGCATCGCCATGCGGGCGAAGCTCGACGAGAAAGACAAAGAAGAAGAGCCCACACCGCGCCGACGAAGCACCAGGCCCACCACCGCCCGTGCCGAGGAAACGCCCGCGGCCGATGCACCCGTAGCCGCGGAAGCGGAAGCACCATCGGCCGACGCAGCGCCCGTAGCTGCCAAAGCCCCCGCGCCCGCAGCAGCACCCGCGCCCGCCAAAGCACCCGCACCCGCCGCACCGGCTGCGCCAGCGCCCGCAGCTGACGTAGCACCGCCGGCCCACAAAGGGGCCAAAGCTGTCGTAGCGCCAGCACCAGCGCCTGCGCCAGCGCCCGCAGCTGACGCAGCGCCGCCAGCCGCGAAAGCGCCCAAACCCGCCGCAGCGACTAAACCCGACCCCGCGCCCGCCGCAACACCCGCGCCCGCCAAAACACCTGCGCCCGACGGCGCTCCTCCAGACCCGCCGACCAAATAGGTCGTCTGGCGGTCCTCCCGATACGCATCGGGATACATCGGGATCAGATCGCCCCGTGCCGTTAACCGCACCCCGCGTACCAAGGAGCAATAATGCCTGATATCACCGCTGCAATGGTCAAAACCCTCCGAGACCAGACCGGCCAGGGCATGATGGAATGCAAGAAGGCCCTCACCGAGGCCGCCGGAGACTTCGACCAGGCCGAACTCATCCTCCGAAAAAAGGGCCTCGCCTCCGCCGATAAAAAATCCGGCCGAGCCGCCACCGAAGGCCGCATCGCTATCAACGCACCCGACGACGCCTCCGCCGCAATGGTCGAAATCAACTGCGAAACCGACTTCTGCGCACGCAACGACGTCTTCCAGGCAATGGCCGCCTCCGTCGCCGAGCTCGCCGCAAACGCCGACGACGGGCCCGTCGAACCCACCGACCAGATCACCGCAGCCGTCCAGGCCGCCTTCGAGCAAATCAAAGAGAACATGAGCTACGCCCGCGGAATCAAAATCACCGCCCAGCGCGTCGGCACATACCTCCACCATAACGGAAAGGTCGGCGTCCTGGTCGCCATCGACGGCGAAATAACCCCCGAGACCCTCGCCGACATCTGCATGCACATCGCCTTCGCCGATCCCATGGGCCTGACAAAGGATGACATCCCAGCCGACCTCGTCGAGAAGGAAAAGAAAGTCGCCGTTGAGCTGGCCGCAGATACCGGCAAGCCGCCCGAAATAGTCGAAAAGATCGTGACCGGCAAGCTGAACAAGTTCCTAGCCGCCAACGCCCTCCTGGAACAGCCGTTCGTCCGCGACGACAAGAAAAAAGTCAAAGACATCCTCGGCGATGCCGCTATCACCTCCTTCGCCCGCTTCGCCATAGGATAGTAGCCGGTAGCCCGTAGCCCGCCACGGCGGATCTTCGACCTGTAGCCCGTTGCACACCCCGGCCAAGCCCAGGGAATGCTTTCCCTGGGTCGGCCCTTCGCCGTGAAACTGCTTAACCACCAATAGAATTAAGGTGCACAAATAATGGATGGTGCAAAATGGTTCAAAACGGTTCAAAAAGAACCGCGCATGCGTTGCCCTCCATAGTCCCATGGGAACGAAGGATGGGTGTAGACGCAGGCAGTTGGAGAAGAAGCGACTCACGACGTGATGAAACACCAGAGGCGCAGACCTGTCCCTAGGGGAGACCGCAGAGGAAAACAACGAGGCAGCGCGGTGGTGCGTAATCAGTTGCGTGGTGCAAAACGGTTCAAAACGGTTCAAAAAGAACCGCGCATGTGAAGAAGACACAATCGAAGACCAAGAGGTTCACAGTGACGCTTGACGCCGCGGACTACAGCCGCGTGCGGCATATCACAACAACTTCTTGAACTCGTCCGGCGTCAGCCCGGCATCCGTCGCTATCGCTCCCATGGTGTAGGCGTTTACGGGGTTCTTGCGGGGGACGGTCAGCCGCACCTGACCATTCGACATCACGATGTGCTTGCCCTTCCGAATGACGTGAAATCCGGTTTTCTGCAACGCCCGAACCGCCCTTGTCGAACTGACCCCGGGTATCTTTGGCACGGGTTACACCGTGACTTCCTGCTCAATCACCTTCAGCTGCGACTTCTCTTCCCCTTCGACCGCGAGCCACTCGCGGATGGCGGCCTTGATGTTTTCCAGGGCCTCCTCCATCGTCGTGCCTTGGGAATGACAGCCTCTCAGGGCAGGGCAACTGACGGCGAAGCCTTCTTCGGATTCGACGAGCACGACCCTGTATTTCATGATCCGCATCTCCTTCTTTCGTCTACACTTCAATATACATCTTGGAGCACACGATCACAAGAGCACACTGCGGCCTGCTCCCTGCCTACTCCCCAAGCCCCTCGGGCCCCTAGAGGGGAGGACTAGGCAGGCAGGTACACCCTACGACCTACTGCCGATGCCGCCAACGCACTCCTGGAACAGCCGTTCGTCCGCGACGACAAGAAAAAAGTCAAAGACATCCTCGGCGATGCCGCCATCACCTCCTTCGCCCGCTTCGCCATCGGTGGATGAAGCGCACGGTTCTCCCCGCGGCGGCGACGACCAGGTAGATCACCAGCGGGATGATGAACACCAGCGGCAGCAGCACGGCCATGGGCCAGTGCCACCAGCGCGGCGGCTTCACCGCCCGGCCCGTTGGCACGGTGTGGGCCGGCAGGTACACCATCAGGCCGTAGACGTACACCCACATGCCCATCCCGGCGAGGTTCTGCGGGCCGAAGGTGATGGTCTCGGCCAGCGTGCCCGTCAGGCCGAACAGGAGCATCACCTCCGTCGGCTTGAAGTCCCACCGCCCGAGCATCCACGCCCAGCACAGCATCCAGGGGATGAAGCACACCACGCTGCCGGCCTGGTACTCGCCATCGACCACCCGCCCGGCGACGACTTCCAGGTAGTTCGCCGAGCTGGTGATGTAGGCAGCCTCGGTGGTCGTTCCGAGCAGCGGGGCGGTGTTGGTCAGCGAGGTCGTGACGGCCTCTTCCAACAGGGCCATGACGATGCACAGCAAGACGAACCGCACGCGCCAGCCGATCTTCAACCGACGGGCGCAGGCGACGAACGGGCCGCGCAGCCGCCACATGGTCACGCCGCCGAGGATGCACCAGATCACGATCAGGCCGAGCCCCATGCAGACCACGGCGCGTTTAGCCGGGTCTTTCTCCCCCCCCAGAACGAGCACGCCAACCACCAGGTGAATCAGCAGACCCATGCCCGCCAGCACCCTCAGAACCCACAACGCGCCTCGCCCGGTCCGTGCCATGCACGCAGTATGCCGCGCCGCCCGCAGGCAGGACACCCAAAACCGATCCCGATGCTGGAGTCCCGATCCCGATGCTGGAGTCCCGATCCCGATGCTGGAGTCCCGATCCCGATGTACATCGGGAGGACGGAAGTCCCGGAGTAACTTCGGGGTACATCGGGAGGACGGAAGTCCCGGAGTAACTTCGG